>VOFJ01003603.1_pt1 | contig 27779 bp, 25 predicted proteins | sample 5384081 | NCBI WGS metagenome assembly VOFJ01 (sample SAMN12384729, study PRJNA508395) | human gut metagenome | isolation source: healthy gut I | host: Homo sapiens | reverse complement strand
GCAATGGGCATGAGCGGTTGTCGTCAGACTTCCTTCTACCACAACACTGCCATCTTCATTGGCAGTCAGATGCCCGGAGAGCTGCACGGGGTCAAACGCGACCTCCTCGCCGCTCACATCCTGCGGGGCAATGGTCTGCTCCACAGCGAATGCGTAAGCCGTTCCCGGATCACGCAGGGCATGAAGTACATCCAGCTTCAAATGCTCACCACCTCAAATTAGACCATTTCATATTATAGGTTTTTTCGCGGGTTTTGTCAACACCTTTTCGCGGAAAAAAGCGTCTTTTCCCCGAAAAAAGTTGCGTGCCCCCGCGAAAAAAGCCCTCGTCTGACTGAAACTTACTTGTTCGCGCCCTCGACCAGTTCCTTGGTGTCGCGCGCAATCATAATTTCCTCGTTCGTGGGGATGACGCAGATGGTCACCTTGGAGTCGTCGGTGGAGATGACGGCTTCCTTTGCCGCGCACCTTGTTCTTCTCCACGTCCAGCTTCGCGCCCATCCACTCCATGTCCTTCATGACGGATTCGCGCAGTTCCGGGCCATTTTCGCCGATGCCCGCCGTGAACACGATAATGTCCACGCCGCCCATCGCCGCCGCGTAGGAGCCGATGTACTTCTTGATGCCGTAGTGCAGCATGTCACGCGCCAGCGCCGCGCGGTCGTTGCCCTCATCCGCCGCCTTGTCGATGTCGCGCATGTCGGAGGACAGGCCGGAAATGCCCATCAGGCCGGACTGCTTGTTCATCATCGTCAGCACTTCGTTGACGGTCATGTGGTCATTGTTGGCAATAAACTGCACCACCGCCGGATCGCAGGAGCCGGAACGCGTGCCCATGACAACGCCTTCCAGCGGGGTCAGACCCATCGACGTGTCAACGCACTTGCCGTCCACCACCGCGGACATGGACGAGCCGTTGCCCAGATGGCAGATGATAATCTTCTTGCCGATGGGGCTCACGCCGAGGAACTCGCACACGCGCTTGCTCACATAGCGGTGGGACGTGCCGTGGAAGCCGTAGCGGCGGACGCCCATTTCCTTATAATAGCGGTACGGAACGCCATACATGAACGCCTTCGGGGGCATGGTCTGATGGAACGCGGTGTCGAACACGGCCACCTGCGGCGTGTGCGGCATAACTTCCTCGCACGCCTCAATGCCCATCAGGTTCGCCGGATTGTGCAGCGGGCCCAGCGGGATGAACTTGCGGATGGCAGCCTTCACTTCGTCGGTGATGATGCAGCTGGCGGTGAACTCCTCGCCGCCGTGCAGCACGCGGTGACCCACCGCGCCGATTTCATCCACGGACTTGAGCACGCCCTTTTCCGGGTCAAGCAGCGCGCGCAGCATCAGCTTCGTCGCCACGACGTGGTCCGGAATCGGCTCATAGAGGTCGATGACCTTCGACATGTCAGGGGTCTTCTGGTTCAGGTGGGAGCCTTCAATCGCGATGCGCTCCACCTGCCCCTTGACGATCATTTGCTCGTTGTCCATGTCCACCAGCTGGTACTTCAGGGAGGAAGAACCCGCGTTGACAATCAGAACCTTCATGGATGGTTACACTCCTTCTATTTCTATCAACCAGATGTTTCGTTAATTTTCTTCGGGGGATTTTACCGTCGCGCCCGTTTCAACCGCCCAGTTCCATGCCGGGCTGCCCTCCGGCGTCACAATGACGTTGCGCTTGTAGGAAATGATGCCGGTGCGCCCTTCCAGCCCGTCCATCACGCCGATGTCCGTCACGCTTGCCGGAATGACGATTTCCGTCAGGTTCGGGCACATCGCGAATGCCATCGCGCCGATCGTTTCGACGCCTTCGGGCAGAACGATGCGCTCGACGTCGTAATCATAATGGAACGCGAACGGGTCAACAATTTTGACGCCCTCCGGGAGGATGATTTCTTCCGCCGGAACAATGTCGGAGAAACAGTGCAGCAATCTCGTGCCATCCGCCGTCATCAGCAGACCGTTCGTCTCGTCGAGTTTGAACGCTGCATTGTCCTCCGCAAGGGTCAGCGACTGCAAACCATACAGCCCGATGAAGTTCAGCTGCTCGATTTCGGTCAAACTGCTCGGCAGCGTTAGGTGCGTCAGGTAGTAATTATACTGCAGGGCGCTTCCGCTGATTTTCTTCAGCCCTTGCGGCAGGTCGAAATCCATCAGGCGGAAACAGCTTTCCAGCGAAGCGGGCGGCAGTTCCGCCAATTCGTCAGGCAGCGTCAAACTAACCAGATAGTTGTCGCCGGAAAAGCACGCCGCGCCGATTTCCGTCACGCTGTCCGGCACGACAACGGTCGTCACGTGCTTCTCATAGAACGCCTTGTCCGCCAGCGCCGTCACCGGCTGACCGTCGATTTCCGGCGGAATCAGCACATGTTCGCTTGTGCCGATGTAGTCGGTGATGGTGACCTCGCCGCCGTCCGCCGTATACGCAAAATCCGACGCGGGATTGACCTGCTCCCCCTTCCGGTGGAACACGCACAGCGACTGCGCGACAGAAATCATCTGCTGCACCAGCGCGTCATCATCGTTTGGGAAGAGGAAGAAGTACAGGTCGCCCGAATCCCCAATCCAGAGGATATCGAAGCCCTGCCCGTTCATGCTGACCAGCACGGCGGGCATGTCGTTGATGGTCATTTCCTGCAGGCGGGTGCTCTGCGGCGTGGTCAGCCCCAGCATCAGCGCCGTTCCCTCAACAATGAACGACTGGATGCCCAGCGCGTCGCTCGCGTCGGTCGCCTCCCAGTCGGCGGGCAGTTTCATCGCCATCACCATTTGGTTCTGGTCGGTCAGGAGGGAGGTCGTCGGCGGCACGTCGGTGTCCTCCATCGTCTGGTAGCCCCATTCGTTCGGAATCTCGAAGATGGCGCCCGTACCCAGCGGCACGGCAAAGCACTCGTAGTACGCCATCAGCGGAACGTTGCTTGTTTCCTCCGCAAAAGCGCAGGACAGCAGCACAATCGCCGCTAAAATCAGGGAAATCAGCCGTTTTTTCATGCAGGGTTCTCCTCCTTTGTTCTGTGAACATCAAACTGTTCTGTGAACATCAAACGTTCCAGCAGAGGAAAACCCTGCATGAAATTTGGCATTACTTAACGATTTCGCCCATCTGCGCACGGCCGCAGCCAGCCGCGTTGGACTCGTCGGTGTCAATATGCATCGCCAGCGCGTACTTGTCGCTCACGCGGACAACCACGTCGCCGAAAATCAGGGAACGGCCGTCGGTATCCACCTTCACGGACACAACGTCCTTGTCCTTCACGCCGTATTCCTCAGCGTCCGCGGGGGTCATGTGGATGTGGCGCTTGGCGGCGATCACGCCCTCGGTCAGCTCCACTTCGCCCGCCGGGCCAACCAGCTTGCAGGCGCCCGAACCCGCGATATCGCGGATTCACGCACAGGCGCGGTCACACCGATGGAACGCGCATCCGTCAGGGACAGCTCCACCTGCGTCGCGCTGCGAACCGGGCCGAGGATGCTCACGCCGGTCAGGGTCTTCTTCGGGCCGACAACGTCCACGCGCTCCGCGCTGGCATACTGACCGGGCTGGGACAGCATCTTCTTGACGGTCAGCTCATAGCCCTTGCCGAACAGGGTTTTCAGATCCTGCTGGGTGACATGAACGTGACGAGCGGAGGTTTCCACGATGAACTGCTTCATATGAATTACTTCCTTTTCATGGTCTTGTTTGGGGATGAGCCCAATCTATTATACCATCTTTCGGCGGTTCTGTAAAGGCAAAAACGGCGGCAAAATTGCATCATTCCACGTCATTTCGCGCGTTCGCTTGACGTTTCCGTTCTTTTTTGTTATAATAGGAACGCACCTTTTCATTGCTCATTGCTCATTCCTCATTGCTCATTAAAGGAGTTTTTCCATGCGCATTGTCGGCGTGATTGCCGAGTACAACCCCTTCCATTCGGGGCACGCGCACCAATTGCGTCAGGCGCGGGAAGCCGCCCATGCGGATGCGGTCGTCGCCGTCATGTCCGGCTGCTTCGTGCAGCGCGGCGACGCGGCGATTGTCTCCCCCGCCATCCGCGCAAAAATGGCGCTGCAAAACGGCGCGGATGCCGTGATTCTGCTGCCCGCGCTGTGGTCTGTCCGCGACGCGGAGCACTTCGCCTTAGGCGGCGTACATCTGCTGACCGGCTTGGGCTGCGACGCGCTCTCCTTCGGCGCGGAAACGGCGGATCTTCCCCTGCTGCAGGCGGCGGTGGATGCGCTCGAATCCCCCGATTTACCCGCAGCGATTCAGCCGCATCTGTCCGCCGGGCTACCCTATCCCGCTGCGCTTTCCGCCGCGATGGCGGAGGTCGCCCCGGCTGCCGCGCGCGTCCTCCAATCCCCCAACAACACGCTCGGCGTGTGCTACCTGCGTGCGCTTCGGCGATTGGGTGCGTCCATCGACGTGTACCCGATTGCCCGCGCGTCGGATTATCACGCGTCCGCCATTGGGGACGGCTTTTCGTCCGCCACGGCGATTCGCTCCGCCATTCTGCGCGGCGACTGGGCATCCGCCTATTCCGCCATGCCGGGGAGTGCGGCGGACTTGCTGGAAAATCAGGCGCTGGAAAATCACCTGCACCGTCCGGAGGCGCTGGACACGCTGCTGCTGGCGCGGCTTCGGCTGATGGATGAGGTGGATTATGCCGCGCTGCCGGACATCAGCGAAGGCATCGAGCGCCGACTGCGCCGATTTGCCGACACTGCCCGCACGCGCGAGTCGCTCCTGCAAGCCGCCAAGACGCGGCGATACCCGTATGCGCGCTTGTCGCGGCTGGCGACGCACGCGCTGCTGGGCGTGACGCAGGCGGTCGTTGACAGCAATCCGCTGCCGCCCGCCGCGTTCCTGCTTGGCTTCCGGCGCGGGTGCGAACCGCTGCTGTCGCATTTGGCGCAGGGGGCGATTCCGCTGGTCAGCAGCGCGGCGCAGTGCGGGAAAGACGCGGCGTGGGCGCAGGTGGAGCGGCACGCGTGGGGACTGTGGGCGCTCGGCGCGGGGGTCGATGGCGATATGTGGCAGCGATATGGCGTGGTGCGGGCGTGAGCATCCCGAAGGGCGTTCCCCCGCATTCCAATCATCAACTGCAATTATTTATATAGGAGCAAATCATCATGAATAACAACAAAGAATACAACCTCTACGCCACCGCCGCGTTCGGGCTGGAGGGCATCGTCGGCGCGGAACTCAAGCGCCTGAAAATGCAGAATGTCCGCGCGGAACTCGGCGGCGCGCGCTTCACGGGCACGCTCACAGACGCGTTCCTGTGCAATCTGCGCTTGCGCAGCGCCGACCGCGTGCTCATCGTACTGGCGGAGGACGAATGCCGGACGTTCGAGGAGCTGTTCCAGCTGGTCAAGTCCATCGCGTGGGAGGACATCATGCCCGCCGACGCGAAAATCAACGTGTCCGGCAAGTGCGTCCGCAGTCAGTTGATGAGCGTCCGCGACTGTCAGGCGATTACCAAAAAAGCCATCATCGAGCGGCTGAAAGCGGCGACGCACCGCGCGGTTTTCCCGGAGACGGGCGCGGTGTACCCCATCGACGTCGCCATCCACTCAGACCGCGCGCGCATCACCCTTGACACCTCCGGCGAAGCCCTCAACCGCCGCGGATACCGCACTTGGAACGGCGAAGCACCCCTGCGCGAAACGCTCGCTGCGTCTTTGGTGGAGCTATCCCCGTGGCGGCCGGGGATGCGCCTCTACGACCCCTGCTGCGGCACCGGCACGCTGCTGATTGAAGCCGCTTTCCGGCAGGAGCACCGCGCGCCGGGGCTGACCCGCGCGTTCGCCATGGAGCAGTTTTCCATTTTCCCGGCGGAGGAGTGCCGTCAAATCCGCGAGACGTGCAAGGCGGACGTGCTGCCCGACCACGTTTTCGGCATTGCCGGATCGGACAAAGACCCCGAAGCGCTCGAACTGGCGCGGCGGCATGTGCGTCAAGCGGGGCTGGAGGGCAAAATCGAGCTGACGTGCCAGCCGCTGGAAAAGCTGAAGCTGGAGGGCGAACCGGGCGTATTCCTGTGCAATCCGCCCTACGGGGAGCGCCTTGAAGACCGCCGGACGTGCGAGGGCATCTACCGCGAACTGGGGCGGATGATGCGCCGTCACCCCGGCTGGAGCCTGTGCGCCATCACGTCCGACCCGACGTTCGAGCGGTCGTTCGGCCGCCGCGCGGACAAGAAGCGCCGCCTGTACAACGGACGGCTGGAGTGCGAATTTATGACCTTTCTTGACCCGAAATCCGCAAAGCGCAAGTAAGGAGGAAATACCAGAATGAACATGCCTGCACCCGGTTTTTACGCCCCCGCCGCTGACCGCTATGCGCACATGCCCTACGTCCGCTGCGGCCGCTCCGGGCTGAAGCTCCCCCGCGTCTCCCTCGGTTTGTGGAACAATTTCGGCTCAGTCACGCCGCAGGATACCGCGCGCGACATGCTGCTGACGGCGTTCGACGCGGGCATCACCTACTTCGATTTGGCAAACAACTACGGCCCTCGCCCCGGCGCAGCAGAAGAAACGCTGGGGAAAATTATGGACAGCGACCTGCGCCCGCACCGCGACGAGCTGATTCTCGCCACCAAAGCGGGCTACACCATGCAGGACGGCCCGTATGGCGACGGCGGCAGCCGCAAGTACCTCATGAGCAGCCTCGACGCGAGCCTGCGCCGCATGAAGGTCGATTATGTGGACATTTTCTATCATCACCGCTTCGACCCGGACACGCCGCTGGAGGAGACCATGCGGACGCTGGCGGACATTGTGCATCAGGGCAAGGCGCTCTACGTCGGCATCAGCAACTACTCCGCCGAGCAGACGGCGCAGGCGGCGGACTTGCTGGCGACCTTCGGCGTGCCGCTGACCATTCACCAGCCGCGCTACAACATGCTTGACCGCTGGATTGAGCGCGGCACGCCCAGCCTGTGCGACGTGCTGCTGAATCGCGGCATCGGCGCGGCAGTGTTCTCCCCCCTCAATCAAGGCTTGCTGACTGACCGCTACTTGCACGGCATCCCGGCGGATTCGCGCGCGGCGTCCTCCTGCGTGTTCCTGAACGAAGGCAACGTGACGGCGGATATTCTGACGCGTGTGCGGGCGCTGAACGCGATGGCATCGGCGCGCGGCGAAACGATGGCGCAGTTAGCGCTTGCGTGGGTTTTGGAGAATCCGGCGATTACGACGGTGATTACCGGCGCAAGCCGCCCCGCGCAGATTCTTCAAAACGTGGAGACGGTGCGGAAGCATGTGCCGCTGACGGACGAGGAAAAAGCGGCGATTGAGAAGATTTTGGGGTAAAGGGGGAACCGAGGGGCTTTGCCCCTCCCCACCACCACCAGAGGCGCTGCCTCTGGACTCCGGCAGGGCGCTGCCCTGCACCCGCGAAGGGTCTTCGACCCTCTCGACACCCATTTCGCGATTGAGTTGAGTGCGCTCTCATACTTCTTCCGCGTGTTGATTGAGGGTGACCAAGGGACGCTGCCTTGACCCTTTCTCGCGATGGAATTGAGCGCACTTGCACACTTCTTCCGCGTGTTGATTGGCGCACGAAAAAGGCGGTTCGGTGTTTATGCCGAATCGCCCTTTTTCGTTGGATTTTGCGGATGGCGCAGTGTCCCCCTCATTCCGCCCGTGCCAGCTTTTCCGTCGCCGAATTTGCGTCGGGCTGGAAGAAAATATCCCGTCCTTCGTTGCTTTCACGGATGAAATCCCGCAATGCCGCGCTCGTTTCATGCGCGAAATCGCCGTAAATCGCGAGTTTGAAGCCGTAATTCACGAATTTTTGCAGGATTTCGCCCGCAATGCCCGTCGAAAGCACGAAAAAATCCTCCGTGATGGCTTCGCGGTTGAGGGCGATGCGCTTGCAGCCCGTCTCCGCGCGCACCGTCATCATCAGGTCGAGCGCGGACTGCACGTCCGTCATCAGCGGCTTCTCGCTGCGAATCAGCGCAATGGACACGCCGTCTTGGTTGACTTGCTGGATGTACATATTCTTACTCCTTGTGATGCAGGCGCTTGCAGATGCTTTCGCACGCCGCACAGCCGCCCTCGCCGGTTTCGCGCAGGGATGTCGGCAGCGCGTCGCCGACTTCCTTCATCGCCAGAATCACCTCGTCAGGCTCAATCGGGCAGCGAATGCCGCTGAGCGCCATGTCCGCCGCCGTGAACGCGATGCCGGACGCGCCCACGTTGCGGTACACGCAGGGCACTTCCACCAGCCCGCCGACGGGATCGCAGACCAGCCCCAGCAGGTTCATCAGCGCAAACGCCGCCGCGTCCGCGCACTGCTGCGGATCGCCGCCCTCCAGATACACCAGCGCCGCCGCCGCCATTGCCGCCGCCGAGCCGCATTCCGCCTGACAGCCGCCCTCCGCGCCGGAGATGCTCGCCTGCGTCGCAATCGCCTGACCGACCGCCGCCGCGACGAACAGCGCGTCCACCGCCTGTTCCTCCGTCGCGCCTTTTTCTTCCATCATTGCCAGCACCGCGCCGGGCAGAATCCCGCACGCGCCCGCCGTCGGGGCAGCGACGATTTTGCCCATGCAGCCGTTGCATTCCGCCGTCGCCAGCGCGTACACTTCCGCCTTGCCCAGCAGATTCCCCGCCAGACACTTGCCCGCCTGCAGGCGCTTCATCATCAGCGCCGCCTGTCCGCCCGTCAGCCCGGTAACGCTGCGCAGGCGCTCATCCAGCCCCTGCTGCGCCGCCTCCTGCATCACGCGCAGGTGATGGCGCATTTTTTCGCGCACCGCCAGCGCGTCCAGCCCGGATTCCTCCGCCTGTTTTTCAATAGCGCACCGCGCAATCGACCCATGATGGCTCGCCATGCGCACCCATTCGTGCAGCGTGTAGTCCATCAGTCATCCCTCCTTTTGAGGAACGTGCAGCTCCTGATATCGGGGATTTGGCGGATGATGTCCAAGTCCGCCTGCGAGGGCGCGCCGTCAAGTTCCAGCACCATCATGGCATCTCCGCCGAGTTTGCGGCGATAGACCTGCATGTTCGCGATGTTGACGCGGTGGCGCGCCAAGGTCGTCGTGACCGCCGCAATCGCGCCGGGCATGTCGATGTGGTGGATAATCATCGTATCCGCCTTGCCGGTGAAATTGACGCTCAAGCCGTTGATGCGGTGGATTTCGATGTTGCCGCCGCCGACGGACGCCGCTTCGAGGGTCAGCGCCGTGCCGCGCTCCCCCGTGACGTGCAGCCGGACGGTATTCGGATGCGCCCCGCGGAGATTGACCTGCTCAAAGCGCACGTCCATGCCCTGTTGACGGGCGATTTCCAGCGAATCGCGCAGGCGGGGGTCATCGACGTGCATCCCCAGCAGTCCGCCGACGATAGCGCGATCTGTGCCATGCCCGCGGTACGTTTTGGCGAACGAGCCGTGCAGCCCGACATCCGCCTTGACCACCCTTTCGCCCAGCAGCGAATACGCGGTCAGCCCAATGCGCGCCGCGCCCGCGGTATGGGAGCTGCTTGGGCCAATCATCACGGGACCTATCAGGTCGAACAAATCCATGCGTTCCACGCCTTTCCGGGAAAACGGTTTCTTCCGCTTTCTTGCTCTATTGTACCTGTTTTCTGCTGATTTTGCAATGGATTTTTGCAAGAAAAACGCCCGATTCGGCAGCGGGATTCGTGCCGAATCGGGTATTTATGCTGATTTTCTGGATATTTCTGCGGATTTTATGGCGTACAGGCATAATTGATTTTGCTATCAATCTGGTAAAAAGAGTTACTTCCAGAGGGCATGAAAACAGGCGAAGTCTGCGATCGCCCTCTGGACTCCTTCGGTTACAACGCCCACCCCTGCTCGCGGATGACCTGCGCAATCCCTTCGCAGCACTGCGCGCACAGCGCCGCGTCCTGCGCTTCCACCATCACGCGCACCAGCGGTTCCGTGCCGCTCTCGCGCACAAGCACACGTCCCGTGTCGCCCAGCTTTTCCTCCGCCGCGCGAATCGCGTCCTGCACCTTCGCATCCGCCTGCGCCGCCTTCTTGTCCTTTACCCGCACGTTAATCAGCTTCTGCGGATAAATCGTCAGGTCGGAAGCCAATTGATGCAGCGTTTTCTTCGCCGCGCACATGACCTCCATCACCTTCAGGCTCGTCAGGATGCCGTCGCCGGTTGACGCGTACTTGCTGAAGATAATGTGCCCGGACTGCTCACCGCCCAGACGGCAATTGTTCTTCGTCATGTACTCGTAGACGTACTTGTCGCCCACGGCGGTCTTGGCGGATGCAATGCCGAGGTCATCCAGCGCGCGGAACAGCCCCAGATTGCTCATCACCGTCGCGACGACCGTGTTGCCCAGCAGCTCACCCGTCTGCTTCATGTGCCGTCCGCAGATGAAGAGGATGTGGTCGCCGGTGATTTCCATGCCCGTTTCGTCCACGCACAGGCAGCGGTCCGCGTCGCCGTCGAAGGCAAAGCCCACGTCACAGTGGTTTTCGACGACGAACTTCTGCAAGCCCCCGATGTGCGTCGAACCCGCGTCGCGGTTGATGTTCAGCCCGTTCGGTTCGGCGTTGATGACCAGCGTCGTCGCCCCCAGCGCGTCAAAAACCGCCTTAGCGATGTTCCAGCTGGAACCGTTGGCGCAGTCCAGCGCAATCCGCCGTCCGCGGAAGGAGTACAGCCCCAGCGAAATCAGGTAGCCGACATAGCGGTTGCGCCCGGACACATCGTCCACCGTGCAGCCAATCTGCTCCTGATGCGCGAAGGGAATTTCGTCCCACGTCTGCCCGAAGCATTCCAGATGCCCGTCCAGGTAGGCTTCGACAAGGGCAATCGTGTCCTCATCCATCTTTTCGCCCTGCCCGTTGATGAGCTTGATGCCGTTGTCGTAGTACGGGTTATGGCTGGCGGAAATCATGATGCCGCAGTCAAAGCCATCAAGCCGCGCGACGAACGCGACGGACGGGGTCGTGGTGACGTGGAGAAGGTACGCATCCGCGCCGGACGCGGTCAGCCCGCCGACGAGCGAATACTCGAACATATAGCTGGAACGGCGGGTATCCTTGCCGATGACGATGCGCGGGCGGGTGTGGTCGCCATTGCGGCGCTTGCACTCGCCGTAGTACCAGCCGAGAAAGCGTCCCACCCGGTAGGCATGGTCAGCGGTCAGCTCCTTGTTCGCTTCTCCGCGGAATCCGTCCGTTCCGAAATACTTGCCCATGGTGATTGTCTCCTTCGCATTGATTTTTTGGGGATAGGCATGGTTGACTTTTGTCCACTAACGAAATACCTTCCGATAGAAGTCAATAAACAGGAGTGTGTACCGAAGGTTTCCAAAGGGCGATCGCAGACGTTCGTCTGTTTTCATTGCCCTTTGGTCGCTCCCGCAGGAGCGAAACCCCTGCGCAGCAAAAACGCACAATGATGCAGGAGAAGCCCGCATCGGCTTCCCCTGCTTAGGGTCAGGGGGATACGCAAATCCCCCTTTTATTTCGCGTCATACCCCAGCGTGCGCAAATCCGATGCCCGGTTGCGCCAGTCGGGACGCACCTTCACCCACAGCTTCAAATTCACATGCAGTCCCAGTAGCTTCTCGATGTCCTCGCGCGCCTCCGAGCCGATGGTTTGCAGCATTGCGCCGTGCTTGCCGATGATGATGCCCTTGTGCGCGTCGCGTTCGCAGTAAATCGTCGCGTTGATTTCCATGAAGTTGTCGTTCATCTTCTCCATGCCCATCATTTCCACGCCGATGCCGTGCGGCACTTCGTCGCGCAAATGCTGGAGTGCCTTCTCACGAATCAGCTCCGCACAAATCAGCCGCTCCGGCTGATCGGTCATCATATCGTCCGGGAAATACTTCGGGCCTTCCGGCAGGTGCGTGGCAAGCTGCTTCGTCAGGTCATCCAGCCCGTCGCCGGTTTTGGCGCTGATGGGGATAATCGCGTCATAGCCAAGGTCAGCGAAGGACGCAATCAGCCCCAGCAGCTTTTCCGGCGGCAGCAGGTCAATCTTGTTGATTGCCAGCACCTTCGGCACTTTCTTGCCCGCCATATCACGGACGATGGCGCGGTCGTGTTCGCCCACCTGCGTCGCGTCCACCAGCACCAGCACGCCATCCATGCCGTCCATCGCGTCCTTGACGGACTGCATCATGCTTTCGCCCAGCTTCGTGCGGGGCGTGTGGATGCCGGGGGTGTCGAGGAACACAATCTGCCAATCAGGGCGCGTCATCACGCCCATGATGCGGTTGCGCGTCGTCTGCGGGCGGCTGGAGACAATCGCAATTTTCTCGCCAACCATCGCGTTCATCAAGGTGGATTTGCCCACATTCGGGCGGCCCACAATGGTAATAAATCCAGAATGGAATTTCGTATTTTCGCTCATTTATATTTACTCCTGTTTACTCCTTCGTCGTCAGCTGCTGCGGGCCGAAGCCGTGCGGCAGCAGTTCCGGCAGGGTCGCGCTTTCCGTGCCGCCCTGCCACGTCACCAGCACGCGGATATTCGGTGCAAATTCGTTGAGCACCTGCCGGCACGCGCCGCAGGGCCAAGGGGCGGCGTCGCGCGAGGCAATCGCAATCGCGGTGAACTCCCGCGCGCCCTCGCTGACCGCCTTGAACATCGCCGTGCGCTCGGCACAGTTCGTCAAGCCGAACGACGCGTTCTCGATGTTGCAGCCCTGAAACACGCGGCCATCCGCGCACAGCAGCGCCGCGCCGACCGGATAGCCGGAATAGGGTGAATAGCTCCGCAGCATCGCCTGCCGCGCCATTTCCAGCAGCGTCTCATCGGAAACGTCGGTCTGCATTTCGCCGTCGCGCGTCATGCCGATGGCGGACAGAATCTTCTCCTCCATCGCCCGCATCTTCTTTTTGTCTTCATCCTCAATGTGGTCATAGCCCATCAGGTGGCACAGCCCGTGGACGGTCAAATACGCTGCCTCCCGCTCCGGGGAATGCCCATACTCCGCCGCCTGCGCCAGCACATGCGGCATGGAGATGATGAGATCGCCGAGCATACAGGCGTCCACCTCGTCATCCAGCTCGCGCGCAAGCAGCTTGTCGCACTGCCCCGCCGTTTTGCCTGCTGGATAATTCACCGTCGGGAAGGACAGCACGTCCGTCGCGCGGTCAACGCCGCGGTACTCGCGGTTGATTTCGTGAATCGCGTCGTCGCCGCAAATGCGGATGTTCACCGCGCAGGGACGCGAAACGCCTTCCATCCACAGGGCGCAGTCCGCCGCCGTCTGCATCAGGGACAAATAGCGCGGGTCAACCTGCGTGTCAATCTGCCAAAGCAGTTTCATGTGTTCTCCTCGCTTTCCTCCACCGGCGCGGCGGGCTTTTCCGGCATATCCGGCTTTTCCGCCTTCGCTTCTGGCTTCACTTCGGGTGTTTTTTCCGCTTCCGCCTGTTTCTCCGCCTTCGCTTCTGCCTTCACTTCGGGTGTTTTTTCCGCTTCCGCCTGTTTCTCCGCCTTGATTTCCGCCTGCATCTGCTTCGTTTCCTTCTCCGCTTCCTTTTCCGCCTTGACGAGCGGGCGCGCGGGGACGTTCACCGTCGGGTACTCAATGCGCTCGTGGAACACGCCATTCAAGACCTTGCAGAACGCTTCGCAAATCGCGTCAATATCGCGCAAGGTCAGCGGCGAATTGCTGAGCTGTCCGTCCTCCAGCTTGCCGCGGACAAGGCGCTCAATGAACTGCTCAATCGCCTTGGGCGTGGGGTCAGGGATGGAGCGCACCGCCGCCTCGATGGTGTCCGCCAGCATGACGATGGCGCTCTCCTTCGTCGTCGGGCGCTGACCGTCATAGCGGAAATCAGCAATATCAACCGGCTTGCCGTCCGCCATCTGCAAGGCTTTGTGGTAGAAGTACATCACGGGGGTGTCGCCGTGATGCTCCATGATAATCGTCTGGATTTCAGGCGGCAGGTGGTATTTCTGTGCCAGCGCCAGACCATCGCGGGTATGCGCCGTAACAATCGCGGCGGATACATACGGGTCGGTGCGGTCGTGCGGGTTGTCGCCCATCTGGTTTTCCTTGAAATACAGCGGGCGCTTGAGTTTCCCGATGTCATGGAAATACGCGCCCGTGCGCGCCAGCAGCGGGTTCGCGCCGATTTTCTCCGCCGCCGCTTCCGCCAGATTCGCCACCACAATCGCGTGGTGATATGTGCCGGGCGCTTCCAGCAGCAGACGGCGCAGCAGCGGCTGATTCGGGTTCGCCAGTTCCAGCAGCTTCGCGGGCGTGGCGAGGTTGAACGCCGCCTCGAACACGGGCTGGAAGCCGACGGAAATCAGGCCGCTCAAAATGCCGCCCGCCATCGACCACATGGCGTTGGTCATCATGCCGGATATATTGTTGGAGGTCATCAGGCTCATGGCGAGGATGACGACCATATTCACCACCGCGACAATCACGCCCGCTATCACCATGCGGACACGCTGCGGCTTATCCTTCAAGTACTGCACGGCGACGATGCCGGAGACGACGCCCGTGAGTATCAAATGCACCATTTCCGCCGAGTAGGCGTTGGAACTGCCCGCGCTAAGCCCCGCCGCAATCAGCGCCATGGTGAACGTGGCGGAAATGCCGACGCGCGCACTCAGCAGCGTAGTCAGCAGCATCGCCGCCATCACGACCGGGGCAAGGTAGACATCCATCAGCTTGACGGCAATCACGCACAGCCCTTCGCACAGCACCAGCACCACCATGATGACGCTGGAGCGGCGCACGTCCCTCAAAACCTCCGGCGCAAGGATAACGAGCATCAAAATCAGCACCGACATGGAAATAGCGATGAGCAGCAGCGCGCCGAGGTAGATGTCATAATCATACGACGCGGTATCCAGCAGCCCCAGCGCCTCCAGCATGGCGAGCTGATTCGCCTGCACGCGCTCGCCCTCGCGGATGATGTTCTGCCCTTGCAGGTACACCACCGGCTCCACCTGCGCGGCGGCGTTCTCCTGCGCCTGCGCGGTCAATTCCTGGTCAATGACCATGTTCGGGCGGATGCAGTGGTTGAGCACGACGGGCACGATGTTCTGCATCAGCGACGTTTCGACGCGGTAGCCCGCAATCTGTTTAATCGCCGCGATGGACTGGCTGACCTGCCCTTCGCGGATGGTGGTGTTCAGCGCGCTTTCCACCGCGAGGCGCACCGTCACCGCCATGGTGTCGAAATTCTCCGTGCTGGCGCGCATGAGAACAGTCGCCTGATAGCGCGTGAGCGACACGGCTTCCACCTGCTGGAGGGCGTAGTCGATTTCCTCCGCGCTGAAGGTCGCCGCGAGGTTTGTTTCCGTCGCGGTTTCGCCGTCCTGCACGCGCAGGGTCAGCCCGTACTGCTGCACAATGCGCAGCTGGCGGAACGTCTCGTCGAGGTCGCTCAGCACGCTTTCGGTCACGCCCTCCTGAAAGTGGTAGGTCGCTTCCACACGGACGGAGGCTTCGCGGCGGCGGCTTTCGGTCGTCACCGTGTCCTCCACGTCCTTCGTGGCGGTAATCGTCTGGTGCGAAATCGCGCCGACGCTCAGGCTGTAGCGCTGCGGTGCGCACGCCGCGGCAAACAAGACCAGCAGCACCAGCGTGCCGACGGCGTAAATGAGCGCGCATTTCGCGCCCGCGCCGTGCAGCCAAGTGGTGAAGCGGCGCAAAATCGGGCGGTGGTTCTGCTTGTTTTCGCGTTTACGCATGTAGTTATCACTCCTTCTGCACCGGAGGGGGCGGATTTACGGGCGCTGCCCTTCCACTTCCCGATGGTAGTAGGCGTCATACGCCTTGACAATCGTCTGCACCAGCTCGTGGCGGACGACGTCCTTGTGCGTCAGGTGCACCATGCCGATTTCCGGAATGTCCTTCAAAATTTCGATTGCTTCCGCCAAGCCGGATTTCTTCCCGTAAGGCAAGTCCGTCTGGGTGATGTCGCCGGTAACGACGACTTTGCTGTGGAAGCCCAGACGCGTCAGGAACATCTTCATCTGTTCAGAAGTCGTGTTCTGCGCCTCGTCCAGAATGATGAAGGAATCCGACAGCGTGCGGCCGCGCATGTACGCCAGCGGGGCAACCTCCACCACGCCGCGCTCCAGCAGCTTCTGGTAGCTGTCCACGCCCATGAAGTCGTACAGCGCGTCGTAGAGCGGGCGCAGATACGGGTCAACCTTCTGCGTCAGGTCGCCGGGCAGGAAGCCCAGCTTCTCCCCCGCCTCCACCGCCGGGCGTGTGAGCACAATGCGCTCAATCTCCTTGTTTTTCAGCGCCACGACAGCCAGCGCCATTGCCAGATACGTCTTGCCCGTACCCGCCGGGCCGACGGCGAACGTGAGGTCATGGTCGCGGATGGCCTGCACATACTCCTGCTGCCCCAGCGTCTTGCAGCGAATCTGCTTGCCGCGGTGGGTGATGGCGACGACGGAGCGCAGAATCTCGTCGATGCGATCCACGTCGCCCTCGCGCGCCAGGGCGATGGCGTAGCGGATGCGCGTGCGGTCAACCAGATCGCCGCGGCGGATCATCTCCAGCAGCTTCAGGATGACGCTTTCCGCCAGCCCCGCATCCTCCGCTTCGCCCGTGAGGAACAGCTCCGAACCGCGCAGGGAGACAGCGACGCCGCACTCCTGCTCCACCAGCGCAACATTCTGGTCGTTCAGCCCGAACAGAGCCATATAGGCATCCATCGAATCCAGCGTCAGGGGAATCTTTCTCGTTTCAGTCAAAAACGATGTCCTTCTTTCCATTTGAAACGGCGACAATCAAGTTCATACTAATTCGATTCCAAAACATGGCATCGAGCATAGCAGATTTTTCGTTCCGGCAAAGCTGAGTGAAGCGAGGCGTACTGGAGGTACGCGCGAGCGGAACGAAGCAAAGCCGGGGCGGAAAAGATGCTGGGCGAATGCCATGTTTTAGATGAGAATTAGTATCCCTTATCTGGCGCGCCGCTGGGTATCTGCTCGGCAATATCCACAAGCCTTTCGCCCGTTGCCACTGCCAACAGTACCTCATGATCTATCATACTACAATTTACCCACTTGTCAACCAAAGATTCGTTCGTACCGATGATTTCGCGCAGTTTTCGCAAAGCCGCTATGCTTGCTTCGGCAGTTATTTCCTCATTTGCCCGATTTTGTTTCGTAATTTCACATTCATACCGCTTTTCCCACACGCAGGTGAGCGGCAGGAAGAAGCCGCCCAGCGGGAGCGTGCGCCGGGACACATCCGCCTGATGGAACGCGCTTTCCGGCTCATGCCACAGGGCGAACCACGGGCTGACGACCGTCACACTTTCCTCCGTGCGCCCGGAATAGGACGTGTGCAGCTCTGTCAAGTCCATGCGAACCGCCGCCGCGTCCCACACGCGCGCCATCACCACCCCGCGCGCTGATACCGCCCGCACGCCGCTGCCCGTGCGTTCCTCGCCGCGGATGAGGATTTGCCCCTTGCGCACCACGTCGCCGGGCTGAACAAGCGCCGTGCCCGCCTTCGTGCGGATGCTATCGACGATGCCGTCCCGCGCGGCGACCACGTCCCCCGCGCCCGTCTCGGACAAGGGCGTTCCCGCCGGCACGCCGTCCACCACGCGAATCAGCAGCGTCATCCCCCGCCAGCCGCATTCCACCCACGCCGTTTCCGGGTAGCGCCATTCCAGCAGGTCACGCAGCTGACCCGGATGAACGTCGCTTTTCCGCATCGGCGGGGTGATGCCCAGCGCCTGCAGGTATTCGGGCAAATCCGCGGCGTAAATCCCGGCGTTTTCAATCTCCACGCGCCACATCACCTGCGACGCGCCGATGAGCGCGCCAATGCCCAGCATCAGCGCGGAAAGCAGCGCCAGCCGATGGCGAATCCACGTCATCAGCCGTCCCGTGCCCTGCCGATTGCCGACCGAGAAGCGCCAGCCGCCGTTTTCCGCCATCATCCGCAGCGTCATCACATCATCCTCGCGGGCAAAGGCACTGAGATGTTTGCCGCGGATGCGCACGCCGGTCAGCAGCATCCCCATTTCCCCGCGCGGCGCAAAAACCGCGGCAGATTAACCCCATCCACCGTGACGGCGATAAGCCACGGCCGCCCGCTCATGTTCCGCCTCCCAGCACGCTGATGGCGTCAATTCGCCCGGTCACAATCGCGTCTGATGATGAATAGCGCAGGAAGCGCAGGTTCGCCCCGCTAATGCGCAGCGTACCCTCCTTCGTGCGAAAGAGCGCCTCCTCCGCCGTGTACCCCAGCAGACCCTGATGCTGCTCCACCCACGCGCTGCCGCGCCCCGTCAGCGTCACCTTGAACGCGCCGCCCGTCACCTCCGACGGGAAAAACGGCTCCTTCTCCATGATGCACAGCCCCCTTTCTCATCGAATTTTTATGTTCCAGCGCCCGAAAATAGCCATCCACCCGAAAAAACCTGTTTACGTTTTCCGTTTTTGATGGTATAATGGTATGTACGGCGCGAAAAGCGTGTCGGGAAATGGAGAGTATGCGATGGCGCAGCTGAACGATTTGGGCATTGACCTTGGAACCTCCAATGTATTGATTTACCAGCAGGGCAAGGGGCTTGTGCTCCGCAGACCGGCGGTAGTCGCCATTGAGCGCTCCACCAAGAAGGTGCTGGCCATCGGGGACGATGCCCAGCGCATGGTCGGTCGCACGCCCAGCAACATCATGGCGATTCGCCCGCTGAAGCAGGGCACCGTCGCGGATTTTGAGCTGACGAACACCATGCTCCGCTTCTTTCTGAACGGTGTGCTGTCCAAGCGCCTGTTCTCCGGGCCGCGCGTCGTCATGAGCGTCCCCTCCGGCGTGACCGAGACGGAGAAGCACTCCCTCATCAACATCCTGCTGGACGCGGGCGTGAAGCGTACCTATCTGCTTGATCGTCCGCTCGCGGCGGCGCTTGGCGTCGGCATGGATTTGCGCCAGCGCTACGGCCGCATGATTGTGGACATGGGCGCGGGCATCACCGATATTGCCGTTATTTCCGAGGGCGAAATCGTCCAGTCCTCCAGCGTCTATTACGCCGGCGACTATTTCGACGACGCGATTGTCCGCTACATCCGCAAGAAGTACTCTCTGCTGATTGGCGAGCGAACCGCCGAGCAGATTAAAATCAACATCGGCACGGCGATGAAGCCCGAAACCGACGAAGCGAACCTTGCCATGCCCGTCGTCGGCCGTAACCAGCTCTCCGGTCTGCCCCGCACGCAGGAGATTCACGCCGCTGAAATCTACGAGGCGCTGAAAGACCCCGTTGCCGCCCTCATCGGCAGCATTCAGGACGTGCTGGTGCGCACGCCCCCGCAGCTGGCGTCCGATATTTTTGATGACGGCATCGTCTTAAGCGGCGGCGCAGCGGGACTGGCGCGCCTGCCCGAAGCGATTTACACCGCCCTGCACATCCCCTGCGGCGTCGCCGACGACCCGCAGACCAGCGTCGTTCTCGGCTGCGGCATTGCCGTGGAAGACCCCGGCGCCTACGCCTCCCTGCTCGACGACGGCCGCAAGGGTTTCAAGCGCCTGTAAGCCATTGCAATCGAATGCACCCCGTGTTTTTTCCGGAATCGGAAACGCACGGGGCTTTTTGTTTTGGGGAAGTTTCATCATTCTCTGTAACGATAAAAACCAAGTAACGGGAGTGTGCACAGCGAAGGGGTCGAGGGGGCGACCGCAGACGTTCGTCTGTTTCCATTGCCCCCTCGTCGCGTCCGCAGACGCGAAACCCCCTGCGCAACAAAAAAACGTGCAGTTGGTTTTGACCCCAAAATCAAATGAAATCAAGCGAAATCAAATGAAATCAAATTTCCTTGACGAACATCCATTCCCTGTTCTACAATATCACTGTCGCAATAGCGACCCACAAAATCCGAAAGGAATGACCCAAATGTGCAATGTAAACTACTTGATTGAAATCCGTCGTTTCAACACATTTGCCGCGCGAACCCGCCTCCCCGCCAGCGCTCAGCTGCTGTGGTACAAGCTGATTGAAATCATGAACCAGCACGCCCGCGGCGGTGACTGGTGCGATGGCTTCCTCCGCATCGACAACCCGTACCTGCTCGCCTACTTTCCCATGAGCGCCACCGCCCTCGCCGACGCTCGACGCATGCTCTGCGAAGCTGGGCTTTTGGAGTACATTCCCGGCGAAAAGAAGCGCACGCCGCCCGCGTACCGCCTGCATTACTTCTCCGTTTGCGACGGAAAAGGCGCTGTTGAGCGTGACTATCCGCGTGAAATCGGTGCTGACAGCACAGCTGATTGCCCCGCTGATGCCCACGAAATCCGCGACTATCCCTGTGATCATCCGAATTACCCAAGCGTTTACCCAAGCGATTGCACAACCGTTTGTCCAACCGATTGCCACGGAAATACGCCCGATTTCCACGACACTAATATAAACTATACGGAAACAGAAACAGAAAACGTAAACACAACAGGGAAAACGAATGATGATGAAACGGAGACATCTGCTTCCTCTGCCGGATACGCGGGCGCGGGCGCGCACGAGTGTGCGTATGCGTGTACGGAGGCGGGCGCGCGCGAGGGTGCGTTTCCGCGGTCAGTGCGGGAGAGCGCGAAACTGGCGGGTAAAGTGCTGCTGCATCAGCAGTTCACGGAGAATCAGCTGAATCGGGTGATGGCGGCGTTTGGGGCGTACCCGTTCGAGGACGGGCTGATGATTCAGGCGGTCGCCAAGACGGCGGAGGCGAATCCGACGAACGCGGTGAATTACCTGATTCAGCTGCTGACAGACTGGGGCGGCGCGGGTGTTCGGACGGTTGCGGAGATGGAGGACTACCTGTACGCACGGAGTATGGCGCAAGGGAACGCGCTGATGCACACGCGGGAGGAGGGGCGGGAGCTTTTGGCGGCGTTCAGGGCGGAGCATGGGGCGGCGTGAAGGGAAATTCGGAATGCGGAATTATGTGGGTTCTTCACAGAATCTTGGGGGAAGCAAACAAGGGCTTAGGCGAAGCACCAAAAAGCTGCACGCGGAAGGAGCATGAAAGCGCGACCAACTCAATCGCGCGGAGGGGTCAAGGGGCAATTGCCCCTTGCAGGGTCAAGGGACAGCGTCCCTTGTGGGGTTTGGGGCAACGCCCCAACTGTTCCGCGTTCGACCAATCCCAAGGAAGCCGCCAACAAAGGTGCAGGCAGCGAAGCGTCCCTGCCAGTAACTTTGCGCGTCCGCAGACGCGCCACCAAGCTGCTCTTCCCTCAGATTCCGTGAAGAACCAAAAATGCCCGGCTGGCGCAGGGCGCAGTCGGGCGAAGGGTTATTCGGTTTCGCTGTTGTACTTCCTGCACCACGGGCGCAGCGTGCATTCGCCGCACAGGGGGTGCTGGGCCTTGCACACCCTTCGACCGTGAAAAATCAGCCAGTGGTGCGCGTCGCTCCACCTGTCCTGCGGAATCAGCGCGCGCAGCTGCATCTCCGTCTTCAGCACGTCGGGCGCATCCACCAGCCCAAGGCGGTTGCTGACGCGAAAAACGTGCGTATCCACCGCAATTGCCGGAATATGGAACGCCGTGGACATAACGACGTTCGCCGTTTTGCGCCCGACGCCCGGCAGGCGGGTCAGCGCTTCCATGGTGTGCGGAACATCGCCGCCGTCCTCCGCCAGAATCATCCGGCACGCGGCGATGATGTTGCTTGCCTTGCTCTTGAAGCCGCAGCTTTTCACCAGCGGGTACAGCTCGGCAACATCCGCCTCCGCCATGCTCTTCACGTCGGGGAAACGCGCGAACACGGCGGGCGTGACCTTGTTGACCTGCTTGTCGGTGCACTGGGCGGACAGCATGACCGCCACCAGCGTCTCGTAGGGGTTGGTGAAATGCAGTTCGGGCTTGGGCTGGGGATAGAGACGGTCAAGCTCGGCGAGGATTAACTGTTTGTTTTCTTCAGGTGTCATTCAGGGGGATTCTCCTTCACAAGTGCGTCACTGCGTTCGGCATCCGCTGCACGCCGCGCAGCATCAGCAGCAGCATCGCGACATTGACCGGGTAGACGACGACCTGCTTGATGAAACGGTTGCAGACGCTGATCCACGCGGGCATCGTTGCGCCTTCGCCGTAAATCGGGCGGACAAGCTCGCGGACAAACGCGGGATAATCCGCGCCGTCGGACACCGCGGTGAAGCCCGCCATCGCCAGAAAGTAGGTGTTCAGCAGGAAGTGGCACACCAGCGACACGACAAGCAGGCACGCCATCGTCCGCCAAATCGTAACCGGACGTTTATGCAGCATCAGCCCATAGAAGAAGCCGCCGAGCGCCGCCGCCACGGACAGACCGGGGTTAATCGCCTGCCCGGTGATGATGGTGCCGAGGGCGTCGCTCCCCCACGCGACGAGCGTGCCGCCGATGGGGCCGAGCAGGTATCCGGCAATGGCGTTGGGCAGAAAGCCGAAGCTGATGCGCAGCCAGTTGCCGAGGTTGATGGCAGTGATGCGGCTGAGGATGATTTGCAGCGCCATCAGCACGCCCATCACGCAGAGTTTCTGGGTGGTCAGACGGGCGCAGTCCCGCCAGTAGTGGGCATGGAAAACGGATTGTGACATCACAAAAAGCGCCTCCTAAGCGAATTTTTGCGCGCAACTCGCAGGAGGCAGCACCAAGACAGCGGGATGCGCCGAACCCACCGCGCCGCCGTGCGGCTTCGTTTCATGACAACTCCCCGTTCATGAACACTTAACGCGGATTCAGCTACTCTGCCCGATGCGAATCACAGGCAAGGCTATTGTACGCCATTTTGCCCAAAAGTGCAAGGCTTTTTCGGGATTCCTGCTGTTTTTTCAGGGGGATTGAGGGCTTTCCCATGTGTAGTACGGCGCGCCCCAGAAGCCGGGATGCTCCGTCACGGTAACGTTGTCGCCCTCGGACACGCGGTTGTAGCTCCCCGCCCCAATCTGGAAGGTCAGCGATTCCGTCTCCCCCGACGCCGCGACCCGAAGATGATAATCCCAGCTAAATTTATGCTTTTCCCGCCATTTTTCGGTGATATACGCCGTTTGCGCACTGCCTGCGCTTTGGTCAAACGCAGCGTTGCTCAAACACGCCCAGCTATGAGCGGAAAGCAGCACCACCAGCGCCAGAATCACCGCGCGCCCCCAGTATTTTTCATCGTCCGCGCGCTCGTCCGGCACTTGCTTCTCCGCCGCAAGCAGCATCGGCAACGTCAGCAGCATGAAGCACGCCGTGACAAGCCAAATCGTCGCCGCAGGCTGCATGGTCATGCGGATTTTGCGTTGGAAGAGCAGCAGCGTGGAGATAAACAGCGGCAGAATCATCCCCGGTCGGATAATCAGCGTCTGCTTGCGTTTCGTCAGCGTTGCCGCAATGGCGAGCGCGAGCCAATCGACCGCGTAGAGAATCAGCGCGGCGGCGCGGAACGATGGAATGTGGTCGAACGCAGTTGCCAGCGCGAGCAGCCCCCACGCCAGTAGCGTGACGGTGCTGATGGGCTTTCGCCTCTTGATTTTGGCGGATTTCGCCACGTTAGTCCGCCTCTTCCTGCGGATAGTCCCATGTGTAATACGGCGCGCCCCAGAAGCCGTCGTACTCCGTCACCAGCACCTCATCCCCGGCAGATATGGCGCTGAAATCCTCCTTGCTGACCGGAAAATCCAGCGTTCTGCCGTCCCAAACCACGTCCATGTAGCAATAGCGGCTTGTCGCGCGCGTCTGCGAGACGGTGCTGATGTGCGACATGCCGACGTCCGCGTCAAACACCGAGTTCGTCGCAATCAGCCAGAACGCGCAGCTCATCCACAGCACCCCGACGACGATGAACACCCGCGCGGCAAATCTGCCCCGGTTGATGTCGGCAGCGGCTTGTTTCTCCGAAATCATCAGCGGAATCAGCAGAATCAGCGCAAGCAGGATGCTCCGCCACACCAGCGGCGATTCGTCCGGTCGCATCCCGATTTGGCAACCGACAATCAGGAACGCCGCCGCCAGCATCGGCAGGAACACGCGCGGGACGGCGATTGTCCCCTTCTTCGGGGCGGTCAGGGCAAGGAAGCAGAGCGCAATCAGCCCGACCGCGTACAGCACCAGCGCAACGGCTTCCAGCGCCGGGACGAAGTGCGCCACCAGCGCCGCCGCCAGAAGTCCCCACGCGGCATAAACCACGGGTTTCGGGGTGAAGGGGCTTTTGGCGGTGGATTTGTTGTTTTGGGGCATGTTAATTCTCCTTTTGCGGCTTCGGCAGTTCGACCTCGTAATACGGTGCGCCCCAGAAGCCGTCGTACTCCGTCGCCGTGACGGCGTCCCCCTCGGATAAACGGCGATACGCATCCCGCCCGACATCAAGGTTCAGCGATTCCGCCAGCCCCTCCACCGCGACCCGGATGTGATACTGCCCTCCGGTGCGGCTGCTATTTCGCCACTTTTCGGTGATGCAGGCAGTCCGCAGACTGCCCGCGCTTTGGTCGAACGTGATGTTGCTTGCAGCTGCCCAGCTGATAGCGGCAAGGAACACCAGCATCGTCAGCGCTACCGCACGCAGCCAGTATTTTTCCCTTCCCGCCCGCATGTTCGGAACTTGCTTCTCCGCAATCAACAGCATTGGCAGGGTCAGCAGCACGAAGCCAAGCGCGACAAGAAAAATATTTCGCATCCACGGCGTGGTATACCTTCTATACCAAAAGTTTAGCAGCACAATCGCGACGACAATTGGCACACACGACCCCCAATAGTTCACAAGCGACTGCTTGCGCTTCGCCGTCAGTGCCGCAATGTCGAGTGCAAGCCAATCCGCCGCATAAAGAATCAGCGCGGCGGTTCGAAGCGACGGGAGGAACACGAGCGCGAGCGCCATGATCAGCATCCCACGCAGGCAGGGCGACGGCGGGGTTCGGACTGTTGCCGAAGAATTTGTTAGGTTTTGCCACGTCTATCTTCTACCTTTCAGCGTTTGCAGTCACGCAAGTGTACAGTATACCAAAAGCGCCCGCCGGAATTTCCAGCGGACGCCGATAGCAGCCTTTACTTCAGCAGGATAATCGTCGCGATTTCCAGCCCGGCTTCGAGGATGATGGACACGCCCATGAAGCCCCAGACGATGTTCATCGCGGTATTCGGGTTGAGCAGGATGAACAGCGCCAGCACAACCGCCAGCGCCGCGGAAATCGCCGGGAAGTACCAGCGGATGCCGCTCAGGCGGAGAATGTCCACCGTGCACTGCACCTTATACGCCGCCAGAATCAGCATGGCGATGGCGTACACCCACGTTACGAACGGCAGCGCCGCCAGCAGCACACCGTACTGCGTCACGCACAGAACGCCGAGGATGATGAGCAGCAAGCCCTTGAAGAGCAGCTGCTTGATGACCATTTTTTCTGCTTCGCCGACAAAATACAGCGTGCAGAAGACGATACCCGTAAGAATCATGACAGCGCCCGCGCCGATGATGAAGGCGGAGGTGACGGCGTCGGGGTTGACGAGCAGCAGCACGCCGACGATGATTTCAGCGATGCACAGCAGGATGTTGCCAATCTTGCTGGTCAGAAATTTCTTCATGGTTGATTTTCTCCCTATTCTCCGGTTGGTTATTTACTTGTTGGTTTGGATTACAGGCGCAATCAGGCTTCCTTCTTGTTCAGGATGTTCATGAACTCTTCGCCGGTGATGGTTTCCTTTTCGTACAGGTACTTCGCCAGCTCGTCGAGTTTCGCGCGGTTGTCAGTCAGAATCTGCGTCGCCTTCTGGTACTGCTCCTTGACGATGGAGACGACCAGCGCGTCAATGCGCGCCTGCGTTTCCGCCGAGCAGGACAGGGACGTGTCGCCGCCCAGATAGGCGTTTTCGACCGTCTCCATCGCCACCATGCCGAACTCGTCGCTCATGCCGTAGCGGGTAATCATCGCGCGGGCGAGCTTCGTGGCCTGCTCAATGTCGTTGGACGCGCCCGTCGTAATTGAGCCGAACACAATCTCTTCTGCAACACGACCCGCCGTCAGCGTCGCAATCTTGTTGATGATTTCGTCCTTGGTCATCAGGTAGTGGTTGCCCTCGTCGACCTGCATCGTGTAGCCGAGCGCGCCGGACGTGCGCGGCACGATGGTGATTTTCTGCACGGGCGCGGAGTGGCTCTGCAGCGCCGCGACGAGCGCGTGACCGATTTCGTGGTAGGACACGATGCTCTTTTCCTTGTCGGTGAGAATCGCGTTCTTCTTCTGATAGCCGGCGATAACGACCTCGATGGATTCCTCCATGTCCGCCTGAGACGCTGCGGTGCGGTGGTTGCGGACAGCACGCAGGGCGGCTTCATTGACGATGTTCGCCAGTTCCGCGCCGGATGCGCCGGACGCCATGCGCGCAATCTGCGCATAGTTGATATTCGGCTCGGTCTTAATCTTCTTCGCGTGGACGCGGAGGATGGCTTCACGACCCTGCAAATCCGGCAGCTCCACGGGCACGCGGCGGTCGAAACGGCCGGGGCGGGTCAGCGCGGGGTCAAGGGATTCAGGGCGGTTCGTCGCGGCGAGGATGATAACGCCGTTGCTGCCCTCGAAGCCGTCCATCTCGGTCAGCAGCTGGTTGAGCGTCTGTTCGCGCTCGTCGTTGCCGCCGCCGAACTTGCCGCCGTCGCGCTTCTTGCCGATGGCGTCGATTTCGTCAATGAACACGATGCAGGTGCTTTCTCCTTCGCCTGCTTGAACAGGTCGCGCACCTTGCTGGCGCCCATGCCGACGAACATCTCCACAAATTCCGAGCCGGAAATGGAGAAGAACGGCACGTTCGCTTCGCCCGCGACTGCCTTGGCGAGCATGGTTTTGCCCGTGCCGGGCGGGCCGACGAGCAGAATGCCCTTGGGCATCGACGCGCCGATATCGCGGTACTTCGACGGGTCATGCAGGTAGTTGACGATTTCGCTCAGGTTCTCCTTCGCTTCGTCCTCGCCCGCCACATCGTCGAACTTAATGCTGCCCGCGCTGTCCTTCACATATACCTTGGCATTGGAATTGCCCATGCCGAAGGACATCGCGTCCTTGCCGCCGCCCATGCGCTTCATCATCTGGCGTGTGAGCAGCTGCCCCAGCGCGATAAAGAGCACAATCGGGAAGACGAAGGAAAGCAGGAACGACAGCAGCGGCGACGTTTCTTCCACAATTTCCTTGTCGAACCTCACGCCGTGTTCGGACAGACGGCTGGTCAGCTCCGGGTCATCCATCTTGCCCGTGCGGTAATAAACAGCGTTCTTATTGGCTTCGTCCTCCTTGGTGATGAAGACGATCTGATTGTCCTGCACTTGAACTTCAGAAATCTTGTCCTCTTCGGTCATCTGGATAAACGTGCCGTAATCGACATACTTCACGCGCGCCTGACTCACCATCGGCACGAGCAGCGTGTTAATCAGCAGCACGACCAGAATCGCGATTGCGTAATAGACAATCAGCGGTTTTTTCGGGGTTTTGACTTCATTCATGCGTTGGTATCCCTCCCATCAATGTTGATTCTACCATGGCTTTATGAACTCAGTTTGTCCTTTTCAGCGAAAAGTAACAACTGTTTTCATGTTTTTTTGCGAGAATACCGAAAATGGGACGGCGGAAAATTTCCGTCATCCCACTAACTGGTTACAGTTGTCCCACCACGTCGTCCATGCTGTACATGCCGGGCTGCTGATTCATCAGGAACGCCGCCGCACGCAAAGCGCCCGCAGCAAACACGCCGCGGTTCTCCGCGCTATGGCTGATGCGGATTCTCTCGCCCGTGCCGAAGAAGCAGACTTCATGCTCGCCCGTGACCGTGCCGCCGCGCAGGGAGTGCATCCCGATTTCCTGATGCTGGCGCTTGCAGTCGCGTCCTTGGCGGCCGA
>VOFJ01003248.1_pt1 | contig 27782 bp, 40 predicted proteins | sample 5384081 | NCBI WGS metagenome assembly VOFJ01 (sample SAMN12384729, study PRJNA508395) | human gut metagenome | isolation source: healthy gut I | host: Homo sapiens | reverse complement strand
ATTAGTTTATCAGAACTTTCGGCTCGTGTCAAGCATTTTTTATTTTTTTGAATTTCTTTTCAGAAATCCGTGTTGCTTTCGTTCGTCGCAACAGTCATAAATTATATCAGGACTGTTTGTCGATGTCAAGCACCTTTTTCATTTTTTCTATTTTTCTTTAGAATACACCTTATTCTTTTCATAATAGAATAAAACTCTTTTTTTCTACAAATATTTTTTTATATTATATCATCCACACATGAAATCAAATACATAGTACTGTAAAATCAAAGTAAATTTTTCTATCTGCAGAAACATTTTATGACAGCATATCCTTCACACATGTACTTCGATAATCACTTGGCGAAATTTTATATCTTTCCTTGAATACCCGGTTAAATGTCCTCTGGCTTTCAAATCCACTATCTAGGCAAATATTTGTAATAGAACCGCTCGTATTTTCCAAGCAATGACATGCATAGTTCAACCTTGCATCATTAAGATACTGATTGAAATTTCTATGGAAGGTCTTGGAAAAGAGTCTGGATAAAACATATTTGCCCACGCCCAGGTCTTTTGCCATCTCTTCCAGAGAAAACTTCTTCTTGAAATTTGCTGATATATAGGAAACTGTCTGGTAAATAAGATCATTGCTCCCCACACTACTCTTTTCTACCAAATTCAGTTTTCCTATGCAGCGTGCCAACACAATTTGAAGATATGCCTGTGCAACAGTAATATCCGACTGTTCTGTCTCTAAAATTGCATTTATAACCCTATATACCTCCGGTTCAACCTTTTCCGCTTTGATGATTGGGTATTCAGGAGCCATGGATTGCATGATATCTACAAATTTGTCTATCGAAAATGGCGATGCAATCAGATAAGTCACCGTATTTATCCCTGGTGTCAGTACCTGATAGTGATGAATAACATTCGGAAATACAAAGCCTATATCTCCTTTTTCCATATGGTAAAGTTCCTGTCCGACACCAAGCTCTAATGATCCACTTGTTACACAAACGATCTCCAGTGCATTATGAAGATGTGGTTCAATATGTTTTGACTTCCTATTTATTGCTATGATCTCCTCTTTTGTGTCAACATATTTTAATTGCATGAAATACTCCCCTTTGCAACATTTGTCTATATCTTCTTTCGATTTGGCAAGCAATTCTTTTACACCTATCTTATAATCAACCTGTAAATAAGGAAAGGAGGAATTACAAATGAGCAAGCTTAAAAGAATATATGAATGACCTTTTTAGTATTCTACGCTGAATATTTTGAGCATCCATACCATGTATAAATACTAAAAGGACTATTTTGTGAAAATTGAATATTTTTTCTGAGACCATTTCACAAAAATGAGGTGGTCCTTTTTTATTTTCAAAATACAGTTCTATCACTTTATATATAGAAAAACAGCACTGTCTCATCGAGCAATGACTAGACAATGCTTTCTCCTGTCAATTCTAATTCATGTCTGATGCATCTGTTATTTCATCTGCAGCAATTCCTTTTTCTGCTTTCAGTTTTTTATTTGCATCTTCTACATTCATTCTTGAAAGTACAAACATAATCAATACATCAAAGATTAACGGAAGCCAAAGATACATAAACTGCATCATATCAAGTGCAGACTGCGGCTGAGTTGCATTTGTTCCGATATATCCACTGAGCTCAAGCAGCCATCCAACAACAGCGGTTCCAATACCTCCACCGATTTTTACGCCAAGAGAAGTACAAGAGTACATCGTTCCATCAATTCTCTTTCCCTGTGTAAGATAAGTGTATTCAGAGCAAGATGCGATAACCGCATTCATATCTCCCTGCCATGGTCCCTGTCCTAATGCTGCAAGAGCTGTAAACGCCATCATCAGCGGAACGCTACCCATATATCCGGCAACAACAACAAGTGCTCTACCGATGACTGCTAAGACGTAACCTCTTAAGTTCAGTTTATACATACCTTTCCACTTACCAACTAATGTCGGTGTGAAAATCAGGGCAATGATCAGTGGAATATTTACTGCCCATGCAAATTGTCCAAACAAATTCTTATTTTTCAGTACCCATGTCATGTAATAAATGCCAGCTCAATCATGGCACCATATAACTGCTGTAAAATATATGTTCCACAAATCATCATGTAATATTTGTTTTTAACAAGAAGCTTGAATGCCTGTACCATTCCGTACTTTTCATTATCATCCTTTACTTCTCCTTCGTTAAGTTCTTCCTCAGGAAGTTCCTTAACAGAAAGTGCTGAAATCGTATTTATGACAAGACCAATGATTGCATAGATAATAGCAACCGTTCTCCATGCCGCAGCATCTCCACCGCATTTATCTACAAATCCAACTGTAATCGCCTGAATCAGAAGACTTGTTGAAAATGCAAAAATAAAACGGTAAGATCCCATCTGTACACGCTCTTTGCTGTTCTTTGTAATCAGTGACGTAAGTGCTGAGTAAGCAATATTGTTTGCTGTATAAAACACGCCATTTAACAGTGTATACGAGATAAAGAACCATGCATATTTAGCCGTTGTTCCCAAGCTGACTGGTACTGTAAAGCAGCCGACCAGCGTAATGGCACAACCAATATATCCGTATAGCATCCATGGCTTCGCTTTTCCCATTTTACTGTGTGTTTTGTCAATCATTGATCCAAAAAATATATCCGTAAAACCATCAAATAGTTTTGATACGGCAATCAGGGTACCTACGACACCTGCAGCAAGTCCTACTGAGTCCGTCAGATAGACCATCATAAAAAAGATGTCAGGAACGCATAGACTACATTACCTGCAATATCACCTGAACCATATCCGATTTTGTTATACCACTTCAAATACTTTTTTTCTTCCATCGAATTTCTTTGCTCCTCATATTCATCACACTTAGAATCTCAATATGTCTAACCGTATGATATCTAATTCTATTTTTTTCTCTGTTTTTGTCTGATTGCTCTGTATATCCGGACTTTACATTGCAATCAGACTCTCCTTCTTTGTTTACGAGTTACATGAAACTTTATTATCCCTTTACATACGGTATCAGCGTAAACTGGAACCGGAATAATACATCATCAAATCGGTACTGATCTAATACAACTGGGCCACAACTATTAGAACCAATGCCATTTAATGCGTAGTCAACGCAGAATACCACACTATCTGATTCTATTAATTCATAATTATGCGTTTTTTCTTCTCAAGTTCTTCCTGTGTATAATAAGAAGCATTGAATGAAAATGCCTTTTCTGCGGATGCCACAATTCCATATCGGCTGTTGTTAAGTTCTCTACATATTCACAATCATAATGGCTTCCATTTTCCTGTGGGCGAATATAGATCCTCATGTAAATCATCTACATCTGCCTGATACAAACCGTGGCTCGCAGCCTGATGTTTGTCACAATAGCTTTCCTGTGGTCCCATTCCAAAATATCGTGCAGCTGAAAGTTTTTTATCCAGGAACATTCTCACACCAAATCTTGGAAAATCCGGGAATTCATCATCTTTTGTTACTTCTGCAATATCTGCATCAATCTTTCCTGCAGCTTCTATTTTCCATGTAATCGTCACATCAAGAATCTTCTGTACTGTCTCTGCCACAACGGATGCATGGCTTGTAATTTTCACACCATGCTTTCCCTGCACAACCTCTGTCGTGTAAGCTCTTGTATAAGCTTTATCATAATGGGCTTTCTTCCATTCAGACTTGATGTACATATCATTATCTGTTGGAGCTCTCCAAATATTTAATTCCATCGGATGGTTCAAGTATTCCCGACCTGCAAATTTCATCTCTGTAAAAAGTGCAGTCCGTCGGTCGATTGTATATGCGAATTCACGACCTTTGATATGAATCTGTGTATCATTTTCATTTACCTGTAACTCAGAGTCCACTGCTGTTTTTTGTAGCCATTTCTCAGCAAGTTTACATTTTGCACCGTCTTTACTTACCTCAATTTCATCGAATCCAAGAATATGGTCTTCATCCAACAGTGGCAATTCCTTTTTCAGATGGTAAATAAATTTTAAATAACATTTTCCACTCTCTGGCACATTGATTTTAAGGTTTATTTTTCCTTCACTGTGTGGTGCTGCTGAAACTTCTGGAAGTTTACCTTTGCTGATCACAAGACCATCCTGTGTCAGCTCATAACTGATCTTCACATAATCTTTCAAGTCATCAAAATCCATGTAGTTATGAAGCACCAGTTCTCCGCTTTCTTTGTTATAGGAAATAACTCTTGCCGGGCGATAAACATTCTTGTATTCCAAAAGTCCTGTATGTACTGTTCTGTCCGGATATACTAATCCATCCATACAGAAGTTGCCATCATGAATTTCTTCGCCATGGTCGCCCCCATAAGCATATATAGTCTTTCCATTCTCAGCAGTTCCATGAGCAATCGCATGGTCACACCATTCCCATACAAAGCCGCCACACATTTTATCATTATCCTGAATCATCTGGAAGTAATCTTCAAAATCTCCAGGTCCATTTCCCATGCTGTGACAGTACTCTACCAAAAGGAATGGTTTGCTTCCATCTTTATCCAGATATTCCTGAATTTCGGAAAGCGCCGGGTACATCCGGCTGTACACATCAAGATTGCTGTAATCATATGTTTTATCATAATTACGGTATCTTGCACTCTCATATTGTGTGATACGGTCTGGATCAAAATTCTTTGTCCATTCCAGTGCTTTTTCAAAGTTGCAGCCATAAGCACTCTCATTTCCCATTGACCACATAACAATACAGAAACGGTTTTTGTCACGTTCCACCATGAGTTTTACGCGGTCAACGATTGCCTCTTCCCATACCGGATCATCTGCAATCTTCTCATTCCATCGCTTGAACCGATTGTAATCGGTGTCTTCTTTTCTGTAAATCATAAATGGACCATGAGCTTCAATATCTGCTTCATCTATCACCATGAATCCATACTTGTCACACATTTCATAGAAAAATGGTGCGTTCGGATAGTGGCTGGAACGGATTGCATTAAAATTATGCTGCTTCATTAACGTAAGATCGGTTGTAATCTGTTCCAGACTGATTGTAAATCCCGTAACCGGATCGGAATCATGTCGATTGACTCCACGGAATTTAATCTTCTGTCCATTTAGATAAATGACCTGGTCTTTAATCTCTATCTTTCTTAATGCAATGTGATCTACAATTACTTCATTCTCTGTTTCAAGAATCAGTTTATATAGATATGGATTTTCTGTATTCCAAAGTTCCGGACTTGCGATTTCTAATACAGCTGTTCCTTCTTCAAGCAATACTTCCTAGTGCTACAACTGCTCCGTTTCTATCTTCAATCGAAATTTTTACATTTAACGGAGAGTAGAATTTCATTTCAATTTCTACTTTCGCAAGCATATCCTCAATTCTTGTTTTAATATGATAATCACTGATTGCCTGTTTTGGGCGTTTCAAAATGTACACATCCCGGAAAATGCCACTCATACGGAATTTGTCCTGATCTTCCAAATAAGAACCATCACACCATTTCATTACCAACACTGCCACCGTATTTGTTCCATCCTGAAGTACATCGGTAACATCAAACTCACTGGTCATATGTGAAACCTGGCTATACCCTACATAAGAGCCATTGATCCATACATAAAAGCAACTGTCTACTCCTTCAAAGTTCAAAAAAGCTTTTGATGCTTTCTCATCTCTGCTGTACTCAAAAGTATGTACATAAGCTCCACACGGAATATCCTGTGGCACATATGGTGGATCAAACGGAAACGGATACCGGATGTTTTTGTATACTGGTGTGTATCATATCCAGCCATCTGCCATACACTTGGAACCTGAATCTCATCAAAATTTTCTGTATCATAATTCTTCTCAAAGAAAGAATCCTTAATATTATAGATGCTGGTAAAATACTGGAATTTCCAAGTTCCATTTAATAACTGCATACGATCTGACTTTTCTCTGCGTTCCACCAAGTTATCCATTCTTCCGGATGCCGGAATATAATAGGCTCTGACTGGCATTGTGTTTTCGTGCAGTACGCTTAGATTTTCATAATAACGTGGTACGATCATAAATAGCTCTCCTCCAATACATATACTTTTTTGTTCCTTTTTGCTTCTCTAAAATAAACCTTATACTTTATTTTTTGTTTACGTTCCTTATTTATGCTATATATATATAGCTTATCCTAATCCGCAAAACATGTCTATAAATTGGATTAGACAAAATATGCACTAAATGATACAATGATAAAAAATGCGAAAAGAGGTGCTGTCCTATGTATTTGAACACCGGTTATTTGAACCACTCACATATGGATTTCAAAGACAAAAGTCGTCCGCTGATTGTCGGTAGCTGTGGTACTTACCGTCTTTCCAGACATCCCAAACTTCCTACCTACCGTCCAAAGGGACGCCTGGATTATCAGATCATCTATATCACTGCTGGTTGTGGGCATTTTCATTTTGACAATGTAGATAACGAAACGATTGTTCCCGCCGGCAACATTGTACTGTACAGACCGAAAGAACTTCAGAAATATGAATATTACGGAGAAGATAAGACAGAAGTATACTGGATTCATTTTACAGGCAACAATGCGAAAAATATCTTACGGCAATATGGATTCCCGGATAAAGAGCGTGTATTTCAAGTGGGTACATCTAATGAATATGAACAAATTTTCAAACGTATCATTATCGAGCTCCAACGCTGTCAAGATAATTATGAGGAAATGCTTGTCCTTCTGCTCCGTCATCTTCTTATTATCTTTCATCGGGACCTGACTAGGGAACACATATTCGAAAAATGAATACCTGGATCACGAGATGGATAACGCAGTTACCTTTTTCAGTGAAAATTATAACCAGAATATTAGCATAGATGATTATGCTGCCTCACGTGGAATGAGTGTCAGCTGGTTTATCCGAAACTTCAAAAAATACACAGGTTCTACACCAATGCAATTCATTGTGGGAATCCGCATCAACAATGCTCAGATGTTACTTGAAACAACAACTTATTCCATCAATGAGATTTCTAAGATTGTCGGATATGATAACCAGCTTTATTTCAGTCGGCTTTTTCACAAGTGGAAAGGATATTCGCCGAGAGAATACCGAAAGCTGAGAAACAAATTCTGAAATCCACAAAGAGGAGTCGAGGGTGCGGACTTTCAAAAAACGCATGGGGTGTCTGCTTTTGCAGATGCCCTTTTGCTTTATACAATTTGTGTGCTACCTCGTGTGTGCTACGTGGAAAAAATAGGGCTATCGTGGAACATTCAGAACCACGATAACCCTTGATTTTACTGGATTTCTCAGAACTTGCCAGCGTTAGCAGCTTCCTCAACGGAAGCTGTCGCATGCTGTTTTTCTGGGTTTTTCGCGCCTTTTGTGTATTGCGCGTTGTTTATGTTCCGTGTTACCCGGTTTTCAAAAGGGCTTTCACAGCCGCGATCAGAGCCGCACGCGTCTTTCCGCATTTCTTGTCCGGTTCGCTTTGGTGCTGTACGTTTCCTTTGTGTGCTGTCTGGAATGCCACCAGTGCTGCTTCTGTTCTCTTGCCGAAGGATCCGTCAAGATTGCTTTTCCTTCTGCGGTGTGCGATTTCCAGAACGCCTACTTTGATCAAGTGCCACTGTAACCATTTTTACATATTCCACCTTCTGTGCCAGTCTTCCCCCGGTACAGTGTATATGTCAGTTCTGCATACGGCGTGCTGTAGTCCTTCGGGCTTCGTTCTGCTCCAGATCTTCGTAGATCAGATCGAGGTCAACGCTTGTGCTGATTCCGTCCACGCGTCCTGTTGAAGAATACTGCCATCCGAAAAAGTTCCTGTGTGATCTGCGGCTTGTATTTATCGTTCGGCGTGTCTTCCAGCTGCATTTCCTTTTTTTGACGGATAGCGTGCCACCCAGAATCTACAGGAAAACGCTGTCGGATCCAGTACGTTTTTGTACCAGTCCACATTGCAGTAAATACCGAATTCATACCCGGCGGCTTTATATGATCACTTTAGCAACTTTTATAAGTGCTGTCAACTTCTCTTTTTCAGCTGGCGCAGCGTCTTTGTCTTCCATGTCCCACCAGACTGTGCAGTCCTCGACGCCGCATGATTTCAGCAGATCAACGACCTGCTGTGCTTCCGTCTTCTGTTTTTCCGGTGTGGTTCCGTAGCTGTACTTGTAGACGTCAAACGGAATCCCCTGCGCCCTAACTCCAGCCAGATTGTTGTGAAACTGATAGTCTGTTTTCCCGGATCCTCTGACCGAACGCAGTACAGCGAAGGCGACGCCCGCCGCCTTCACCTTCCCCCAGTCGATCACTTTCTGATTGTCCGAAACGTCAATCCCTCTTCTGGTTCTCTGTACTGTCATTTCCGAATTCTCCTTCCTGTTTTTCATTCATGATCTTTTCTGTCACTGCAAGTCCTTTTACAAGAACATGCGGTACATTGTAACCGCATTCTACAAGGTTCTCCAGAATGCTTCGTGCTTCATTCACGATCAGCATTGCAACCACCCACCATCCGATCATTGTCAAGAATGCCAGATTGATTCCCAGCACGTCGTTTCCTAAAGTGTACGAACACGCCGGAAATAATGAAAGCCACAAGAATGATCGCCCAGTAGCCCAGCTTCTTTACAATGCCGATCAGTCCTGTTTTGCTGCTTTCTTCCTTCTTCTTGTGCGATTTATACCAGCCAGTAAGCCAGTCAATCACATTCAGCAGCAAAAAGGCTGCGAATACATACCAGTAAATACCGAATACAGCTGTACAGAATCGCTACGGCTGCGCCTGCGATCGCGTTGTACTTGTCCATGAATCCCTGTGCATAATTAGTCATTTTTCTTGTCCCCCTCTACATGCTTTCGCCGTTTTCGTCGTAGCCGTCCGCTTTCAACGCTTCGATTACAGCTTCTTTGTGTTTCTCCGGTACGTCGTCGATCGTGATATATGTTTCTCCGTCCTCTGCGCCCTTCTCGATCACACGCTTTGCAACTTCTACAATATGTTTTGTAGGAACGCTGCTGATCTCTGGATCAACAATCACCAATTTTACATATACGCTTGTCATACTTTGTTTTTCCCCCTGTTCGTAAATTTCCGCGATCCCTTCCATGATCGCCCGCTGGTTGTCTGCTGTCTTCATTACCTCTTCGTACAGCGCCGCTACAGCTTCCAGCTGTGCTGTTGCGTTGTCCTGCATCTGTCGTGCCAGCGGCGTGTCAAGCTGTGCCACTTCCGCTGCGTATTCTTCGTACTGTGCCAGCGTCATGTCTGCATATTCATATACCCAGACTTTCTGCTTTCCTGTTTCGGTTGTGCGTGTTTCTCTTGTGATGTTCCGGCGTACTTTGATACGACCTGTTCCCATGATAATTTCTTCCGGGCGTGCCGTTTCGGTAGTTTCACCGGGTTTCCAGTTAGGCTGCTGCATAGTTCGCACTTCCTTTCTTTCCATGTTTGGAAACTTTCTTTTCAGCTGCTTTATATTTATAAATGGACTGATCCAGCATGCAAAGACGTTGTACGAATTTGTATGCTTAAAATAGCCCATGCGGCTGATCATGCTGCTGGCGTCCAGCCAGTTGATCTTCTGCTTTTTTTACTTATTTTCCTTGCTTTTCGTGTGATCCTGTACAGAATCGCTTTTCTGATCGTCGTTCGTGTCCTTCTGAACAGAAAGCCCATGAAGTCCAGTGCGCGTCCGATCTCCCTTTGTTACTATTTTCTTTTTTTTCCGTGTCTGTCGATTGTCTCCACTTCGTATTCCTTCGATAATGGGAATATCTGTTTTGTGTCTTTTATGATTAGACCCAGCTTTTCTTCGCAAAATGCTTCGATCCTCTCCAGCGCGACTTTCAGATCTCTTTTGTTTGCTCCGAAACACACTATATCGTCAACATACCGGACGCCATATTTTACGCCGCAAAGCATATTTCGGCACTTTCCCGTCTGTTTTCCCTTTTCTCTTTGTTCTGGCGATATATTGCGCTGTCTTCTTTTCCTTTTCCGGTTTCCAGATCTCCTGTTTTATGTAATGATCTAAGTCTTGCAAATAAAAATTCGCCAGCCATTGACTTGTATAATAGCCCAGCGGCAAACCTTCCGGCACAGCGTCAATAATAATGTCCAGCAGGCGCAGTGTTTTTTCATCTGCAATCACTCTACGCAGTTTTGCTTTTTAATCTGTCGTGTGGTATGCTCTCGAAGAAATGGCGAACGTCAATTTTCAAAACATACTTCGTGTTTTTCCGGTCATTTCTGATCCAGCGTTCAATGTATTTCTTCCCATAATGCGCGCCGCGTCCTTTTATGGATCCGCAAAGAAAATTCATACGCGCCACGGTTTAGAACCTTTTTCAAAGTCGGATCTTTTGCAAGTTCTTCTGGTTTTTGGTGCTAAGATCTGTATAATTGCATGGTGTACCACCTGTTCATATTTGTAGTACGGCTTTATGATCCTGCGCTTTTTCTGCTTGAATCCGTCGTTGATCTCTTGCGGTATGTGGTGCGCTGGTCTGAATTCTTCTTTTTTCAGTATTTCATGCAATATGCAGACATGTTCGTCTATATTATTCAGAATCTGGCGCACATCCCGTCTGTTTTTTCTTTCCTTTTGCTGCTGCATAGAATGCCTTTTTCAGATTTTCTTCTGAAATAATCTTTTCGTATAGCTTTTTGTAGGTTTTCATGGATCTTCCTTTCTATTCCCTCTAGGGCTTTCCACTCTGGTACTTGCCCCGCCTACTTCGGGGGGTATCATTTCAAACCGTTGGCTTCCGAATAATGTGTGCATTATGTTATTGATCCATTTTTTACAGAAATGAGCGCGCGGAAATGCTCCAGTTCGTATTCGACACAAGAGAGTTGACAGACACAGCGCCGCCGCAAAGCAAGGAATTGTTGCAGCTGCCGTCCACAATCGCGGCAGGCGACGGAAAACCGCACAGACGCACATAACCCGTGTATCTTTCGTATAGTGGTATTGAGGGTACACGGGGGCTGACCGCCCCCGATCCCCCGTTTTTAACTGCTAGGCTTCTATATCAGAAGCCGTCGCAGTTGTAGGTGTTTTACAGTAAGGGGCGCGCGGAAACGCCCCAGCTCGTATACGACACAAGATTGGCGACAAGCACAGCGCCGCCGCAAAGCAAGGAATTGTAGCAGCCGCCGCCCACAAGAGCGTGATCTACCTGTCCGGCGTTGTACCAGCCACCGCAGCAATAATATGTGTCACTGCTGCCCCCTAACCCGTAGGGAAACAACCTTGCTTCGTCATTACCTGTTTTTTGATGTAACCGCCAGACGTGCCGGACATTGAAAGCCCGGTGTTTATATATCCGTCTCCAGTCTCGTTGTACGGTTCCGATTCTTTCACGTAATACTTACCGCCCACGTAAAGCAGCCCGTTGATTCTTTCCCATGCTCCCGCCTGCTGCTCGCAGTGCATAAACTTTCGCGGCTTGTTTACTTTTGATCCGTAACCGTAAAATCTGCCACCAGTCAGCAGTGTTCCTGTTCTTGACAGGTTGTTTGCCTGTGTGCCGCCCGTATAATTACCATATCCGCACGCATCCTGCTTGTTTGTGGATCTTGTGAACAATGTTTCCAGTTCCCAACGCAGCTGCACGATTGAAAAAATACCCAGTATTCCACAATGCACCGTTGTTCTTTGCGAATGTGATTTCGTTTGTGCCCGTCTGGCTGGTCATTTGACCTTGACCAGCGATCGACCGCAGCTTGTTTAAAATTAAGCTGCCCGTAAACATAGGGTAAAAAGGTGTACGGCTCGATTGATCCGTCCGCGCGTGAACGCTCCAGCTGTGAAGTCGTCGTCCAGCTGTGTGTCGCAGAAATAAATGGTACTGTTTGTTGTCTTCTGTGTATCTCTTTACCCAGATCAGCGGTATGGTAGCCATGGCGTTTCCTGCATAAGTCGCATTTGATACGTCGGAAGCTGTCACGCCGTCGATTTTCTTTGAATAGTCCGTGTGACACAATTCATAGTCAATCGTGCCGTCATTTTTCACCATGTACGGACGGTTCCCGCGCAGGATCCAGCAGTTTTCTTCGCTCCATGTTCCTTCTGTCCAGCCGCCCGTATTGTCAGCCACAACGCGCATGGGTTCAAAGCCTGCATTCATTTCAATGTAGTGGATCTTTGTTTCCGGGTTGCTGTCTGTCAGATCGTCATAATATCCAAAAAGCGTGTATGCCTGCGGCACAACCTTTGCTACGTTTGCGGCGTTCCGATTGAATAACCCGTAATCATTGAATGGAAATGCTGCCACATAGTAAGTCGTGCCATTCACAAGCCCAGAATGCAGCAGCGTTTGCTTTGTACTTGTCAAGCTGCGTCACTTCTTCGATCAGCGTTCCGTCGTCCCTCTGTTTCCGGTGCTGTTCCCTCTTTGATCAAAAGTCTGTAGCCTTTTACGGTACAGATCAGCTGATTGTCAATCACTGTGTCTTTTGGCGGTCTTACTCTGATCTTTGCCCCGCCGTCCATTGCCATGACGTTGATCGCTTCTACATTGTCCGGCGCAATTCCATTTTTCATGTTATCCAGAATATACTTTGCTGCTACAAAATCACTCATTTTCACAATCCTTTCTGTTATGCCGTTTGATCCGAATGTCGTTGTTTTTGTGTATCTGTCGCCGGACGCCAGCACATATTCTTCGTTTATCTTCTGTTTTGAAACAAAGTCGTGGTCTTTACATTCCCGATCTTGTCTGTCTGTGTGATTGTTCCGTCTGTATTGAATGTCGTGATGTCGCATGCAGTGAACCCGGCAAGTGCTAAGTTCAAGCCGTCTTCGATCTCCAGATATGCGACGCCGCCTGCTGCCCCGACGGTCGCTTTCTGCATTTTCTCGTTGATCAGTAAAAGCAGATTTCCGGCTGCGTTTCCGTCCAGAATATTTTTGATTGATTCCACCCACGCTTCAAACGCCGCCTTTTGCTGCTGTTCGTATGCCGTGAATTCTTCGTCCATGCTGTCATATCGCGTCTGCGCCTGTGTCTCCAGCGAAGCGATATTCCGCAAATATGCTGCGTATTCTGCCGTCACATCCGCTTTGTATGCTGCAAAAACGCGTCAAACTGTGCTGTGATCTGCGCGAAGCTGATCTGCTGCACTGCTCCACATACCCAGCCGCACAATTCATCATTCATTCTGGTGTCTTCGATCATGTCCTGTGTGATCGCTGTCGTTCCTGCTTCCACATTCACGCGGGCAATAATCAGATCGTGAATTGTCGCTGTGATCTCCGCTGGTTCCTTCGCTGTGGCTGCTCCCGAATAATAGTTTCCAGTGACTGTCAGTGCTTTGATCCATCTGTTTGACAGATCCAGCTGTACGACGATATTGTCTATTCTGTTCATGTTTCCGCTTGCCGTCTCCAGATCCACTGTCAACGGCTCTGTCAAGTGGTATGCGTACCCGTCGATCCATGCGTAGCCCGGCGCGATTGTCGCTGTCATATTATCATTTGCAGTTACTGCAAGCCCGCCATTAAACACACCGCTTTTGAATAACGGGGTAGAAATAATCAGCCCAGTGCCGCGCATTGTATACGCGGTCATGGTCTTTTTGAATTAAAAACTATATTGTTCTGCCATGTTTGCCCCTTCCTTTTAGTTGTCCGATAGATCTACACTATCCGGCAGAGGATCCCCGAACGTCGGGACAATGGAAAAGCCGCCGTTTTCGTAGATCTCCTGTATTTCCGTGATCCTTTGTCCATTTCGATTCCCCATGCTTTCTTTCTGACCGTGTGACTATATCGCCCAGATCATAGTCTTTCTTGTATGAGAAATTCACAAACGGCAGCGTGGCTGCTTTAAGCATTCCACGATCCCGCATTCTGCCAGCTTTTCTGTTCCTCTCTGGATCAGTGCCGCTGTATATTGCTGTGTCGTCATGTCTGTTCTTGATATGTCGCGGGCGTCTACCATCAGTTCGCGCCTGTTCCATCCTGTCGCCTGTTCGTCGATTGTCGCTTCCGCAACCGTTCGCGCCGTTCCTTCGCCGTCCCCGCATACGATCGCATGTGTTTTGTATAGCTGATCGTTTGTGGTGAATGGGCTTTGTTAATATTTTTGTACACTTCCGAAAAAGTCACGCGCTTGTTTCCCTGTCTGGTTCTCCGTGTGGTCTTTCCCTTCGTAGACTTCAAAATAATAGACTTTGTTTTTGAAATCTGCCCGGACGCGAAAGCCTAAGTTGCTACACGCTGAAAGTTTTGTCAGATATGTGTACAAGTCTTTGTATGACACTTGGAAGGTCACAGCTTCGCCGATCCCCTTCTTTTCTCCCAGCTGTAGCAGCGGGAAGTGGTGACGTGACGCTGATCGCTGCCTTGTCCACCAGAAGCCGCATGGCGTCTTCGTATGTGCCAGACGTGAACGCGATCACTGTTTTTATACCTCGCCTTGATAACCCGGAAGAAAGCATGCGTCCCGTCGCCGTGATCTCGTTGCTGTAATCGTCCACCGCCATTCCTTCTACAAAAAGCGCTTTCGACGGATCCTGTCATGGTTAGTATGTTTCCTTTTTGTAAAAGTTCCAGATTTTTTTTCTGTCAGTGCTGCGTGCAGTTCTACCGTTCCGGCTTCTTTGTATTTCCGCGTCCAGATCAATGATCTGTATACGTCGATTACTCCCTTTGTTTGTGGGCTTTGATCGTATATTTTTACCTGTTTTTCCTGTCGCATCAATACTGCTGCGCTTGCCTGTGCTGTTGCCTTTGTCTGTTCCATAATCACACCCCTTACGGCATAACATAGCGATTTTCAAAGTCAAAATTGACGTTCATGTAATCGCCGCCGCTGTCTGCTGTATAGTTGATGTAGTTTCTTCCTGTCTCCAGCTGTACATATCCTTCGTTGTCTTCGTCCACTGTGTAGTTATAGTCGTATTCTTTGCCGTTCCTTCTCAATACCACGTCAATGTTTCCCTGTTCCGTCGTGATCACGATTTCATCATCTGAAGCATTGTGCAAAGCAGTTTCAGTGTTTCGCCTGTCGTTACATTCATAATGGACGGATTGACCACTGTGTCTTCTGCTATTATTGTCATTTTGAATACCGATTGACGTTGTGCTGTCGTTGTCCACGACCTTGATTGTCTCTTTTGATCTACTACCGAATTCCATTCCTGTTTCCGGTATCTCTACTGCAAATTCAAAGCCGCTTTCCCCAGCTTGCCATTTCAATGTGTGTCGCTGTGTTGTCTTTGAAGTACGGATCTGGACAGATCAGCGATATTGTGGCTGCTCTTATGATCCCCGTTTCCTCAATTTCCAGCGATTCCACATAGTATTCTATTTTCCGTGTTTCTCCGTCCTCTGTGTGGTAGAAAACGCCTTGCGAATGTACCTTGAAAACCCGCGACAAAAAGTCGCGGTTTTTCTCGGTAGTTTCTGCGAATATTTGCAGTTATCACAATATTTCGCTGTTGCAAGGCTTCCCAGAATAGTTGATCCGTCTGTGGTGGCGTTCCGGCTTGTGTTTACCGTGTTTTTGATGCTGTATACGCCGTCAAGGCTGACCAGAAAATATTCTGTTGAATCGTGATCGTATGTGAATACGGCTGAAAGTCCGTTTTCATTTACGCATTTTACTGATTTCATGCCTTGCCCCTTTTTGTGTGGGTTTTAATTTCAATACCATTTGTCGTGTCGCGTTCCGCGTCTGTCTGGCTGTTTCTGACGGTGAAAGTTCGCGTGGGCTGTATATGTTTACATTCTGTGTGAAGCCGCCCTGCTGCCCCTGCTGCGCTGTCTGGCGGTTGCTTCCGCTGCCTGCGGCAATATATCCGTCAATCGTTGTCGGTACGCTCTTTCTGGAAGCCTTGGCGAACGCGTCCGCGTTGTCTTCCATACCTTCTTCATAACCGATCAGCTGACCAGCCGCCATCTGCTTTCCGACTTGATCCCGGAATACCCGTGACGGGCTGTGGATCCCCAGCGCTTCTTTTGCTGCATCCAACGCGCTTTTTTTTGCTGCATCTGCCACTGCACTTTGCAAGGTTTTTTCGCCGCATTCACTACACCGTCTTTGATGCCGGAAATGATATTTGATCCCAGTTCGCCCCAGTTTACATTCTTGAAGGTTGTAAATATTGCCGTCACAATCTGCGGTATTGCAGCGGCAAGCACCGGGATTGCCTGTATCAGTCCGCTAATGAGCGCGCCGATCAGCTGTATTCCTGCTGATATAATCTGCGGCAGATTCTGGATCAGCACATTTATGATCGTTGTGATGATCGTCGGCAGCATTGCGATCAGCTGCGGGATTGCCCTGTATCAGACCATTAACAAGCGCCGTCAGTATCTGGACGCCAGCATCTAAGATCTGCGGCAGTGACTGTATGATCACTGTAATAATTGTCGTGATGATCGTCGGTAGCATGTCCACCAGCTGCGGATTGCCTGCACAATGCCTGTGATCAAAGAAACAAGCAGATTCAGTCCTGCTTCTACGATCTGCGGCAGATTTTCTGCAATCGCCTGTACAATTACAGGGATCAGATCGACTATGGATTGTATAAGTGTTGGGATTGTTGCGTGATACCATTTATCAGATTTACAAGGATCATTGCACCTTCACTGATAATGGATGGTAGATTTTGTGTGATTGTTGATGTTATCGTCGTGATCAGCTGCGGAAGAATTGCCGCAAGCTGTGGTATTGTCTGGTTTAGTCCTTGCAGTATGCCTGTGAATAGCGTTACTGCTGCGTTTAATACTTCCGGCAGTAGCTGTGGAAGCATTTCTATTGCCGTCTGGATCAATGTAAAAAGCTGTTCGTCAACGGTTCGATCAGTGATTGTCCCAGCCCTTTGCTTCGCCTGCAAGTTCCTTCGCTGCTCCAGATAACCCGGTGATCAGCTGTGGTACTGCTTGCAGGATCCGCGGTACTGCTGCCATGACGCGTGGCGCTATGTTGTCGATTACCGTTACCACGGAATCAACCACCCCCACCAACGCGTCAAGATCTGCGTTTTCGTCCGCAAGTCCTGTCTGTAGGTTCGTCCACGCCGCTTTCGCAGAAGCGATTGACCCTTTGAATGGTTGTGGCTGCTTTTTGCTGTCGTTCCGGTGATTCCCATTTCCGTCTGTACGACGGGATTGCGTCTACTATGTCGCCATACTGCGATATATCGTATTTTACGCCGGAAATTTTCGTTGCATCATCCAGAAGACGCTGCATTTCTTCTTTTGTGCCGCCATACCCCAGCTTCAAATTGTCAAGCATTGTGTAATTTGCTTTCGCAAAGCCAGAATATGCGTTTTTGATGGATTCAATGTCTGAACCCATCTTATTTGCGTTGTCTGACATGTCAGTGATTGCCATGTCTGCTTTTTTCGGCGGCTGCTACGGTGTCGCCGTCAAGGCTCTGGATCAACGCTGCGGACATGCTCGTCACGGTTTCCATGTAGTCGTTCGCTGACATTCCCGCCGTCTTGTATGCCCCTGTTTGCTTTTTTCGATCACGGCTTCTTGTGCCTTGATCAAGTTGTTGTACTCGTCTTTTGCTTCTGTTGTTGTCTTTCCTACGCCCTTTGCGTATTCTGATAGGCTTTGCCCGCCTGCTCGAATAGTGTTTTCCACACCGCCTACCAGTTGTTCATAGTCGCCGTAGTTTTCCACGGCTCCTTTTGTAATTTTCACCATGGCGGTTGCCGCTGCTGCTGAAAATGTCGTAAAGCCTTTGATCGTGCCGCCGACTGTTGTTGTCAGCACTGACCAGCCGCCCTTCGCTGCGGTAGTAGCTGCGCTTCCTGCTGCCTGCACTACCTGTGTTACGCTTGGCATTTTCCCTGCCAGATCGCCTGCTGCCGCTTTTGCTTTCCCCTGAATGCGTCCGCAACTTTCTGCACTGCCGGTGTGCGTTTTTGAAGGCTTCCACCTTCTGCCTTGCCCCCTCAACCGCAGTTCCGATTGTTTTTACAGTCTTGTTTTCCTTCACCGTCTCGGTGATCTTCTGCTTTGCATTTCCAAAAGCTGTCGTTAGCTTATTCACCCAGGGGATCTTCTGCGCTATGTTAGCAAGCGATTTCGAAGTTCTGCGCCCCCGGTCTTCATTTTATCGAATGTACTGATCTGACTTTTTAGTGAATCCAGTTTCTGCGCTGTGGCTGCGATCTCTCGCTGCAAGTCTCTGTATGCGTCGTCGTTTACATCTTTTCCTGCTGCTGCCATCTGCTTTTTCGGCTTCTTGTCAGCAGTTTCATTTTTCTTCCGTTTGCTGTACTGCCTGTTTCAAAAGCACTTGTTTTTGTTCCAGCAGTTCCGTGTTTTTGGGATCCAGCTTCAAAAGCGAATTGACGCCTTTTAGTTCTTTTGCAGGCTGGCTGCTTCGGCGTTCGGCTTTTCAAGCGCTTTCACAAGGTTTTCAGTGCTTCCGTTTATCTCGACTGTGATCCCTTTCAGTGCCTTTTCCCATTTTACCTCGGCTTTCCGAAAAGATCACGCAGCCGCTTTCTGTCTGGCTCTGTCTGCATCAGTGTTCTTGCGTTCTCCAGATACTCGCGCCCCTCTTCCGAATGATTGCACGAATGTATAAAAGCGTCCCGCCTGTACTGCAAATAGTCGATATACTCCAGTTCTTCAATTTCATTCATATTCAGTCCTGTGTACTCATGTACTAAATGTTCCCAGTACGTCGGGATTTCAAAGAAGTCTTCTTCATCCGTCGGATAGAAGGGCGGGTTTAGTTTGGGTCTGTGTCCGGGATCTTTACGAAACGCACATACTGTGCGAAGAATGCTTTCATGTCCTCAATGTCCATGTTTTCTTCTACCCAGTCTTTGCTGATCGCTTCGCCATTCAGATTGTTGGAAAGAATCTTTGCAGTCAGTGTGTACAATTCTTCTATTGTACGCCTGTTTGCTCCCGCTTCTTTCCTTTGCGTTCTGCGCTTCTTCTCTTTCTGTGATCGTGTCCTGCATGTCCATAAGTGCGTCAAAAACCTTCTTTTTCGGCATTCCGACGACAATTACCTTGACGCCCTTTTCGCTTTTGGGATCATCAAAGGTCAATGTCATGTAGTTACGCTTTACTTTTTGAAAATTTACTGATAAATCCATTCTGCTTTCCTTCCTTTCGATTCTGCGGGGCTATGTATCACATGCCCCGCATTTCCTTTGATTGTTAGCCTTTTGCTGCTGTCTATGCTGCCAGAAATTCTGTGATGATTTCGGCTTTTTTGTTGTCTTTGTGATCGTGTAGCCTTTTCGCTGCTGCAATGGTCTTGATCTGATCTACGGTCAGCGCGTTCAATTCCTCGCTTGTGTATTCGTTCTGGTACTCTTCTTCGTACTCTTCGACAAATTCAATCAGCGTTCCGCGGCTGTCGTGCGGCTTGCAGTTGAATTCTGCGTCAATTACTGTCGCTGAATCCGCAGCAAAAGTGATGGTGAATCCTGCTGTATTTCTTCCGACGATCAGCAAATAGCAGTTTCCTTCCACCGGATCTTCATGTACAAACAAGATCACATACTGCTTGCCGTCGTCGTTGGCTGTGCCGCCGACCTTCAAGCGTCTGTACTTCTTGCCGTTTTCTCCATCCTCTGTGGTTACGACTGCCGTTGCGGACAGCTTCGCCAGTGAATTTGCATTCCATGTGAAAAAGACCTGTCTTGAAGGTTGCTTCTTCGTCCGTCAAGATCTCTTTACGACCATCCCCAGATCGTCTTTTTTTCTGTTGTCATTGTGGGCTTATACTCCACGCTTGCGCCGTTCTTGATCCATCCGGTTGTGGTTTTCTTCTGTCATTACTTTTTTTCAGAATCTCTGTGAATGTCTCCGGCAATGTTCCTGTGTATAACATTGTGTACACTTTGCCGGATCCCAGCACAACTTTTTCCTTTGATCCTTTCATGCCTTTTACCTCTTTTTCTATAAAATTCATAGTGAAAATTGTTTCAAACATTTTTTTCATCTGGAAGCCACTGTCTTTCCTTCTCAAATTTCCAGTTCATCTTTTCAAAGGCTTTTTCCAGCTTCCTTCGTTTTCGTTGTCCAGTCTTTCTGCGTAAAATTCTACTGTCAGATTGTGTTCGACGATCCGGGCGTGGAAGTCGTCGCCGTCCTGTGCCGTCTTGTCTATGAACGCCACAAAAGGTAGCTTCTGTGGTCTATCAAACGCCGTGTCTGCTACTGGCAGTTCTGTTTCTGTCTCCAGATATGTTTTGATGTCTGTCATTCCCACAGTCCTTTTCATTTTTTTCGTCAAGCACCTGTTCTGCGATCTGTCTCCCGTATTTGATATGCTTTTACGGCTTTTGTTCGCTTTGTTCCGTCGCGTGTCAAGTGTCCATTTTCCAGCAAATGTGTCAGCCTGCCTGTGGCGGCGCTTCCACATGCCATGTGGCACTGTAGCTGTGTCGCCCTGTCAGCTGCCGTCCTATTGCAAAATGTCGCTTGTACTCGCCTGTTTTGTAACCATGCCCCCGGTGTCAGATATTGTCCCGCCGTTTCGTTGCATGCGTCGGCTGCGTCGTCAATCGCCCGGAAGAATCTTTTCTTCGTTCTCCCGCTCCCATTCCAGCAGACTTTCTGCAAGCGTTCCGGTCAGCTGATCTGGTCTGATTTTTCTTTTGTCGCGCCTACGTTCATGCAAAAATCCCTTTCGTCTGTGTTTTTTTCATACTCTATCAAGGACAATTTTGTGATCGGTGGCATGGCATCGTTGATCTGATCGACTTTTTCTATGTCGAATTGATCTTCACCGATCACAGCGACTTCATGCGCTTTCAGATCCTTTCGCTGCTGAACATGGATCACTTTGTCAACCCGTGTGTCTGCTGCCTGTGCTGCATAATGCCGTTTCATACTGACGTTTTCTTCTCCGAATCGCAGTGGCTTTTCGTATTTATCCACCAGAAATCCGTCATTGTTCACAGTGCATATTCTGGCGGTTCCGTCGTTGAATTCCTCAAACTTTGCTTTCATTTTTCTGCCCCGCTTTCCAGCGTTGCCAGTGCTTCGTCAAGTGCAAAGCCTGTCAGCTGTGACGAAAAATCATGTTCAAACTGTTCTATGGCGTTGCTGCGTCCATATCTACAATACGAAAAAAAGCAATTCACGCGCCTGCTGATTCTCTGCAAAATCAAGCTGTTTGCCACCGATCTTCTCGATCCGGGCTTTTCCGCGCTGCATGATGTCTTTTATCTTTTTCTGCATGCTTTCGTCAGCCAGCGTCATGTCCAGTTCATTCAAGAATATCTTCAAGCAGCTGTTCGTCTGGCGTTTTTTTGTTGTTTCTTCTGCCATGCTGCACCGCCTTTCAATTACAGGCAGCAAGGTTTTTCACCCTGCTGCCTTTGCTTATCCCTTACGCCGTAGCTGCGGTCTGTGCTTCTAAGAATTCCGCGATCACTTCTGACTTTGTAGTCTTTGTGATTGCGTAGCCCTTATATGCTGCCAGTCCCTTGACTTTCTCCACGGTCATTTCGTTCAGTTCTTCTTCCGTCCATGTGGTCTTTTCTACTTCCACGGTGTCGGTTCCCGTCACCACGGTGTATGCCGCAGGCTGTAACTCGTTAATGTCAAGCAGCAAGAATGAGCTGTTGTCCTTCGGGCGACCATTGCCGTACAGGAACGCTGCGTATACTCTTTCACGTTTCAAAAACCGCACGCTGTCGTCGTACTCGATAGTACCTTCTTTTTCCAGTTCCGATTCCTGCAAAATACTGTTCTGCAATTCCCAGAATTGCTTCACCCTTTGTCAGCGCTTCTGTCTGAATGATTTCTGTCCGGGTACGGCAGGACATTGTTTGCGAATGTTCCGTCCGGGCGCTGCACCGTTGTTGCGGGCATTACTTTTTTCCAGTAATCTTCCGGGCTTACCAGCATGATCAGTGATGCAACCGTTCTGGGGCGACCGTTTCTTGTCACTGCTAATTTGCCAACCAGCTCGCCGTATGTTTCCGGTGTAAACTTTTTGACTTTGATCGCAGTCTTTTTCACGTAGCTTTCGCCGTCTCCGTGTGCCGCTTCAATGTCTCTGTTCATTCCGATAGGCATTTTCACGCCTGTTCCGCAGACGATACCTTCTTCCAGACCGACGTAGATCGCATCTTTCAGCACTTCGCGCACGTAGCTGTCTAACCATGTTGCGCCCAGATCCAGCATGGACTTTGCAACCGGAAGAAATGCGGTCAAGCTGTACATTAACATGTCCAGCTTCTCGAAGGATCCTTCCAGTTCCTTTGTAATCTCCGCTGTAATGTCGCCCCAGATCGCTTTCTGCTTTCCGTTTTTGTTCATGATCCATTCTGTGATGTAGGATGTGTTCTTGAAGTCGATTTTCGCAAGAAGCGGGTGTTCCAGCTTCAAGCTGTCGTATACGTCTTCAAAAACTGTCTTCGGCATTGTCACGTCAAGGGACGCAAGCGCCTGTTTCGGGTTCTCGGACTTCATGGCGCCGATCACCGCTTCATAATACTTCTTTTCCTCGCTGGTCAGCTGGCGAAGTCCGCGCGCTGCCATTGCCTGTGCGTCCAGCTGCTCGACTGCTGCCACATCTTTTGCACGCTGTAAGATCTCTTCCTCGATTCCTGCTGCCATTTCTGCCATTGCCTGTGCCACCTGTTCGGTGTCTTCGGTTTTTCAATGCTTCATTAAATTTCTGCGCCAGCTGCTCGCGTGACAGCTGTTCAATGTCTTTTGTTTTTCATGCCTTTTACCTCTTTTCCAGATTTTTTGCGGCTGCTTTTTGCTAATAAAGCCGCCATTTTATTTGTGAACTGCTTCGAGGATCAGAATTGTTTTTCTGATTCTTTTTTTATCGTCGTTGTTGTCTTCGTCGTCGTTGTCCTCGCTGTTATCCTCGTCGGATCCGTCGCTTGCTTCGTCGTCTTCGTCCTCGTCCTCTGTGCTGTCCTCGTTTTTTCTTGCTTTGCCTGCTTGCAAAATTCAAGCATCTGTGTATTGATTGCTTTCTGGTTCAGCATTTCAGTTCGCAGCTGCAAAAGCTGTGTCTGTAGCTGCTGCATGACCGTTCCGGCTTCTTCTCCGGCTTTGCTTTGATACTTCGTCTGCGAAGCCCTGTTCTACCGCCTGTTCTGCTGTCAGATACGTTTCAACATCCATCATGCTTTCCAGTTCTTCTTCTGTGATGTTCACGCGCTCCATGTAAATTTTTTCTGTTTCCTTCCATGAGCGTGTCCAGATCGTCTGCTGCTTTCCGCAGCTGATCTGCATTCCCGAAACCGTCGTCCACATGTTGGATCAAAAGGCTGGTTCCCAGCCCCATGACGCGTCGATCTGCTGCCTGCAAAATCACAGAAGCGACCGACCATGCGAACCCGTCAACGTATGCTACAAGTTCTTTGCATTTCTTCTGTTTCAGAAGGTTGTAAATTGCCACTCCTTCGCCTACGTCGCCGCCATTTGAATTGATGTGTACTTCTATGACGTCCGTTTCCGGTATCTCTTCCAGAACCTTTCTGAAATGCTGTGCGCTTGTTTCGCTTTCGCTGTAGTTCCACGTCCACCAGTCAAAGTCGCCGTACTTTGTCACATCATCATAAATGTACAGCTTATGTACATTGCTTCCTGCTTCCTGTCGCAAAGCTATAATGTGCTTTCTGATTCTTCAAACCTTATTCACCCCTTTCACGTCTCCTAAATGTTCCATTTTTTCTGCTTCTGCATAGTTCTTGGTTATGTAATGCTTTTGTGACCAGTCAGTCTTCAAAGCTGTATCACCCAGTTTCACACGCAATTCGTCGATACAGTACAGCCCGGACGATAGCAGCTTGTCTGAATTCGTCGCCTGCTCGAAAATATCAATATGCTGTATGCAGTTCGTGTTTACGTCCATGTAGTTTCCCTTTGCGAACTGCTTTTCCCCATATTTTTTTGCGTGTCACTTCGCTTCCAATCCGCTGGCATATCGGATCAATAGCGAACGTCAAAAAATTCTTCGTGATCTTCTCGACGTCCGATACATCCCCCAGCATAAGTGCTTTCGGGATCTTGTACGCCCTGCCAGCCATCTCGAATTCATAGTTTATGCGTTCGTTCAGATCTGCTGGCGTCGGCGCTGTTGTCTGCTTCGTTACGTCCGTGTATGTGGTTACCCCGTCTGTAATGGTAGCACCGCTGAATCTGTATCATAAAAAAGGCTTGAATCTGTCTGTGATCAGTGTTTGCAGCTTTGTTGTGAAATCCGGCTGCGCCGCTGTCTGTGCATCAATATTCAATATTCCTTTTTGCGCCCCAGCACGAAGCACGCTTCTGATTGCTTTTGCTTTGCTACCGTCTGCCCGTATGCTGTGTACGATCCTTCCAGCCGCCGTCTGGCGTTTATGTTGTCCAGTTCCAGATATATGACCTCATGCGACAACATGGATCTTTGCATGGTCAGATCTCCGATCGTGATGTTGTTGAAAACGTCTTCGCGGAAGCTGTAATGCGTCCGTGTGAAACTGTCAGCAACGTACAATTTCCCGCCGACTTCTACGATCAGCGCTGCGTTATCATATAACAGATTTGTGACAAACTGCTGCCAGAAGTCCCCGGCGTTCTGGTTCTGGTTTGGTTCGTAGTTCCACAGGTAATATTCGCCCTTTTTCTCCGGGATCCCTTTTTATAAATGTTCTGAACTCGCATTTGCTGATCAGACTTGCGATCATATTGATGGCGCATGCTGTCGCAAGTTCCTTGAAAAAACACTTCTGTCAGTTCTTCTTCGATCTGTGTTGTAACGTTGATCGTTGATTCTCTCGAATGCCCGCAGAAAATAATCATTCATGTTCATTCTTCCTTGCACCCCCATTTCTACATTGTGAAGAGTGGCAGCACGTCCGCTGATCCCTGCTGCTCCGGGATCAATTCATGCTGCGTCATGGCTGCTACGAATGCGAAAAAAGCCGTCTGTCTTTTTCTGCTTTTTCGCTTCTATCTTCTGGTATTCGTAATTCCCGTATTTTTTTTGACTTCACTTTTTTTGTGTTGTTCGTATACCACCGCATGATCGACGAATCGCCGTATACTATGTTGTGATTTCTGAATCCGCTGTCTATGATCGGCTCTACTTTTATTTTGTCCGAAGGTCTGACCAGCTTTATATTTTTTGTTTTCGTAAGTGAAGCCGTAACGTGCAAGCGCCTGTTTCATCAAAGCGAATCTGTAGTCGTCCAGTGCAAGCATGGGGATTGAATAAAAGCCCATCTGCTCGCCTATCCACTCCGCGATCAGTTCCGGCGCAATCTCCGGGGCGTCTACGAATTCCAGTTCCCCGGCTTCTTCTGCTTCCATGCAGCGGGTATTTTATCCGCGGCAGATCTGCGCTTTTTAGACACACCCACGTTTTTGCTTCCAGACTACCTTTTTCACCGCGTTTTGTAAGCACTCCAGCTGACGCAAAGTCATTGATCTTCGTGTAGTCAATGCCAGCCACAGCAATTTCACGCGCTTTCGGCGGTTCTACTTCCTGCTTTGTTGCCATAATATTGTCCCAGCTTGTCAGTTCCACTTCTCCGTTTCCCTGTCTCCAGTTCATACGCTTTGTCATAAAGTCGCTGGAAGACGATCTGTTTTCCAGCCATTCTTTGTATTCTTTTCGCGTCTCTTCAAGTAGGTTCGGCAGATACTGCAAGGACGGGTTCGGCTTGTGCCAATTTTTCTTCGACGTGTACTTCTTCTGGATCGTCCAGCATACAGATAAACGGCAGGAAGCCGTTGTCATCAATTTCTCCGTCCAGAATCTTTTTTTTGCTTTCTCGATCAGATCATCCAGTACACCGTCGTTGACGTCTCCGTTTGTTGTGATATAGGTTCGCCGCGGGTGTGGTTTTTACCCAGCGCTGTTGTAAATACTTTGATATTGTCGTAACTTTCATACGCGTGTACCTCGTCAAAATCTACCTTCCCGGATCGCAAACCGTCTTTTGACTTTGCATTGTTTGTCCGGTATTTTATTTTCGATCTTGTCTTTCTGCACTGTATTTCAGATTTTGTCCAGCGAAAAAACTTGATCAGCTTTTTCTGTGTTTCTCCAGCACGTTGTAAATGTCGTCAAAGGACGTCCGCGCCTGTTCTTCTGCTGTGGCGCATATATCGACGTCGTACTGCTGCAAATTGCTGTACGGACTGATCATGGCGAAGTCTTCAAACGCCAGATAGCCGTTTTTTTTTGCTCCCCTCGCTACGAATATTAACAGATCCGGGAAACGCGGCAGCCCATCTTCACGGAACACGCAGCAATGCAGTGTGAATACAAATTGTTCCCCACTCGAACAGTTCAAAATCGAAGTATTTTTGCAAACCCATGTACTTTTTCAGCTGTTCTGTATCTATGGTCAAATTTTCGTTTTCAAAGCACTTTTTAACGAATTTTATTAGTTTTTTTGCCATTTGCAGCACTTTTTACACCGTTTTTGCCCTCATTTTTCGACCAGATCTATGTACTTTTGAAGTTCTGGGACGTCTCTATAATTCGTCGTCAAAATCTCCACCACCTATCGTGGCGTTTGCTTTCAGCCCCCAGTTCAGAAAGTAGTTTCAGCATTTGCGCGTTTGTCTTATTAAACATGTCCACTGCTTCATTTTCTTATAACCGGACTGACCGCCGCCGTTGTTGTATTCCACGATAGTTCCGCGCTTTTGTATGTCTGCGATCAATAATGTTTTCGTGACATACATAGCCATGTAATCGGCGATCATATCTTCAAAAAAATTTGCCGTATGTGCCGTTTGCTTCCAGCTGATCCCGCAGGTCTTTTTCGATCTCTTTGTACGGTTTTGATCGCGTGATTTTTTTTTTAACTTCCGGCTTTCTTTCATCTGCCATATATACCACCCCATTACATGTGCGCGCGAATCTGTTTTGTCTACCCCTTGCCCCGTTTCCCTTCCGGCAGCAAAAATCTGTTTCTTTTTTTGACCGGGGGGATCGTCACCAACGTTCTTCGTTTGTGAAATGTTTCTTTTTCACTGGTGATACGTTTGTCTGGGTGCTGTTCGTTGTGGCATGCTTCACACAATGGGATCAAGTTCTGATACACTACGCCGTTGTAGGTGTACGTCCTCGACATAGCAAGTCGCGGGTGTTTCCTTACCCACTGCACATGATGGACGCTGCGCGCTCTGGTGTGTGGATGCCTTTCTTTTTTACAGAACGACATTCATAATTGTTTTTTCTTTCATCACCTGTGCGGACAGTTCCGCCACTCATGCCACTTGTAAAACTTATATAATTTATTTTCTTTTTATCAGCTGTTTGATCCATGCTTCCAGCTGGTCTTCTGTTATCGTCATGTCGAATGTCCTTTCGTGATACGGTGCAAGCGGCGACGCCTGCACCGATCGAAAGAAAGCTGCAAACAAAAAGACACACTGCTGCAAACAGCACTGGGTTGTCTGTGCGTGTCTTTGTCTGTTTACCTGGCTTATTATACCACTCTGTACGTTTTATTGCATTTCGCCGCCTGTGCGGCTCTGGCCAACGTCTCCAGCGTTGCTTTATTGTGCGCCTGCTCCCACCTTTTAGAAAACGGTAGTTCGCTTCGTCTATTCCCTTCCGGTATGTTCATCAAAACCGTTTGCGTCTGTCTCCGGCTGTGCTGGCGCTTGCTGGTTTTCCCTGCTGCCCTGCTGCCGCTTTGCTTTCTGCAAACTCCCATTCCTCGACAATGACGTCTGTTATTATGCGCCGTCTTTGTTGGTATAGCTGCCGTCATAATATTCACGACCAGGAAATTTCAGCTTTATTCCTTTCTTGCAATACTTTTTCCAGACTTTCCGCACTCTTCCC
>VOFJ01000804.1_pt1 | contig 27796 bp, 58 predicted proteins | sample 5384081 | NCBI WGS metagenome assembly VOFJ01 (sample SAMN12384729, study PRJNA508395) | human gut metagenome | isolation source: healthy gut I | host: Homo sapiens | reverse complement strand
GGACCTATTGCTGATTTTTTTCAGCGTTTATGCTATCTGTTGTACTGGTGGGTATAGAATTAAAAAAAAAAAAATGACATGTAAACAACAGCCCTATGTGAAAACATTCTTTTTTCCGCCGTTAAGTAATCAAGAAGCAAAAACTTAAAAACCGTTGCGATAAATTTAGTAGGATAATATTTAGAAGTAAGGATTGAGAAAAATATGGAAACTATAAAATGAGTTCTATGTCCTACCTGTGGAAATAAAACCCGAACGATGATGCAAGAAGATACCGAATTAAAGAACTTTCCACTCTACTGTCCGAAGTGTAAACAGCAAACACTTGTGAATGTCAAGCACTTTGTTGTTTCGGTTAGCATAGATAGTGCAAATTAAGATGGTATCTGAATAGAAAAATACAGTATGCTAAATATTTTACAAGGCTTGATTTTCTAAGCAAACTCGCTTATAATTTAAGCCATAGCATATAGCTATTATCCACAGCTACTGAGCAAGTGTTATCAATACCGATAACAAAATGATAACATTAGCTTATATAGGCAGGATAATATGGATATATCAAATAATCAAAGGATTTACATACTCGGCAGAGAATAATTTCTAAATAAAATTAGTTAGGAAAAGTTGAGTTTGAATAGTAAACAGAGCTTCATAAATGGCGTAAACAAGCCATTTATGAAGCTTTTTCTTTTAGCGTGATACCTATATAATACTTGTTTGATACTACCACAGCAGAAATCTGGACATTATAGCTGCGGCTGAGGAATGGTTGGAGACAGTCAGAAGTAATATTGATTATTTCACATCAGGAGCACCGGAGCTAAGCTTTGCTTAGCTCGACGGTTTTTAAAGTGAACCATCGGTTCGCTTTTCAGCTCCACTTGATGTTGCTTACATTTTGTGTTTTGCACAGTATTCACGCATGTTCATAAAAGATCTGAATTTACAGAAAAAATTTCCCCCCGTCTGGTTGAAGTGTAGATTTACTCGATTCTTTGTAGCAATCAACATATCTAAACTTAAGCTCACAAGAGAAGAGTATGTCAAGCGTTCAAAGGCGATGGTGGAGCAGATTGATGAATTGCATCAGGAAATCGAACAGCTTAAAACAGAAATACCGCCAGAAGGTAATCAAAAAAAAAGTGATTATCAATGGAGAGGACAATATAGAGATTGTATGGAATACAGATGATCCATTTTTCAAGTAAGATGGATGCTTATGGAGCTTGGAGTGCCGAGAAAATATGGCACTCCTTTCTTCAGCAGGTATAAGTATTGCTTTCAATATACAGCGATAGTAGGTATAATGGAAAGTGATATTTGAGGGTACAAAAAATCAATTTTTTTTTCTAGGGTTGACACGAGCAGGAATATGTTTGCCAACGTTAGAGAATTGCTTTGCACTAAGTAAATATTTAAATGTGAGAATAGAGGATATCTTGGTTTGTGAAGACGAGATGTTCTCTGTTTTTTTATGTAGGTGTGCATAATAACATAAAAAACAGTAAGTAACATAAAAGATGTTATTATGCAAAGAATAATGTTACGACAAGGTGCGGAAAATATGATTGACTTTCTTGCGTTTTAATTAAATCATAAATAATGTCAATTATATCAAAAAGTATAAAATGATACGATTGACATTGACAATGATATTATTGAGCCATATGATAATTGTATCAGTAAAATTGACAATGATACAATTGAAAACCAAATGAGGGAATTAGATGCGAGAAATAAATTATATTAAAACATGGAGTAATCTACTGACCCCTGATATAGTTAGAATGCTCACATCCATTCATGAGTTTAAAGGTGAGCAGAATCTTTTTATTGAAGCTCACGCAGATAAACTTACAGAGTTGATGGAAATCGCAAAGATTCAGAGTACAGAGGCTTCCAATAAAATTGAAGGAATTTTCACTTCAGATGAACGACTTAAAAAGCTGGTAATGGATAAAACAACTCCAAGAACAAGAAATGAGCAAGAAATTGCAGGATATCGTGATGTGCTAGGAACGATTCATGAAAGCTATGATTTTATTTCACCTAAGCCGGGAGTAATATTACAACTTCATAGAGATTTATATAAATTTATGGGTCCAAATGCAGGCGGATATTATAAGACCACTGATAATGTAATTGCAGAAACGGATTCAGAAGGTAATCGTCGTGTGAGATTTCAACCTGTACCAGCATGGGAAACAGCTGCAGCGATGGAAGAACTGTGCAAAGCATTTGAAGAAGCCTTGCAGGATACAAAGATAGATCCATTGATTTTAATTCCCTATGTTTGTATTAGATTTCTTGTGCATACATCCTTTTAATGATGGGAATGGCAGGATGAGTCGATTATTGACATTGTTACTCTTATATAGAAGTGGATATATTGTTGGAAAATATATCAGTATTGAAAAAAGATGATAGAAGCTTCTAAAGAAACATATTACGAAGCATTACAAACAAGTTCAACCAATTGGCATAATGGAATCAATGATTATGAATCATTTGCTGGATATATATTGGGAGTTATTGTAGCAGCATATAAAAGAGTTTTTCTTCAAGAGTAAAAGCTTTTTAACAACTGCAGGATTATCAAACCGGATCGAATCAGAGAAATTATTAAGCAGACGGTTGGAACCATCACGAAAGCAGAAATATTAACGAAATGTCCAGACATCAGTCAGATAACTGTTCAAAGAACATTAGTTGAGCTACAAAATACAGGCGATATCATTAAAATTGGTGGTGGGCGTTACACAAAATACACTTGGAACTGGGATAAGGGAGAATTAGTCGGGAATGAGCATTAATGTAGCAAAACCGATTATAAAACAAATTAAAGATACTAGAGATGAATTGGAATTTTTTGAAAAAGTATCATTACCTGCAGAGGACGAAAAAACGCAAGAAATTATTAAGAATTTTCCAACAGTTTATGTTCATAATTGGCAGGAAACTGGGGGTTTTGAAGTTTATGTAGGTGAATCAAATGACATCTTTAAAAGAACGCGTCAGCATTATGACGTTGCATCGGATAAATCAAAATGGCAAGTATATTTTGATAATGTACGATGGCTCATATCATAAATGGGTTGCGCCCTATGACCGAAGGTATGTCTCTATAGATGAAGTTGATTGGGTACAGGAGTATAATAGACGTAGTGTTTATAATTGTAATAGATGCGTATTTTCGAAAGATGGAGATTGGTCTGTGGTTGAGAAAATTTCCAAAGAGAATCCGCAAGTATTAGATATTCCGAAAACAAGATTGTCATGGGGTGGAAAGAATTTTTTTCCTAAATAACGATATAGAAGATATTGAAGGTATGTTTTTTTAGTTGCCCGAACAATACGATGCATTATTCGGAACAAAAATATTGCATCATTCCGAATAATACTTGTTTTTGTTCGGAATAATAGTTATAATATAACCAGAAGATTGTTCGGAGGTGTTCTATGGCAAAGTTTATGACAACGAAAGAAGCAGCTGAAAAGTGGAATATCACAGAGCGCAGAATCAACGTGCTTTGCAAAGAAGGAAGAATTCCGGGTGCGTATAAGGAGAATAAAAAGATGGGTTATCCCTGCGGATGCTGTAAAGCCTGCAGATAAGCGTTTGAAAGAAGATGGTAGCGTTTTGCCTTCAAAGAAAAAAAACTGCGTTTAAGAGCGATAAGAAGCTTCCGCTACCAATCGGAATCTCTGATTACCGTAAGGCTTCCGGTGAATATTACTATGTGGATAAGACTTTGCTGATTAGAGACTTTATTGATGAGCGTCCTCAGGTTTCTTTATTCACACGTCCTCGTCGTTTTGGTAAGACATTAAATATGGATATGCTTCGAGTATTCTTTGAACGGTCAGAGGAAGACACTTCTGTTTATTTCAAGGATAAGAAAATCTGGGCATGCGGCAAGGAATATCAAGACTATCAGGAAAGTATCCGGTTATTTATGTGACCTTCAAAGATGTAAAATGCGAAGACTGGGAAACTACATATGATCTTATCTACAAAATATTAAGAAATGAGTTTGAGAGACACAGTGAGTTATTGGCCAGTGATAAGATAAGTGCTTACGAAAAACAATATCTTACAAGTGTGTTAAGTGGTGAGGCTAATGAAAATGATGTGGCATGTGCATTCCTTAATCTCTCCAGATTACTTCATTTGCATTATGGGGTAGCTCCAATGATTATTATTGACGAATATGATACGCCGATTCAGCAAGGACATGTTCGTGGATATTATGATAAAGTAATTGATTTTATGAGAACATTGTTTTCCGGTGGCTTAAAGGATAATCCTCATTTGTCTTATGGATTTTTAACTGGAATCTTGCGTGTAGCAAAGGAAAGCATTTTTAGTGGTCTTAATAATATAAAGGTGAATTCCGTTTTAGACAACCGATATAGCGAGTATTTTGGATTTACTTCGGAAGAAGTGCAGGAGATGGCAGAGTATTACGGAGCACCAGAGAAATACGAGGAACTTTGCGAATGGTATGATGGATATCGTTTCGGAAAGACGGAAATATTTAATCCGTGGTCTGTTATTGGATACTTTAATAACGAGTGCATTCCGCGTGCTTTTTGGCAGTCGACCGGAAGTAATGATATCATTAGTGAAGTTTTAAGCAATGCAACAGTAGAAACATATGAGAAGTTGGAATCCTTGATGCAGGGAAAATCTTTTGTAACTCATATTGATACGGGAGTGATTTATCCACAACTTCAGAATAATCCATCCTCTATTTATAGCTTTTTTTACTTGTAACAGGATATTTAAAAGGCAGTAACCAATGACCAGCCTTTTGGCGGTGATTACATGTGTGAGGTTGCACTTCCGAATAAAGAAATCTCATATGTGTACAGCAAAGAGATTTTATCGAAGTTTGAAAATGTGATTCCGCCTGCAGCAGCAATCGCTATTCAAGAAGCGATTTATACGATGGATATTCCGAAACTGCAGAATAAACTGGAAACTTTTTATTACAGACTATTAGCTTCCATGATGCGGCAAACGAGACATTTTATCATGGACTGATTTTGGGGCTTTGCGCAATGTTGGATAATCAGTATCATATCACATCTAACCGAGAAGCGGGTAATGGACGTTTTGATATTCAGATGTTGCCACTCAACAAAAAAACTGCCTGGTATCTTAATAGAGATAAAAAGCAGGAAAGGATTGTACAGAAGAACAGTTGGATGAACTTGCAGAAATTGCGCTGAAACAGATAAATGATAGACAATATCATGTAGAAATGGAAGCGCAAAGCGCGAAAAGAGATTTTACAGTATGGAATTGCTTTTTCAGGGAAGGGTGCGTGCGTGAAAGCGGAAGTTAGAAAGTTTGAATAGTGGCGGAGGTTATTCGGCATGACGGAAACTATTATAGCAGCTATCATTGGTGCGGCAATAAGTTTAATAACAACGCTGTTGACACTGTTGGTAAATGCATCTATTGAAAAAAATAAGGTGCAAGCAGAGAGGCAACAAAGAAAAAAAAAGAGGCTAAGAGGGAGAAAAATGGCTGATATATAGGAAAATGTTTTTGGTATAATTAAATTTGTAGAATGTAAAGTATGTAAACATTTTTTATGCAGGATGAGAGGTGAAAAAAATGCTACTTTTTAATAATGCGGAATATGATAGTTTTTTCAATCCGTTATGTTGTAAAAACAAGAGAATATATTATGAGTGCATTTTGCAACTGATTGAAAAGTCAAAGTCTGTGCCTCTACTTTATGAAACTGACGCGAAAGATACTATAATTCTCTATTTTGAGGAATTGTGCCTATGCTGTAGAGGATGAAGTAGCATCCAGCAATGCTGACGAAAATATCAGTAGTAAGAAAACAGAGACAGAAAATGCAGGTGCAATTCTTAGGTATTTTAGACGATGTGGATGGATTTCTGAAAAGAGAGATAGGACGAAATGGCGACAATATTGCGACAGTTATGCCATATTGTCGTAAGATGATTGAAGCGATAGAGAGAATATTTAATCGTGATAATAGAGCAGCACTGACGAATCATATCTTTTCTATTTATGACACACTAAATACTGCATTTGTTGCTGACCATGGAAGAACGCATAGACCATATTCTACTATTTTTGATTCCAGTATCGGATAATGTAGCTGATTTGAAGAATGAACTACTTATTCTTAAAGATAGTATTCGCTCTATAATGCGCATGATTATTAAGATGACGGAAACGAATGAACTGGGGCAGTTTCTGATTAGAGATGAGATGTTAGAAAATTTCTTTAGCGACTATTTTCTATTTTTTTATAAAAAAGGATGGTCTAATTCCGGGATACATTGAAGAAATAGAGAAGATGCTTCGGAAAATCGTAAAAACTGAAGTTTATGAAAATATGATAAAAAAGAGTATCAGAGTTTTTATAATGCAGATGAGATTTCTGCTCGTGAAGTAGTAGATGGTCAACTGGCAGAAATCAAGAGTTTTATAAGCTATGATTACATTAAAGAGATGGATTACATCGATAAGAAAATAAATAATTACTATAGCCTTTACTCAACTAGGATACTTATGGTATTGAGCAATAATGTTAACATGCAGACATACTTGAATGATTTACTGATGACAATTAAAAGATTTCGAGTCAGACGAAAAAAAGAGAAATCATTGAATCTATAGCTAAGTGCTTTTCATTAAGGTCCTATAAGTACGTTGGTAGAAAGTCAATTGAGCGTAGGGAAAAACGTAAACCGAACACTAAGACAGGGGCAATTATTACAGGTTCGCTGTCGGATGAGGAAAAAGGCAAGGCTTACAAGAGAACTTTTGTATGAATATCCAGACCGTTATGGAGTTAAGCAGGCTACAAGTTATTTTGAGAGCGTATTAGCAGATAAGGAGAGTATAGTACCTGATAAAACGATAATTAAGACAAGAGATGATGCTATGATGATTGCTGCCAGCATAATTTACTCTGGAAGTTTGGAATTCCCATATGAGGTGGAATTTTTGGAAGGTACAATAGAAAAAGAAGTTGCAACGATTAGCAATATAAGGATAAAGAGGAAGTTGTAAATGGGTGATATTAAATTAAGTATTTCGATAAAGGAAGAAAACAATATATTATTCAAACGTTGTGTCCGTAAGCTTTTGGATTCAACATTTATTGTGGGTGATAAAGATGAAAAACTTTATTCTTTTTATCTCACGTGAGTCTAATAGACAGGATATATCTGATTATCTTCGTATGATTGGTTTTGATGTGCTTGTGGACACTAATGTAAAAATTGCAATGCTTAAAAGCCTCATGAAGCAGATGAGGAAGCAGTGGGATTAAAACGAGCAAATGTTGTTTCATTCACAACCGAACAGTATCATTTACTTCTTGTGTTGTGGGAGGTTTATCTTGAGAATTTAGGCTATAGTGAAGAAAACGTTGTGATGAGAGGAGATCTAATTGATAAAATTAAGGCTTATGAAGTTGCTGTGGACAAGTCGAAATTGTCTACAGCGATGAAGATATTCAAGAAATATGATTTGATTGATTATGATATAAAAGATGAATCAGAGGATGCTATTATTACATTATACCCTTCATTACAATTTGATGGGATATTACCCAATTCCAGACGGTAACAGCAGAATATATGAAAAAATGATGTAGTTTTGGATGATGAAGAGGTAACGTATTCAGATGTTAGAGAAGAGGAGGATGACGAATGATTAAATTAAAACAGATTCGATTAGTTAATTGGTATGGATTTAATCAGATTACAGTTCCGATTGGTCTCTTCACTTTAATTGCTGGTAAAAATGGAAACGGTAAATCTGTGTTACTTGATGCAATTAAATATGCATTATATGGAGATACCGTATTTAATAAGTCAACTGAAAATAAGGGAAGTAGAACTGTGCCGTCATATACGAGAGGACTACTTGATGCAAGTGCTGGTACTTTGATGAGACCGGCGGATAAGATGCCAAATGTCTATACACATATTGTTCTTGAAATGGAAGAAGTAGAACTAGAGAGAACATTTATCCTTGGTACAGCAATTGATACGGATTCTGGTAATGGATTTAAAACGCAAAGATATGTTATCGAAAGTAAGACATTACTAGACATTAATCATACGTACGAGCAAGATGGTTTGACCTTTTCATATAGTGCATCAGAGCTTCAAAAACTCTACGGTTTAAAGATGATGGATGTGAAAGACGGTCTTTCTAAGTTCATGCAAAGAACAGGTCTACGTCTCAATGAACAACAGCTAGCGGCATTTAGACGTAAACTTAGAAGTATCATGTCATACGATCCCAATGCCCAAATAGATCCGTTCATTCGCGAGAGTGTATTAGAAGAAAAGAAAGTGGATTTTTCTAAGCTTGTTGCAGCAAAAAACAATATAGATGCTTTGAATGCTAATTTTGCGATTATTGATGCTGAAATTAAAGAATTAGAGGGCATTATTGCTTTGTTTGATGAGCTTACACGGGCAAAAATGTAATTTTAGCAGATGACGTGAAAATTGCATATAGGAAATTTTTTGAAATGTCAGAAGACATTGGAAGAGGCTTCAAGGAATATGGAAATCGCCACAAGGCGGATTGCAGAAGATGAGAAAAAACTAGAGGCGATTGCTGCTCGTGAGAAGGAAGTAAGAGCCGCCTACAATTCGGCAAAGAATAACCGGGATTCTTTAGATTGTGCTAAAGCAATTGCAGAAGCTGAGGAGTTTTTGCAGAAGGCGCATGAGGAGAAAGAGCTTTTGAAAAAGGAAAAGGAGGCACTTTGTGTGATTTTCAAACGAAAGTAAGTGAACTAGTGGCTTGGTTTGTTGAGGAACAGAGCAAAGTAACGCAGCAAAGTATTTTATCCTCTTTGACATTAGCTAATGTTGCCAGAGTTGAAAAGGAAAGCGCTGTTGAGGCTTTCTTGGCTGAAATTAAAAAATATAGAGACGAGATTTTAGGAAAAATAACGAGAATTGGTGATTACATAAAAAAAGATAATAATGATGAGCAAGCAAGGTGCCAACAGATTATTGATGACTGTGATGCGAAGAAAACTACGTTTTCAGAAATTCCGGAATACGTAGCGTTGAAGAACGAGATTAATAGAGAGTTCGAAAAGAGAGGCATTCAGTCAGAAGCTAGATTTGCCTGCGAATATGTCTTGGGACTTATGGATGAGACTTGGCGTGATGTTATAGAAGGGTATCTGGGTGGTCGAAGATATACAATTCTAGTAGAACCGGAATATTATGATATTGCTGATGATGTGCTAAATGCTTCTAAATGCTTCTAAATACAAATACGCACATTTATTCAACACAAAATTATTAATGAGAAAAGACATTAAGCCGGTAGAAGATTCTGTAGTTCAGTTCATTGATGCTAAGAATCAGGTGGCAAAAAAAATATTTTGATTATCAGCTGGGAAGATTTCATGCAACTACAGTTGATAAAGTTAGAAACTATGAAAATGCTATGTCTAAAGAAGGCAGAGTGTCTGTGGCAATGGATAGCTATTTTATTCGTTTTGATAGAATAAAATTTTATTGCTTAGGTCAAGAAACAATTGAACTAAATAGAATTAGAGCTGTAAAAAAATTGGAGGGATTAAAAAGAGGCATATATTGAATTACAGAAGCAACTTACCGCTGAAAAATCTAAGATGTCATATCTTGATATAGAGGTAAAGTTTTTTGGTATTTATAACTATGATGCTTGCGAAGAATATGAGAATAAACTAATAGAATGTTCAAAGAAGGAACGAGAGCTTGTTGCATTGAGAAAGGCCCCAAGAGAACAATATGGAATATATGGAGCTGGCCCAGAGAGTTGGTGAATTGAGCAAGAACTTGATGCTATGGAATCGCTGAGAGAAAGTGTCTGTGACGATAAACTGAATATGCAATTCATGCATAAGACTAATCATAGCGATTATGTAAGTGCTGATGAAGAAGTGAAGAAAACGCAAGAAAGTCTTAGAAATTTACAATTTGTAAATAATGTTGTTTATTTAAAGGCGATAGAGGATTATGAAAAGTTTGTCGCAAATGCGCAAAGCGGGCGCGGTGGTACATTAAAGGATCGAGCGCGTGCAGAACGCGATGTTGTAGAAGCTGGTAAAAATTTAAGAGGCGGACAAGCTGCGTATAATGCAGCTAGAACAGGTGATAATCATTTGCCAATGACTGATGATTCAATAGCTGTATATCAAGCGAGAAAAAATCGAATCTGGATGGATGATAGGCAAAGAGATACAGACTAAGTTGAAGGAGCAGACAAGGCGTTATGAAGAGATTTTCAAAAATGAATTTGTGCTTACAGTATTAAAATCCTGTGAAGCTGCAAGAGATGATTTGAAACTCATTAATGCTGAATTGGCGCGTTTGAAATTTAAAAGCAAAATACGAGTTTGATGTAAAAAGTATGTGAAGGATGGTTCCGATTACGAGAAGATAGTAGAGTATGCAAAGTACCTAAAGGAGCGTGAGGAATTGGGAACTGCATCCGGGCAAATGACATTAGATGCGATGACGTCGTATTCTGACGAAGAAGGTAACGAGTTAGAAAAGGATATCGAAAAGATCATTAATAGAATCGTGGAGAGTAATGATAAAGACAAGATTGAGCATTATGCAGATTATCGTAATTATATGACATACGAGATTCTTCTGACAAATGATGTTCTAACAAAAAAGCGAAATTATCAAAAGCAATCTGGTTATAATTCGGGCGCAGAAGTTCAGATTCCATATATGTTGATTTTGCTCTCGGCATTACTCATGATTTATAATGACAAAAAGCAGTTCTACGAGATTGGTATTTATTGATGAACCATTTGCGAAAATGGATCCAACCAATGTAAAAAATTATGCTTGGCTTTATGAAGGAGCAGAACTTACAAATGATTTTCTGCGCACCTGATAAAACAGAACTTATAGGAAATGAGTGTGAAGTTGTTTTGCCTGTACTTCGAACACAGCCTGACCTTATGGAGATTGGTATTATAGAAATGCATAAAGGGGTGTAGCTATTGAATTACGAAGAAAAGATACTGACATATTTAGTGGACAATTATCGAAAAAAAGTAAAAAAGACTCTGGCGATAATAAAACCAACAGAAGGACGCAAGTAAAGCCTGAAAAGTTGTATAAGAAATATAATGCAAATGATGGAGATTTTGAAGAAATTTCAAAGTTTGATCAAGCTGTGGAGTATTTGAGCAAACTTGGGTTTATTTGTAGTGTAAAAAGAAACTTTTGGAACCCAGATTCAATGCATTTTTTTTAGTGGATGAACGCATACAAGAAGCAGAGAAATATTTGGCAGAAAGATGCGGATACGTATCAAAGGATATGCAAATAGAGAAACTTCGAAATTTGGTTGGCAAGTATAAAAGTGCTTCACCTATATGTGAAAAAAGAATGTGCTAGATTGTTAGAAAGTATTACGGAGCGAAAGGTACCAAAGAATATTGATGAATTGGATGATGTTTTAAAAGCGATAGCCTTTATTGAAAACAACCAAGAAGAGTTATACATGAGAGAAATGTCAATGAAAGTGTATGGTGATTCAAAGCATTTTGAAAATATATCGTTACAACCAGTATGTAGTATGCTTCGGAAATATTCAAAAGCAGAATCTTAGAGAAGGTGAATTGACTGATGAAATATTGCTGATTTATCACATTACAAGAGAGCCACAAAAGCTCTGTATTAAGGGTAAGGCCCTAATCAACATTGGTGGAACAGAGGTAGATATTAGTGGTTTTTCAGAAGGCATAGAATTTCAAAACATCTGAGTTGAAAAAAAATATAAAATCAGTAAAAGCTTATGGTGCCGTATTTTATGACGATAGAGAATCGAGCTGCCTATCTGAGATATGCTAAGGATGATGTTGTGGTATTTTTACCTTGGTGGTTACGCAAACAGATATCAGAGAGATTTCATTAAGACTGTGTATATGTCTAATAGGAATGCAAGTTATCTGCATTTTGGAGATATTGATGCAGGAGGATTTTGGATTCATCATAATCTATGTGAGATAACAGGAGTAAATTTTGAATTGTTTAGTATGTCTGCTGATGAGTTAGGAAATAAAGAATTTGCATCATGTCTTCATGAACTTTCTGGTAATGACAGAGTTAGGCTTCGGGAGCTAAAGAAAATTGATGTGTACGAAGATGTGGTTCGATATATGCTGCACAATAATGTGAAGCTGGAACAGGAAATAGTTAGCTTGACGTTGATGAGAAATGAAACAAATTCATGAGTTGGTAAGAGGTTTTGTCATAATTAGTAATAAGGAGCGATTTGTAGTTACAAAGACCCATACGGCAAGAGAAAGTCGGTATACAGTTGGCAATTGACCAGTGGTGACCCTACACCATCCGGTAAGCGGAAGGTGGTTTCTCTAAGGGAAAAGATTCGTGAGATTGAGAATAACATCAAGCGTGGAATGTATACGACGGATATGACGGTGTGTGAGTTGGTAGAGAAATATCTCACCACCAAAACCGGAGTGGCATACAGTACACGTCAGGGATATCAATTCGTGCAGAATCTTTTTAGAAAAAAGGAATCATTTGGACAGAGAAAGATAATGGAGGTCAAAACATCAGATGCAAAAAAATTTTTCTGATTCAGTTGCAGGAGAGCGGCAAAGGCTATAGTACGGTATGTACAGTGCGAGGAGTTCTCCGCCCGGCATTTCAGATGGCGGCAGATGATGACATGATTATTAAAAATCCATTTCAGTTCGAACTTCATACGGTCGTTGTGAATGACAGTGTAAAGCGTGATGCGATTACAAGAGAGCAGGAGCGTAAATTCTTGAGTTCATTGAGAACGATCCGCATTACAGTCAGTTCTATGATGCAATTTTTATCCTCTTTAAGACGGACGGTGTATCAGTGAGTTCTGTGAATTGACTATCAAAGAGGTTGATTTCAGAAAAAATGTCTTAAGAGTGAATCATCAGCTTCAGAGAACCAGTAAGATGGAATATATTTGTGCTCCGCCAAAGACAGAGTGCGGAAATCGCAATGTTCCGATGAAACCGGAAGTGGCAGAGGCCTTTAAGAGAATTATCAAGAATCGTCCAAAACCTAAAGTAGAACCGATTATAAATGGTTATACGGGGTTTCTGTTCTTAGACAAAAACGGTATGCCGAAAGTATCACAGCATTGGCAGAAGTGCTTCCAACTTATTTTGCAGAAGTATAACAATACGTACAGGATGCAATTGCCAAAGATAACGCCTCATGTATGCAGGCACACCTACTGTTCCAACATGGAAAAATCAGGAATGGATCCCAAGACACTGCAGTACCTCATGGGGCATTCGGATATATCGGTCACAATGAATGTGTACACGCATATTGATTTGATGATGCAAAGGAAGAATTGAAACGGATGGAAGAGTTTAAGAAAGCACAGGCGGAGGTTGAGCAGAAGAAGGAGAAACCGATGTCGCAGAAGATGTTCAAGGTAGTTTAATATGGAAAGGGATGACGCTCTGGCTTAGGCTGGGGTGTTTTTTCTGTGGAAAAAACGATTATATAAGATTATAATATAATTAGGGTTAGTTCGGTTATATAATTATGAGGGATTCAAGTGTTTTTTTCAGAATATTATGGAATTGATTCTTCTGTAGTTGAGCATTATGGTGCTGTTGATATATCTTTTTGTTTGTGACATTCCATTGTTTATCGATCCAATGTTGATATTCAATAGCGAAAAAGAAGAATATAAAAAGCTACATGAAGAAATAATAAAGTACTTTCATTTCTTATATCAAAAAGCATGTGATGGCTTATCAAATAAAGAGTTGAAAGCGTGGTTTGAATTCAATGAGGTTCCTAATAATTGGTTAGGGTATGCTATGTCAGGAAATAAGGGAGCTGCATTGGGAAAACAATATGCAAGATTTTTGTATAAAAAACATAAGGTTTGCAACAAATACAAATAATATTACTAAATCGAATCATATTGAAAAAAGATTATGCTCTTGTATGAAGGAAGTGGTAAGGATAAAATTAGTGATTTGACAGTAAACTTAATAAAGGGCTTTTTATGCAGCTACACAGAAGAATTTGCAAGAAAATATCTTGATAAAAGTACATAAAAAGTTTCATGTTGAAAAAGCATACTTTAATTATGAAACAGAAAGCTTTGTGAGTAAAGAGTATGAACTGCCATATATAACTAGTGAAAAAAGTAAGAAGGAATATGTATTATTAACTCCTAAAGATATCCTGAGAGAGGATGAACCAGCGATTAATCGAAAAGATTTTCTTGACAGTTATGATGATGTAAGAAGCATGATAGATAATGATTCATTAAGAGCATACGTTAATAATTATATTGCCAAAGCAATTCTTGAATATGAAGATAATCAAAAAAGAAATAAGAGAAGTGTCAACGAGCGTAGTATTAAGAAAAATAGAGAAAGATGCATTTAAGGAATTAGCAAAAAGAATATCCTGAATTATATGACTATTATATAAAGTATGTAGAGAATAATCCAGAACAGATAAGCAAACTTGCACATGAGGAATGTACAGAAGAATTGGAAAAATTCTATAGTAACTCGAAGATACTTATAGCAAAAAGTAATTGATGAAGGTTATGTTATTCCAGAAGATATCGAAGCAAGAGAAGAAGCAAAAAATAGATTGAAATTTTTTTAAGCACATTATAGAAGAATGTGATGGATATTTAGCTTTATATTACAATGGAAAACAGATTGCAAAAGAAAAAGATCTTCAAAGATTATTTAGGTTTGTATGGTATGGAACTTCGTATAAGGTAGATGCAGAACCTAATAATGGAAGAGGACAGGCTGATTTTATTGTATCAAAGGGAATGAATAATCAAAATATTATTGAGTTTAAATTGGCTAGTAATAGTAGTTTAGGACACGTATTTACGCAAATAAAAAATATATGAGGCGGCTAATTGTACGGATGGAAGTTTGGTTGTTATCTTTTATTTTTACAGAAGAAGAAAAAAAGATTTGCAGAAAAAAGTCATTGAAGATTCAGGGTATAAATCGGCTATTGATGAATCGATTTTTTGATAGATTGTAGAAAAAGATAATAAGAAATCTGCGTCAATTGCTTGAAATATTCTATAAGTAAGAAAAAAAAATTTTTTACTACTAACTTTACTACTAAGTAATATTAACAACTTGCTAAATCTTGCCTTGATTTGCTACCTTCCCATATTTCAGAGAAAATCATGATTACTACGAGGCTTCTGAATGTCTTCTAAAGATGAGGCAATCTAGTGCAAAAAAGGAGGAACACATAATGACTCAATATAGTGAAAAATCTTATAAAATGGCGTCAGATAACACCAAGTATAATGCTGACGGAAAAGCAGTAATATTAGAAAATGATGAGTGGCGTGTTGAGAAAGAATGGGATGAAGTATTTGGTCAGTTGCAGAAGGAACAGAAAAATCCTTAGTAGTAAGAAGTTTCGTTTTACTACTAAGTTTACTACTAACAGGTAGTAGCAACTTGCTCAATCTTGCGCTGATTTGCCACAATCCGCATTTTCAGAGCATATCACAATAACCCCAGAAACCCATGCAAAACAGGGCATTCCGGGGCAAAACAAGGAGAAACAAAACTATGATTAAAGTATTATTCGTATGCCACGGCAATATACTGGTAACTCTCTAAAAAGTCTTGATTTATCGGGGAAAAGGGAAGCTTCACAGTTCTGTTTTTAGACCAGGTTTAGACCATTTGAAATGTGTAGAAAATAACGAAAAAACATGCAGATGGGGGAGCCTTGTTGCAAATATACTCATATAGAAAATTACACAACGGAGATTACTCATGAGAGAAAAAATCATCCGGTGATGTGTGGAAATGTATCCATACGTCACCGGATTTTTTCGCGTTCTACGAGCGATGCCGGACGGAATCAATACAGCTGTTGGGAGCTTGCTCACATAAGGCTGTTATTGATGACTGGCCGATAGCGCGACAGCGCGTAATGAGCATGTAGCGCAGCGGAATGCGAATGCATCGCTTAGTTTATTTGATCGCGTTTCATGGCTTCATCGATTGCTCTATTGATAAAGGCTGTGGCACTTTCACCCATCTTTTCTGCGTGGTCCTTAATGATGGCACGCTTCTCTGGGGTGACACGAACCTTAATTTCAACGAAACGGTCATTATATTTTTGTTCGCTCTTCTGCGAGCTTCGGTTAAGCCCTTATAGGAACCATTTTTTTTCTTCACTCATGACAGCCTCCAGGATGTGTATTGGCAGATATGCCTGTAAAAAGTATAGCACAGATTGATACATAAGACTATGTAAGATTTTCAAAAAAATGACATTTGATTGAAAAAAGGAGACAAGTTTATGAAAAATCAGAAGATTAGAAGCATGAAGGTTCACGAACAGAGCGGATATAACTACAAGGCAACACCTACCATCATTCTCAAAGGTCAATGGCTCAAGGAAATGGGATTTGAGATTGGCGACTACATCACTGTCAGCTGTGAGGATGGAAAACTGATTATCACTCCGGATGCAGAAAAGGCTGCAATGGTAAAGGAAGAAGCTGAATTTATGGATAAGGAAATGAAAAAGCTTCAGAAACGTTTTCAGGCGGAGAAGGAACAGCTCCATGCTCAGTTTGTGGCTGAAAGTAGCACTGAATATAACGGAAGAGAGGTGCAGTGATTATGGGAAAGATTATTGTCATCGGTTCACAAAAAGGTGGTGTGGGTAAAACCACGACCACACATAACCTGGCCTATTCTTTGAAGGAGTTGGGCAAGAAGGTATTGACGGTAGATTTTGATAGCCAGGCAAATCTGACTACCTGCTACGGAGTAGAAGATACTGGAGCACTGGAATATACGATTGGTCATCTGATGATGGATCAGATGGAAGAAGAGGTGCCAGAGAGCTTTGAGGATTATATCCAGAGTAGAGAGGGCGTAGACTATATTCCATCATCCATTTATCTGTCTGTGGTGGATGCAAAGCTTAGAACAGAAATGGGTGCAGAGAGGATGCTGGCAGAGGTCCTGGAACCGTTGAAGAGCAGATATGATTACATACTGATTGATACCTGCCCATCCTTGGGAATGCTTACCATCAATGCATTGGCTGCGGCAGATGAGGTGATTATTACGGTAAATCCTCAGCTTCTTGCGATGATGGGATTGGAGGATTTCCTAAGAACTGTGGCAAAGATTAAAAAAGCGAATCAATCCGAAGTTGGAGATTGCAGGCATTCTCTTAACTATGTGTGAGAGTAGAACCACTCTTTGTAAGGTTCTGACAGAGGAAGTGACCGGAAGCTTCCAGGGAAAAAATCAAAGTATTTGATACAAGGATACCGACAACAGTCAAGGTGGGAGAGAGCATTTACTACAATCTGCCGATTACTCAGTATAGCAAAAAAGCATCTGCAGGAATCGCATATAGAAAATTTTGCAAAGGAGATAATTGCATATGAAGGCTAATTCAAAGAGAAAAAGTATTTGGTGATGCAGTAGATTTGCTGATGGGAGATATGGAAGAAGTAACAATGCCAAGAGGTGTTCAGATGTTACCAGTGAAGAGTATTCAGCCTTTTCACGATCATCCGTTTCATCTGTATGAGGGAGAACGCTTAGAAGATATGATTGCCAGTGTGAAAGGAGCACGGAGTGCTCAATCCGGTTATTGTACAGAAGCTTGATACCGGTTATGAAATGCTTTCCGGGCATAACCGTTGGAATGCAGCTAAGCTGGCAGGGCTTAAAGAAATACCAGCAATAGTGAAGACCGATTTATCTGAGAAAGAGGCCTATGTGTATGTAATCGAAACGAATCTGATGCAAAGGTCATTTTCGGATTTGGCAATATCGGAGAAGGCAGCAGTGCTGAAGGCAAGGTATGAAAAGGAATCTTGTCAAGGAAAAAGAAATGATATTCTGGAAGAAATTGCAAGAATGGAAGGAAAAGACGTTCCGGTTACCTGTGGTCACGGTGACCAAAGGTTGAATACCAGAGATATGCTCGGCAAGGAATATGAATTATCCGGTAGCTCTGTGGGGGGAGATTACTTAAGCTGAATGACCTGATTAAACCCTTCAAGGATATGGTGGATAGAGGTGCCCTCTATACGAAGGTGGCATTACAGCTGGCTTTCCTTCCGGAGAATGAGCAGACGATGGTATATGAGATTATGAAAGAGAAGAAAACTAAAATCACCATAGAGATGGTTATGAAGCTTAGAAGTCATTCTGGTGCTCTGACAGAGGCAATGGTAAAAAAAGATATTTAAGTACAGAAACCATCAAAAAAGAAATGCTATAAGGTTCCAAGCAGAATTGTGGAGAAATATTTTGAGGGAATGGACCCGAACCAGGTGGATGCAATAGTGGAACAGGCATTGGAAGCCTGGTTCAGTAAGGAGACTGCGAATGTTCGAACAGAAGAGCCTTGATAAGATTGATGGAAATTATTTCAATATCATAATTGCTGATAGTCAGGATGTTACAATACAGAGCAGGAATACCGGGCATTACTGGTACCTGCATTGTGCCGGATATCCTACAGAGGAAGCTTTGGTCATATTCCATAAGCATCGTTTTAAGGACGGATATCATCAGCACGGGCACGCAAGGAATCTGAGACAGGCGATTAAGAGTATTGTGAGACACGATGATTATCAATTGAATGTAAGAAAATGCGTATAACATAAAAGGCAGCGGTATCTTCAAAGTGAGGATACCGCTGTTTTCAGGTTAAGTAGGAAGCTTATTCACCGAAATAGAGATTCTTTGCAAGAGTCTGTGCTGCTTTGATGTCAGCATATCCCTGGGATTTACCAAGACCTAATTCATCAAGAATCTGTCCTTTGGTGTAATCCTCGCAGATAAGATCGAGAATACGACCATACTTTGGATTGATTTCGTGGATCTTTTTTTAAGAGATCCTGAATAATCATACGGAGCATAACGGTTTCTTCAAGATTCTCCGGTGATGCAGGTTCAAAGCCTTTGTCATCTTCCGATACTGCTTCGTCCATAAACTGATCAAGAGAGAGAACATCATCTGACTTAAAAGATGCAAAGTGTTCTCTGACATCAGCATTGAACTGTTTAAGGGCAGTAGGCTTGTCCTAATTTTTACAGGAGCAAATGCTACCAGAACCTTGTTAGGTCCGATATGCCAGGTCTCAAGGTTATCCTGGCACATATTGAAGTGTTTCACCATTTCCCAGTCCACGCGGATTGGTACAAGGCATTCTCCCGGCTGAATTGGGAGATTTGTTGTAACTGCGACGATTGTCGTAGTTGTGGTTGTCATTGGTTGACTGCTGATTTTCAGTACTTGTCTGTACATTTTCATTGATTTCCATATCGTGCGGCCTCCAGTGTCCGCTGAATGCGGAACGAAGGCTTCGATATGAAATTCAGATAAGCATCGATTGTCTTATTCATGGCACGTCTCCGTTCCGTAAAATAAGCAATCAGGCTTCTTAGCCCCTGATGCGGTTAATGGGTTCATCACGCCACAACTCTAAGAAGATGCTGGCCAAGCAGTTGTTTTGTGATGTCCTTACAGAGAAAAAAGAAAATATTCATGTACGCAGAGAAAATATCGATTTTTTCTCCTAATGTGTGATATAATGAAATATCATGGTGAAATTCTCTTCTTTTCTCATTTGGAACACTTTTATTGTAGAAAAAAATAAGGGAAAAATCGTTTGGGACGAGTTGGTTGGTTGAAAGTTGAGGATGAGTTGCAAATTTGGGAGGTGAAAGCATACTGTCAGAATTGGTTTTTGCAACCTATTTAAAAGAACTGAAAAAAAATGCATGGGCAGAAGAAATAGCAGATCCGGATTTGATTAATCTACTATATGATGCTGTTTCTGAACCTATGGAGTTGGTGAACAAAGAAAATGGCACTATCACGACCGAAAAATCTGCAGCTAGTAAGATTATGAATCGTCAAAAAAGGTGGAAATGCGCTAAAAGTTATACGAACTAATGCCAATAAGGATAAAGTGCGCTCCTCCATTGAACAATATTTCGAGAAAAATGTGGTAAAGAGATTACACAGTGACTGTATAGATGATTTGATTTCTAATCTGAAGAAGATAATCGAGGGAGATTCGTCGATATCGGAAACAAAAAAAGGAAAAATTATTAAAGAATGCTTCTAGGAATAAACTTGCAGCGTTTTTGGGATTTACTTATCTGTATTCGTTGACAAGAGATAATGTTTTGAAAGAAATAAGAATAAAAACAACACAGGAAATTGAAGACTATAAAAGACATCCATTAAGAGAAATACCTACTCCGCCAGAAGTAATAGAAGAAGAACGGAAATATGCAGATGCCTTGATGGCTGTATATGGTCAGGCAGAGGGCATTCCGAATTTTGATGAGTCAATGCTTGCAGGATTTCCGAAGCATCAGCAGCATTTTTCAGATCAACGAGGTTACTATTTTGCTGCAGAAGCTGTAAGACGAGGAACGCGCGACATATACAGTGATGAGAGTCAGTTCGATGTATTGAAGAATGAGACTTATGAAGGTGTAAAGGAAGTTTGGGAAGAAGAATACAAAAGTGGATATGCACGATTGCGCAGAGTGATGTCGCAGGCATCTGCTACGAGAGTTGATAAGTGTTGGTTAAGCAGAGATACTGATTGGGTAGGGAAATCCACAGAAGAAAGGTGTGTGCCATTTCCTTGTTAAAGAAGGGAAATTGGACGGATGGGTACGAGACGATGATGAACAGACTATTTAATACTGTGTTTGAAAACTCGCTAAGAATGCTTCTTCTTTTTTTATTTATACGAGATGCCTCAAACATTGGATATGTTATATGCAGTTGATTTTATGACACAGTACGGAAAAACCTTTGGTATTACAAATGAAGAGCTGAATGGAAGCAATCCATTCAAATTCAGTGAGTTTACCGGTCGAAGAGATTTGGTGAAGGAGAGTCTACGACAGTTAGTATTAAAAGGATTAGTACAACCAGTCGAAACAAGTAAGGGAATGTCGTACGTGATTTCATCTGAGGGAGAAGAGTATTGTGCTATGTTGGATAGCGAGTTTGCAATGAAATATAAAGAATATGCAAGCAAAACAATTGCGATGATTGGGAATAAATCTGAAAGGCAAATTATAAGTCAGATAAATAAGTTGTCGACATCACTGTGAAAGGAGATTGGCTGATGAGCAGATTTTTTATAAAGCAAATATCCGTTACTGGAGAAAAGGTTTTATTTTCTGAAGTGTCATTCAATGATGGAGAGTGAATATTATTTACGGACCTTCAAATGCTGGTAAATCATACATAATCAATTGTATAAATTTTATGTTTTCCGGAGATCCACTTTCACTAAGTCATCGACTGGGTATGATACGGTTACGATGACAATGGAATCGGATGATGGATATGCAATATCTATGACCAGAAAGATTATCGATGGAAAAAATGGTGAAGTGGGTGAAAACCCGTAGAAGCGATCAGCAATTATCCAAATGTAGAGAGCGGGCCGTATAGCATTAGTAAAAAATGAGTACAGTGATCTTTTTATTGAAATTGATGGGAATTAATGAACATCACAAGATTATTTCAACAGAAGGATTTGATTCTCAAAGCTTAGGAATACGTACTTTGATACATTTCTTTTTTTATAGATGAAGAACATATTTTTGGAAAAAAGAACTGTTCTAGATTCACCAAGCTACAGCAAGATTAATGCATACCTGTGTGCATTGAATTTCTTGTTGACCGGTGATGATTCCCTATGCATTTGATGCCGGAAGAAACTAAGGAAGAACGCGAGCGGAGAATCACTGAGCGTACAGGAGTTATTGCCTATTTGAATCAGAAAATTGAAGAATTATCTCAAAAAAAAAAGGAGCTCGAGGCTAGGGAAGCAGTTGGGGAAACTGATGCAGAAGGAAGAATAGAAGAGTTACTTTCAGCGATTGAAGAGATAGAAAATGAAATAGGAACAGCTTCATCAGAAAATAGAGAATTAATGAGAGAGAGATACGAAATTAGTACGAAAATTGAGGAAGCATTGTTCCTTAAAGATAGGTATCGTGTATTAAAAATCTCAATATGAAGCGGACATATTGCGCCTACAATTTATATGCGATGGAGAAAGAAAAAGAAGATACTATTGATGAGGCAGTTGCGTGTCCATTTTGTAATCATGAAATAGAAAAAGGAACTGTAGCGCATGAATCATACATAGAGTCTGCAACAATAGAGATTCAAAGGATTCAGCTACAGATCAGTTGATTTGAGTTCTGCTGAATCAGATGTTTGCGAAGGCATTGATAAGTATGAAAGAGAATTGCAAGAGATAGATGATCAGATTGCTGAAATTACAAATTCGATTAATGGAGAATTAAAACCAAGGGCTGCAGAACTCAGGCAGTCTGTTGAAGCTTATAAAGAAATTTTAAGGGCTAAGCAGGAGATATATGCAATTGATGCTATGGCAACAGAGCTTAATACAGATGTATTTGAAAAAGAAAATGAAGAAGATGGTGAAAGTGCAAAGTTTAAGGGAAGAGAGCTTATCAATAAAGATACCTGGAAGGTTTTGAGTGATAACCTAAATTCAATGATAAAAGAGTGTGGATATCCAAATTCACCGGAATCAGATTGAATATAGATACATTAGATGTGGTAGTTGGTGGAAAATTTAAGAAGGATCGAGGAAAGGGATATAGAGCCTATCTGAATACAATTATGTTATTTAACCTTATGAAGTATTTGGAAGAAAAACGCAATTTATGCACCACATCTTTTGATTTTAGATTCGCCAATACTGTCCTTAAAGGAGAAAAAAACACAAAATTACAGAGAAAGAAAAAAGCTACACCTGGAATGCGGGAATCTCTGTTTAAATATATTGTAAATCATTACGGAAACAATCAGGTGATTATTGCAGAAAATGAAATTCGGAAGGAGTAAATTACTCATCTGTTAATTTAATTGAATATACAACAGACGAAAGAGAAGGCACCTATGGGTTCCTTAAAAAGCGTAAAAATTAATAGTTGTTGAAGAACTAAGAGGAGAACTTATATGGCGAAGGTAATCAGTTATAACAAACTTTGGAAATTGTTAATTGATCGCGGACTTAAGCGCACGGACTTGAAGGATATGTGCAAAATTAGTTCAGCTTCAATTGCAAAGCTTGGAAAAAAATGAAAACCTGACGACGGGAGTCCTGCAAAAGATATGCACGGGACTAGAATGCGATGTGTCGGATATTATGGAGATGATTGATGTCCCGGATGAATTAATCGAAGATGGACAATAATTAAGCTGAAATAGAATGACAATTCTAATAGACAATACTTGAGGAGGTGGACTAATGGCTTTTGATTTTGGAAACGCAAATGATCAACAGAAAGAAGCTATTCAGACAACAGAAGGCCCATTGCTAATAATAGCTGGCCCAGGAACCGGAAAAACATTTACTCTTGTTAAGCGTATAGTCTATCTAATAACTGAAAGAGGAATACAACCTGAAGAAATAATGGTTGCTACTTTTACAGAAAAGGCTGCAAAGGAGCTTATTACTCGTATCACTAATGAATTGTATAAGATGGGGGTTCAAGTGAACCTTAATGAGATGTATGTAGGAACATTTCATTCTATATGCCTTCGAGTAATAAAGGAGCATTTGGAATACACGAGAGTTAAGAAAATTATCGAATGCTGGATCGGTTTGATCAGAAGTACATGATTTTTCAACATATAAACGATTTTAGGGCATTACCTCACTATGAGGATATATTTACAAAAAAAAAATTGGAACATGGAAGCAAGCTGGAGAAATTGCAAAGTATGTAAGTAATCTATTAGAAGAGTTGGTGGATGTTAATGGAATGTTGAGAGATTCTAATCCAGCAACTGTTGGTATGGCTAATGTTTTGGCACTATATCAGAAGATAACTGAAGAAGAAAAAACTTGATTGATTTTTCATCTATTCAAACAGAAGCATATTCTCTTATGCTTAACCATCCGGGGATTTTGGCAGAAATAAGAGAAAAAAATTAAATATGTAATGGTTGATGAATACCAAGACACAAATTATATTCAGGAATTAATCGTTTTCCTTATTGCAGGAGAGTCAGAGAATATATGTGTTGTTGGAGATGATGATCAAGGGTTATACCGCTTCCGTGGAGCGACCATAAGAAACATTCTTGAATTCCCGGATCATTTTATTGATGGGAAGTGTAAGCGAGTTGATTTGACCATTAATTATCGATCAGAAAAAAGAAATTATAGATTTTTATAATGATTGGATGACATCTACTGATGAAAAGTTTGTGTGGAAAAATTTTAGATTTCCCAAGAAGATTGTGCCTGGCAAGAAAGACTATTCTTCAGATACAAGAGTAGTAAAATGTTCTGGGAAGAACGGTGTAGAGGATTGGTATGATAGTGTATACGAATTTGTTATATCGTTGAAGCATCAAGGTGTAATAAAAGATTACAATCAGGTGGCTTTTCTGTGCAAATCGGTTAAGAATGACAAGGTAATTAATCTTATTCAGTATTTGGAAGCTATGAATATACCTGTATATTCACCGAGATCAGAGATGTTTTTTACTAGGCCTGAAGTTAAAGAAATATTGGGATGTTTGATAATGTGTTTCCCTAATTATTTCTTAAGACTTAAAACAGAAAGTTTTACATATTCTTATCCAGATCTTTATAGGTACTATCGTGAGGAATGTGTCGAAGCAGCGCAGAAACTTATTAAAGGCACATAAAGATCTGAAAAAATGGTATGAAAATATATTGCGTAATCATAGTCAATTGAAAAGTAATACAGATTATGCATTTACTGGTATTCTCTATCAATTGCTGGAATTTGAACCTTTTAGGGGATATGTTGGAATTGATATTGGCAGTGGTGTTACAGATGAGAGAGCCGCAAGAAATATATCTATTCTTTCAGCTGTTTTGGGCAAATACGAATATTTGCACAGAGTAGAAGTATTTTCGGAGAAAAAAATATAATAAGTGCTCCGGAAATCTTCTTTAATATGTATATGCGCTTTTTATTTGAAGGTGGAATCACGGAATACGAGGATGATTCTGAGTATGCACCAAGTGGATGTATCTCTTTTATGACAATTCACCAATCTAAAGGGATGGAATTTCCGGTTGTTATGGTTGATTCATTGTCTGCTGTTCCGAGAACACAATCAGATGGAGTTATTGAAGAGATAGAAAAGAAATATTTTCACAGACCAACATTTGAGACTAAGGGAGATATAAAATTCTTTTTGATTTTTGGAGACTATATTACACCGCATTTTCCAGAGCTCAGAATTTGTTGGTGCTTTCATGTTATGAAAAAAAAACGGACATGGAAAAACGCCAAGCAAATATTTCGAAAAGGTTTATGGTAAATTACCTTCATATGAACATGTAGATTTATCAGACATGGAATTGGAAAAGGTTAAACCCGTGAATGTTAAGCAGTCATTTTCATTTACTTCACATATCGAGTTGTATGAGAATTGTTCTTTGCAGTACAAATTCTTCAAGGAATTGGGATTTGCGCAGATTAGAGTAGGACAACCTTATTTGGCACACTTGTACATGAAACTATCGAGGACGTTCATAGGGCGGCAATGCGTCATGAGGAATGCATGATTACACCAGAGAATGTACGTACATGGCTTGACACGAATTATTCTACATTATCTAAGAGCGAGCATTCATATCTTGGTGTTAAACAGGTAGACGCAGCTTATAAAACAAGTACTTGCATATGTAGAGCGAATGAGGAATGGTGTAGGATTTACAGAAGAAAGAACAACTGTAGGCGAATCTCTATGGAGTTATATTCAGGATGGAGAAGTTGATGTAAGTCTTGTGAAACCAGAATATATACTTAAAGGAACAGTCGATTTGATTCGGGGAGATGGAGATACTGTAGAAATTGTTGATTTTAAGTCTGAAAAGAAACCTGACGTGGAAGAACAGAGAGAGTCTATGGAGAGATATAAGAGACAACTAGAAGTTTATGCACATCTTGTTGAGCAAAAAGACTGGTAAAAATGTTAGTAAGATGCATCTTTATTATACAGGTGAAGAAGGCGGAAATCCTACAGTAACATTTGAAAAATCGCAGGATGCAATTGATAAGACGATTTCTGAATTTGATAAAGTGGTAGCAAAAATACAGAATCACGAATTCTCTACTGAAGCAAAAAATAAGAAGTCGTGCCTCAACTGTGATATGAGGTATTACTGTAAGAAAGTAAGAAAATAATAAAGGAGATTGACATGGCAAATTTATCGCAGGTGAAAAGAGAGCAGATGTTAAATTTTTTAGAAACACTAAAAATGCAGCATACCGATGATGCATCCCTTATTGCTATCAATCAAATAGAAAAAAATTAACAGCAAAAAGAAATATGGGCTTGTATGGGAAGAGCATGAAGAATTGGTTGATGAGCGCATAAAGACGGAAATCCCCGTTTTTATAGAAAAGTCTGAAAAAAAGAAATTTTGGCAGATGAAGACAGCCAGTATTTCAATTTTTCTTCTCCAGGGAGATAATCTGCATAGTTTGAAACTGCTTGAAAAAAACACACAAAGGAAAAATAGGTGTAATCTATATAGATCCGCCGTATAACACAGGTAATAAAGATTTTATTTATGGAGATAGTTTTGTAGATAAGAATGATGGATATATACATAGTAAATGGATATCATTTATTTACAAAAAAGATTGCAATGTGCAAAAAATTTATTAGCAGATGATGGATTGATTTTTATATCTATAGATGATAATGAAGTCGCAGATTTGAAATTAATTTGTAATGAAATTTTTGGAGAGCCAAATTTCAGAGGTCAAATCGTGCGTAGTACAGGAACTCCTACGGGTCAGGGAAATAGTATTTTAGTAAATGAAATTGATTATATTTTAGTATATTCTCGTACAGACAAAGCAATTTTTAATGGTATGCCATTTTCGGAGGAAGACGCAAAAAAATATACAATTGTGAAGATGAATTTGGCATTCGGCGTGGTTTGGGTAGGCGCGGCGCGAACTGCTGGACGTGCTGACCCCCAAATACCAGATGGACGCGGATGAGGGCCAACATCATCCCGGACGACGATGACGACGAAGAGGAAAATGAATCCCCCATCCCGACGGACGAACCTTCCTCCCCCTCCTATTCCAGGCAGCAAATCCAAGACTCCCGCGCTTCAGGCTTTCCGGACGGGACATGACCAGCGCTGGCTTGGGGACACGGCAAGCTGGACCCAAATAAATGTTGCGCCTCCGGTGAGCGCGTCATCAGATCCTGTGCCGCAGAGACCAAAAAACAACCCCGTCACGCTCGGTGAAGCCGGGGGTGGGCATTCTACTCTATTTCCTCTCTTAGATAAAGCGATAGGATAATAGATAATATATAATAAAGGTTTCTCGAAAATCCTGACACATCCGGCACGACTGACACAGTGTTTTACGTTCAAGTCTTCGTGCGGATACCCACGGCCACTGTGAGGTCATGCCACTCATTTTTTACGAATTCCCTGATTCCGGGAAGCCTTAAACGCCTTGGCTTCTTCAAATGAAATCGTAAAACGAGCCATCTCCATAAAGCCATCCAACGTACAAGTGGCACTATTTCCACTCTGCACTTCTGTCAGTTGGAAATCAAGCACCCAGCGGTATTCCTCATTCGTCAGTGGCGTGATCTGCGCCACACAGCTATTGATAAGCTCCCGGTCAACATCATT
>VOFJ01002241.1_pt1 | contig 27803 bp, 47 predicted proteins | sample 5384081 | NCBI WGS metagenome assembly VOFJ01 (sample SAMN12384729, study PRJNA508395) | human gut metagenome | isolation source: healthy gut I | host: Homo sapiens | reverse complement strand
TCGGTACTTCGTTCCGTTACGTGTGCTGGTGCTACTGCTCTCCGCTGAGGCTCGTGCGGCTGGTAGAGCCGTACTCAATCAGTGTCGGATTGAGGTCTGTAGATGCCTCGTTTGCAATATTTCCCATGATTCCTGCGGCTCCTTCTTTTTTGTGAAGCCGTGCATCAGGAAGTAATTCCAGATCTTTTTCGGCGTTTGTTCCGCCGATTTCATCATCGGCTGCAAAGCGGCGAATCGTCAGAATCGTGTCGCAGTCTACCGGGCGGTTGCAGGTGATGCCTGCGTTTTCGTTCAGGTGCCTCCACGATTTTTCCCTCGCCGTCGTACAGTGCGACATGGCCGTTATAGCAGATGACATCGCCTGTACGCGCTTCATCGAGGCTTGTAACCTCGGTTCCAAGACTGCGCCAGCCATCGGATGTTGTATATTCACCATCGTATGCGCCGCAGCGGGTCAGAATCTGCCATACAAAGTGGGAGCAGTCAATGCCGTCCGTCAGAGAGTTTCCGCCCCAGACATACGGTCTGCCGACAAACTGTTTCGCAAATGTAATGATACCGTTTCCGGTTGAAGTTTTTTACTTCATATACAGTCTCTTTTTATAGTTGAATGCTTCATTTTCAGATGGATCGATGATCTGATCCGCAAGTTTCATCTGGTCTTCTCAGTGCTGGTCACATATTCCAGGGCTTCCTTTCCCTGCTGCAGATAATCCGTACGGACAAAACCGCGGACATCACCGGACTCGATGTAAACCCACTCCTGATCTGCATCAGCAATCACAAAGCAGAGTGCTTTTGCCGGAAGGGTTCCGACGATCCGTGCACTGGTGGAACCGCTCTCACGGACATTTAACTTCGTGTCGACCTTGGCGTAGGCGTATGTTTTATCGATCTGCGCAAAGCCTGCACGGAGATCTTTTTTCATGGCGCTGATATATTTTCCATAATCAATCGTCTGAATCCAGTCATCCGCCTGTGTTTCATCGCTCTTTGGCGTTTCGGTCGGCGTTGGTGTTGGTGTTGGTGTCTCAGTTGGAACCGGAGTTTCTGTCGGCGCCGGTGTCTCGGACGGGGTTGGCGTCGGTGTTTCGCTTGGCTCCGGGTCACAGACGGTTCCGGCGTTTCGCTCGGAGTTGGTGTCGGTGTTTCACTTGGTGTTGGCTCCGGCGTCTCACTCGGAGTCGGATCTTCCGGTGTCTCGCTAGGAGTTGGATCCTCAGCAGGATCTGGTGTTTCCGGATCTTCCGTGGAAGCTGCAGTCTCATCTGACGATGCTGCTGTTTCTTCCCCCGGTTTCTCAGTCTCTTCTGCCGGAGCAATCGTTTTTTCTGCGTTCTCATTCTCCGTTTCACTCTGTGTGGACGGTGCATCTGCCTGTTCTTTCTGCGTTTCCTGCACCGTTTTCGCCGTCTCCTCCGCATGAGCCGGTGTTGCCGAACCGAGAAGCATTCCAGCTGCCACACCGAACGCTGTTACTGTTGTGCCAAATTTTTCTTTGAAATCATATTTATTGCCCTCTCCTCTCTGCTGTTTGTCGATTTCTTATAACCAGGCCATTCGGATTTCGGATTACAAAATTGTATCGTTCCTGTGAAGTCTGGCCTGTTTTTTCGAAGTTAAACGAAAAAATACTATCATTTTTTTCCATTGTTCCAAAATTTCACGTATTTTCTATATTGTATCACAGATAGCAGCAGATGCAAAGGAACAAGTTACATATTGAGGAATTTTTCTGTTTAACGCGCGAAATTGAGAGAGATTATCTGTAATTTTTCAGGAACCGGACGGAATGCGGACCAGAATCCGCTTTCCGTTCTGCTCCGATGCGGTCAGAACCGGAATATGTTTCTTCCGAAGCTGATGCATGACCGGATAAGCCGCAAAGAGATCACCGCTGACACAGACAGCCTCCGGCTTTTCTTTTAACAGGTCCGCCAGATATTCCCGCAGGCGTATCTTCCATTCTGCTTTTTCAAGTGATGACACGGCATAACTGCCACAGATGTTCAGTTCCGGGCCTCCGGCAGCGGTTTATGAAGAATAACTGCATGCTCCATGCCCGGCATCTGCCACAAAAGGCGTCATCCGCATCAATCGCATCGGTACCGATGTGGATCAGAACCGGTGCTTTTGGCATTCCCGCAAGGCTGATGCGACAGGCAGCGACGGCATCGTCAAGCGTTTCTGCGGTGAGAAGAAATCCTCCTTTGTGGCAGAAAGACACATCGGAAAGCCCAGTCGCTTCCTGCAGTGCTTTTTTTCCAGGCCAAGCCATGTTTCCGGAAAATCATACTTGTAATTGATGAATTTTCTTTTTCGAACCGGCTGCACGCAGTAACCGCCGCGGTTCGATGGGAATATCAGAAATGCAATTTCAGTCGCGGAAAGCGTTTCTGACATGGAAAAAATTCCGACAGAATCAGAATCTTTTCATCCATTGTTCCTGCCTTTTTCTCCGCTGCAATCCGCTTCCTGTGTTCGGCAAGAAGAGCTGCAAACTGCTGCTCCGCCCGCTCATCCGCACGAAAACGCTCCCATTTATGTTCCAAAATCCGTCCGGCCACTGCCACCGCTTCCAGGAAAGCAGCATCGCTTCCGCTGTTATCATCCCATACCGGATTGAACATGCCGATCATACTGGCGAGTTCATTCTTTTCTCCTGTATTATCATTGAGATCGAGCGGCTGTACAAACTTCTCGTCAAACCGCGCGGCCATCTCCGGACTTAAAATTTCTGTGCCAAGTGCCTCCCATAAAAGGCCAAACGCCGCGTACGGAACCTGGTTTTCCCGGATCCGGCTGTCTTTTTCTGGTGATGGTCGTATTCTCCTCTTCCAATATCAAAAACAATCCCGGCAAAATCCTCCGGCACACGATTTCCGCGCTGGATAGTAAGCTGCGGATTAAAATGCAGAAGCAGTGCCGCAGAGAACACATCATCCGCATGAAATTTTCCGCCGTGCGTAAAAGCAGCGGCATGTTCTTTTTGTATCTGTTCTAATAATGTCATAAAATTCCAACTTCCTTTTTCTTAAGATCTGCTCTATTTTACTCTATCTGGCGGCTGTTTCGCAACGGTTCTATGTAAAGAAAAGCTTGAAAACTTCCTGGCACATATTTATTAAAAATCATTTCCGTAGTCTGCACACTTATCTACGAAAATTCTTTTGATTGGGTATTTGGAAAATCAAAATGAGCGGCTCCTCTTCCAAGGTTCCGCTCATTTTGATTTTTCTTCCTTTCATACCTGAATCCGGTCTGCAGCTGCATCACATTGCAATCCGTTTTCCATCCATGCCAAGGATCAATCCACCGTTTATTCTCTGGATGACCTGTACGGTGCTGCCTTCTTTGATTTTACGGCTTCGGAGGAAATCCAGAACATCAGGGATTCCAAACATCCATTTGATGGTACAGATATCACCGGTTTTTTTCTTTTGAAAGTGCCTGCATGGTATCCCTCCTTTTTACTTTTTCTATATTGTATTCCCTGAGGAAATATTTAGTCAATAAGAACAATTGGGATACGCTTCTAACTAAAGTTTGTGTGCAAAGCGCTAGAGTGTGTTTGAAAAAGGCTTTTCGTAGTCTGCATGTTCCAATTTGTGGGAGATTTTGTCTGAATGAAGGAGGCGTAGCGAGCTACGGCGACTGAATGAGGGCAAAATATACCGCAAAGTGGGGCGTGCAGGCTGCGGAAATGGTTTTTCAAACACACTCTAGTTTTCAATCAGAGAAAGAGTTTGATGCACGCAATCGCAATCGAAGCTACGGCCACGATGCGTTTCAGCACAGGGTCTGGTTGATTTTTGTTGCATTTTTGCTTCCCGCAAAGACACCGATGCCATGTGCGACCAGGAGCACCGGCAAGCGCGCCGACAAAACTTCCGGCCGAAAGCACACCTGCCGTTTTTCAGGTCAAGGTTCCCGCTCTTATAATAATTTACCGATCCCAGAATGCCTGAAATCAGAAATGCTGCAAAGCTAATTTCCCTGAAAAAAGGAAAAATCGCCATGACACTGGAGCAGTATCATCTGGCGCAGAAGACGATTCATCATTATGTTAATTATTAAAGCGTGCTGGGAAAACATTTCTCATTACGTTCTCCACTATTTCTTTAGATTAAGAAAGACCCTGCATACGCAGAGCCTTTCTTACATTTTCTTTTGAGGACTAACCCTTGATACAAAAAATATGTCAATCCCAAATGCATTACTTCAGAAAGAGTTGACATATTTTATTCTGGCATAGCACATGTGACTGCATCCATTTGGAAAAAGCTCTGCTTTCATCGCTCGGATATATTCTTCTTCCGTAGAAGAATCCTCCAGAATCTCCAGCGTGCGGCGCAGATTTCGGATATCACGCTCCATAAAATCGGTATAATTTCCCCGGCCTACCAGCTTCAGATGAGTGATTCCGGTATCGGAAAGCTGTTTTAATGTACACAGGCCGCAGCCGGTTGCGCCGCAGAGGTAACCATCTTCCGATACAGGATTCGTCAGTTCTGATGCAGAATCCCATTCGGATATAGAAATATTTTCTCCCGGATGATTTTTTTCTTGTTTTTCTAATTTAGATTCTGAAAGCGACATCGGTTTCTTCCAGTAAGGAACCCGGCAAAAGATATCCCATTTCATCGCAGTGCAGGGAATTGCAGAAAGCACCACTGAACTGGCACAGTTCATTCAAAGCAAATGCCTCGAACTCCGTTGGATAAGTCCATTCTTTTCGAGCGGCTTCTTTCTGCGCAGTTATATGCCGAATCACTGCACGCATTTCCGAGATCGTTATTTTTGCGCTGGAAAATGATCCTCTTCGGGTATTCTTTCGCAAAAACCTCTGTCATCGCAGAATTCACCGTTCCCAAATCCCCGCTCAGATGCACCTCACAGTCGATCTTTTTTCTTTTTCGCAGGTACACAAGCAGCGCGGGATCCGCAAGAATATAACTGTCAAACCCTATGCTGCGGCACTGTTGGATGATCTGCGTAATTTCTTCATACTGTTCCGGCCGGTAATACAGCGAATTGAACGCCAGATGCACTGGCTTCTGGTATTTCTGCACCATATTGGCCAGAATTTCCAGTTCACTGAACGATCCAATTTGTACGTTATAGTTTAAAACCTCTCTCCGATTCAGCGGCAGAACCGTTCCGTATTTTTTTCTGACCAGGAAAACGGAACGTAACCGCAAAAACAGCTCGTCTGCACCGGCGCGGACGTAACGGGGATAGTCATCAATGGAGCCGAGGCCTGATGTGATTTTCATAAGTTAAATCCTTTCGCTTGCGCCTCATTCAAATTCAATCTCTTCCTCCGCCTTAGCATACAAATCCAGCTGATTTTCAATATCAAGTCTCTGAACCAGCCAACCTCTTGCAAGACACATCTTCACAAAATCGTCTATACGATTTACTCCATTCATCTCTTTTAACGTTACAACCACACCAAACGGAAGAGAATCTTTTTCTTTTCTGCAAGCGTTCTTTCGTATTAATCTTAAGTCCCCCATAACCCAGAATCATAAGCCTTTCGGGGAACCCTTTTTTTTTTTTATTTTTTCACTGATATGTTTCACATTATCCCATTTGCGATACATTTTTCTTGCATCTTCTTCATTACAAAAAGTAATCTGTTTCTCTTCAGACTGTCGATTGTCATCAATTGCTTTAATCATGGTTGACCCTCTTTTTTTGGCAACAACTCTGCCAAAATGAATATCCATTTCTGTACTCGTATAGTCAACACCCTGTTTACGATCGCACTGTGGAAAATATGCCAGGGGTAGCTCTTGCATAAAACGGGTGCGCATGATCTACAACAGGCACTGGCAGATTATAAGTATAAGTTTCATATTCCTCCGATGCCCCTGTCATAATGAAACGTATTTCATCATCCGGTGTTTTTAAAACCTCATTAATATGCTTTGGCACAACACCATATCCGATTCTATGTGAAATATCATCTCTTCGATTCCATCCGGCAGCTGCATCAATCAGCAATGCTTTCGCCACTTCCCGGCTTAATCCCATAATATGAATCAAATATGCCAGTTTACGTGAAATCCATGGCGCTGCAAATGAAGTTCCCGCTACGTATGCTGCTCCCATATCGTCTTTGCATACCACCATTTTATCTGTATAGACCGTTCCATCACCACCATAATAACTGACATCCGGTTTATGAAAAAACGACAGAACAGGTCCAATCCTGGTATAAGAAGCAGAGTTTCCTGCAAAATCCACAGCATTAACCACCATAAATTCAGGGAATCTGCCGGAGATCCCAATTCTCATATTCTTTTTGGTAACTCCTGCCGGAATATTTGTACCTGCTACCACAAAAAAAAATAACGTCATATTCACTCTGAATACGATCCAGCTCTGCAGCCTCCGGCGAAATAAAATTTGGTTTGATTTCAAGTTTTGATCCCAGCGATAAATTCCAGACTTTAATATCTCGATTGGACGCAACAATATTTCGGATCATTTTCAGAACAGTAAAAGAACTAAATCCGTTATTTGTTGCCACTCCAAAATGTCTTACGCGAAATCTGCCGCAGCCATCCGCAAGCTCCGGTTTCCTGTGGGCCATCTACGATAATATAGCTGACAGCTGTTCCGTGTTCATAATCTTTCCTGGACAGAGGAATATTAGGGTCCAATAGATTTTTTATATTCAACCCACTCGTGAAAATACACTTTTTTCATTGAACTGTGTATCTATCACACCTATGACCGGTTCGTTCTGTGGATGTGGGATTAATAATCCGGCATCCTCTTCCATATCCTCATACGCATCTAACACATCGTCTCTTGAAATCTCAGAGAAGTCTGTAACTCCCATAGCGATCAGATACGACGCATTGTTATATAGCAATTTAACTTCGTCTGGATTCAGTCTTAAAGTAGTTCCGTCTATGATGCGATCATCTACAATATCAATTCCGAATTTTGAAAGAAGTCTTTTTGTATCCACCCCTGTCTGATAGATGGTAATGATTGCTTCTTCTGTTATTTCCTCCGTTGCTCTGTCGATATCAAATCGTTCCACATAATAGAATCCGTCAACCACGGTTTTCAGAAAAAACTGGTTTTGGGTACTTCATTAAAATGATATTTTTCACCTAATTCTTCTATTACTTCACTAGGAACAGAACCTTTATAATACTGTTCTATGATAGACGCTGTCTTTTTTAAAACATCGATAGATTTTTCAATTGCCTGCAAGGAAACAAAATGCGTAAAAACATGTTTTTGCACTTCATTTCCTTTTTTGATCTGGCTCCCAGACAAATTTGGCCCCGAATTGATTCTGTCGGTGATTTTCCATTTTCTGACAGTAGAATTTTCAACCGGTTGCTTTTGGCAACAATATGCTTATAATGTACACTTACCAGGGCACCACGAATATCCTTGTTTTTCCGTCCAATATACAAAGTATTCTTTCCAGCTGCTTTTCCAACTCACGTAAATGTGATGCAGAAACACTTTTCCCTTTTGGAAGCTTAGGTGATCCCGGTCTGGAACGATTTGATCTTTTGTTCGAATCTTCCTTTTAACTGTAAAATACTATTCATCCCTTACACCTTCTTTTTTTAAATCACGAGCCACGCTGCTTTTGGAACGTCCAACCAATATTTCCATTTCTCTCACTGTGAATTTCTGACTCTGCAGTTTTTTTTCAGATCGTCTGGTTTTTCATTACATACTGCATAGTATAACCGTCTAAAATAATCCATGCCGTCTTTCGGATTACTAAAGGCAACCGACGTTCTGATCAAATTTTTTCAGTTCGCCTGGATATGGTAATTTGGACATCAATTTCATAATTTTCCGAAACAGGCGAATATCTCTATTTGCAAGTTTCAGCTTATCCAGATAACGATCCAGCATCTGCTCAGCAATAGAAAGAAGATCTTCCTGCGAATAACGGTTAAAATCAATCACAGAATCAAACCTTCTTATCAATGCCCTGTCAAAATACTGGTAAAGATTTGTTGTTGCAATCAAAACAACATCTTCATTCATTCGGTCAAACTCTTTTAACATTGTTGATGTAGCCCGCCCCATTTCTCTTAAATCGTTTTGGTTCGTGCGATCCAATGCCAATGCATCGATTTCGTCAAATAGAACAATCACCTTATCTGGTTGAGCAAATTGGTTGATTTCTTTAAATAACATAGACAGATTCTTCTGTGTCTGACCAAGCTTACTATCTATAACAGAAGAAAAAAAATCCACCATAAAAAAATCTCTCTGTTTAAGATTCTTGCCAATTGTTTTACTGCTTCCGTTTTTCCTGTTCCAGGCGCTCCCTGAAAAAGGAACTTATTAATTCCAATGTGATGATCAATTGCATTAACTATCCCTATTAAATCACCTGTAATTTCATCCGGAAGTAATAACATATCCGTATTCGCTTCTATTTTTTTCAAAAAAAAGGAGAAACATTCTCTGATACCTGCGGCACAAACGTATTAGCATTTGATAATAATGACATAATATACTCAGCCAGTTGATAATCGCCGGATGCATCAAAATCCTTTTGCTATTTCATAAGCTTCACTGCGAAAACCAACATCATTTTTTCGGTATAATACTTAATTAAACTTATAACACTTTTCTTCTTCATACTATGCACCCCATTTTTTATTCGCTGTCCTTTTTATATCACGTTGGGACAATTTTGTCAATATTGGGACAGTTTATCTTTTTATAGCGTAAGCGCCAAATATTAATGCGGTTAGATATAAAATTACCCCAGCTCTTTGCGAGTTGGAGTAATTCACTATAATTCACATGCGATTTTTGATAGATTGGAGTCTTTCACCCAAGGTGCCAGTTCCGCCAGCTGTTCATCGGTCATATTTTTATTCGGTCGGTTCTCCAGCAGAAATTTAAGATATCCGTAGATGTTCAGCCCATGTGCTTTGGCCATCTCAACCATTGTGTAGACTACTGCGCTGGCATTCGCTCCGTCCACGGAACTGCTGAACAGCCAGTTCTTGCGCCCTACTGCAAATGGACGGATCGCATTCTCGCTAAGGTTATTAGTAAAGCTGCACCGCCCGTCCTCCAGATAGGTCTCCGCTGTATCACGCCGATTGAGAACATAATTAACGGCTTTATCCAGCCGGGTATTCCGGACGGGCTTTTGCTGGTCAAGCCACGACCAGAAAGCCTCCAGAACAGGTTTTTCCTTCTCGAGACGCAGCTGCTTCCGCTTTTCATAATCACCGGGATACTTTTTGTTAATGGAGTCTTCCATGGCAAACAACCCGTTTACATAGACATCCATCTCTTTCATACCGGAATCCAGAAAAAGTTGGTTAGTTTTTTCGAACTCCGCATACAGTCTTTCCAAAGAATGTACTACAATGTTTCCATGTGATTACCTCCATCACCTGTTGTTTTAGAGCTTCGTCAAATCCATTATAACAGGAATTCCGGTGCTCTCTATTTTCTCTTAATTAACGAAAAAGTTTACCTATAATGAATTCATGGAAACATATTAATATGCACTTATTACTATTCCTTTGTTCACTTGATACTGTCATTTCGGGTGTGTATGAACTATAAACGTGCTTCTTGAAATGTTAACTAGAGCGTGTTTGAAAAAGTCTTTCTGCAAGATGTGCGTCCCACTTTGTGGGAGATTTGGTCCCGATGAGGGAGGCGTAGCGGGCTACGTTGACCGAATTGGGGCCAAATCTCCCGCGAAGTGGGGCGTGCAGACGGCGGGAATGAATTTTCAAACAGGCTCTAGAGCAAATTCATCACAATCCGGTCTATTCCGCACAACCCATACGTCTTCCCCATCACCTCCGATTCCTGCCAAACAGTCAAATCAATTCCAAACAACGAATTATACCTCCCCCCACCATCCGCAAATGCTCCGGATACAAAAACGCCTGTTTTTCGCAGAATCTGGGACACTTCCGCACCGGCGCCTGGGTACCGCGGCTTCCTTTGACACACGTTGCATACATTGGACAGTACTGCGAAGTATTGGTCTGATAAAGGGAAGATGCATACTGTTTTTCCCTTCTGGAAACTTCCTTGTACTGGTATCGCCGCAGCTCTCCCATTCATACCGTTCCATCCGAAATTCTTCTTTTAAATATTCCCGGTAAAACGCCGCGTGGACGCTGTTTTGCTCAAACAGTGTACGGTCCCCCAGCTTATAGGCCATCCGCGGATCTTTTTTTCCGCTTGTTGAGCAACACGCCAAGGCAGAGGGAAAACACCGGAAACTGAACTGCCAGATGGGCCGTTCCCCAGTCATTTACGACAAGCTCAATGTTTTTGGTCTTTTGTTCACACCATCTGGCAAGATGCTGCAGACGTGCTTGCGTTTCCGGCAGATTTTCTTCCAGCAGGAAAGGAAAGACCAGTGTAACTGCAAACGACTCCTGGCAGGCTTTATCCATCAGTGCGAACAGTTCCTCTTCCGTTGGTGCCAGATGCGGGCAAAAAGCATTTCCTATATAGAGCCGGTCCGGGTGAAAAGCGGCGGATCCGGAATCTGGTTTCTCCGAAAATAAGCATCAAAAAATGCCGCACTTTCCATCGAAAGATACGCCTTATACCATTCTGGCCGGTCCAGTTCGAGCGCCAGCTCGACCGGCTGTCCGGGCTGCCCGGATTCCGCAAAGCCATTTTGCAATGCCGTAAATGTTTCCTTCCCGATATCGGAAAACCATACCTTTTTCTGCTCTTCCAGGCTTTCCAGATGAAACGCGTCCTGCTCCGCAGGATATCCTGTCATCTCTTCTGCAAAAGCGCGGCATCATCATCCTCCATTTTCCAGCGGATATACTGGCCGTATTGCAGGGCAAGGCGCTGTACCGCATTTCGATAATCGTCCTGTTCCGTGGCGAAGGTATAAACAACATCAAAATCTTCCTCTTTTTCCTTCAGAAAAATCGCATCACGAAGAAGAATCCGCTGGTAAGCTGCTGTTTTCTGATCGTAAAATGCCAGTTCCCAAGGCGCGTTTTTCTGCTCTGCCGTGGCCGGTGTCGCAAGACGGGCCTGAAAGCCATATTCTGAAATTGCCGTGATCCGCACTTCCCTTTTTCCCCAGTATCCCGCCAGGATTCCAAACGGCAGCATGGAAATCCATGGCCATTGGCTGATTTCTTTTTCCCGTTCTTTTTTTGTTTCATTGATTCAAATCTCCCATTTTCTGATACCATCCAGTATACCTGTTTTCCTGGAAAACTCAAAAAAAAAATCCATCCATACCCGGAAGCAGTCTCATCAGAAACCTCCCGTTAAGATTTGGATGGATTTTTATCATTATTTTGTAAACGTCTCAATCAACTCTTTGGCATCATCATATCCCTGTCCTTAAAGTTCTTTCTGATACCACTCGTCCACGCCGTCTACTGCCTGTTTGAACGAATCGATGTCCATATCCTCATAATTGGTAATGGTAACACCATTTTCATTCTGCCAGCGGTTCATGATTTCATCATCACCGGCGCGGTTGATTTCACGCTCGTACTGTGTTGCCAGACGTCCGCACTCATCGATTACTTCCTGCTGCTCCGAAGTCATACTGTCGTAAATGTCCCCGTTGATGCAGAAGAACAGACAGTCATAAATCGCATTCCACATCGAGCAGTACGGCTGTACTTCCTGTACGCTGGCTGCATCGATTGCCGGAAGCGGATTTTCCTGGCCTTCTACGGTTTTCTGTTGCAGGGGCGGTATAGGTCTCGACCAGTTCATGTTGGTGGCATCGGCGCCCCAGCGTTTGTAGCATTCCATCAGCAGGGGTTGCTTCCTGCCACACGGATTTTCAGGTTTTTCATGTCATCGACGGTTTTACTTCCTGCTTGCTGTTGGTCAGCTGACGGAAACCATTCTCGGCGATTCCCATGCAGTGCAGGCCGTACTCATCGAGGATCTCTTTTAATTTTTCGCCTGCCTCGCCGTCCAGTTTGGCATCCGCATCTTCTACGGAATCAAACAGGAAGGGGAAGGGACACGACGTTAAATCTCGGGTCAAATGCCGAATAAATCAGGTTGCTGTGCATCGAAATCTGCACCGGATCGCCATTCATCAGCGCCTGGATGCCCTCGGACTGGTTTCCGTTGGTCAGCTGGTCTGCGGCATATACGTTGACTTTGATCTTGCCGCCGGTTGCTTTTTCGATCAGCTCACCGAACTTCCGGCCGCCTTCTGCCCAGGTACTGGTTTCTGTCGTGGAGCAGGTGAAGTTCCAGGTCTGCTCCGGCCAGTCGAGATCGCTTCTGTGGTCTTCTACATCGTAGGTGCTGCTTGCAGAAGATGTATCTTTCTTTGTAAAGGCTTCAATCAGATCTTTGGCATCGTCATAGCCCTGGCTTTCCAGTTCGTTCTGATACCAGGCATCTACACCATCTACGGCTTCTTTGAAGGAATCGATGTCCATGTCTTCGTATTTGGTGATCTTGACACCGTTCTCGTTCTGCCAGCGGTCCATAATCTCATCGTCACCGGCACGGTTGATGGCACGTTCGTAATCGACGGCTTTCTGTCCGGCCTCATCGACAACTTTCTGCTGCTCCGGGGTCAGGTTGTTATAGATATCTCCGTTAATGCAGAAGAACAGGCAGTCGTAGATTGCATCCCACATGGAGCAGTATGGCTGTACTTCCTGTACGCTTGCAGCATCGATTGCCGGAAGAGGATTTTCCTGTCCTTCTACGGTTTTCTGCTGCAGGGCGGTGTAGGTCTCAGACCAGTTCATGTTGGTAGCATCAGCGCCCCAGCGTTTATAGCACTTCCATCAGCAGGTTTACTTCCTGCTACACGGATTTTCAGGTTCTTCATATCATCGACGGTTTTTTTACTTCCTGCTTGCTGTTGGTCAGCTGACGGAAACCGTTCTCGGCGATTCCCATGCAGTGCAGGCCGTACTCATCGAGGATTGCTTTTAATTTTTCGCCTGCCTCGCCGTCCAGTTTTGCATCCGCATCTTCTACGGAATCAAACAGGAACGGAAGAGATACCACATTAAATCTAGGATCAAATGCGGAGTAGATCAGGTTGCTGTGCATCGAAATCTGTACCGGGTCTCCGTTCATCAGTGCCTGAATTCCCTCGGACTGGTTTCCGTTGGTCAGCTGGTCTGCGGCGTATACATTGACTTTTGATCTTGCCGCCGGTTGCTTTTTCCATGAGCTCGCCGAACTTGCGTCCGCCTTCTGCCCAGGTACTGTTCTCGGTGGTGGAGCAGGTAAAGTTCCAGGTCTGCTCTTCCCATCCAAGGTCACTGTAATCAGCGATATCATTGTAATCCTCATTGCCGGAGGAATTTCCTGCTGTGCTGCCATCCGCACCATCGCCACTGGAAGTATCGGAATTCGTTGCTGCAGCTACCGTTCCGGTATAAGCTCCGTCTTTTGCCAGTGCTTTTGGAAGGAACGTGGAAATCTGCGGAACATACGTAATCAGAAGCAGAACCGCTACCGATGCCGCGATCATTGGCATAACAGCTTTGGAAATCTGCTGAATGGTAACTTCCATTCCTTTTTTCAGTTTTACGGAAATGGCAACAAACAGGTTGACACCAACCGGTGGAGTTACCTGTCCGATGGCCAGGTTGACGGTTGCCACGATACCGAATGCTACCAGGTCATAGCCAAGAGCTTTGCAGACCGGAAGCATGATCGGGATAAAGATATACATGGCGGAGTTTGCATCGATAAAGCATCCTGCAATCAGGAAAATGATATTGACGATCAGCAGGAATGTGAACTGATTATGTGCAACGCTTCCAAGCAGATCGGAATGCTGCCTGGGCAATACCAAATTTAGTACATACAAAAGAGAACAGGGACGCGCTTGCTACAATGAGCATGATGCCGCCGGTGGTCTTTGCAGAGTCTACCATCAGATCCCACAGATCTTTGATTTTGATTTCTTTAGTAGATAAAGATTCCGACGAACAGACCGTACACAACAGAAACGGCTGCTGCCTCGGTCGGAGTGAAAATACTTCCATAGATACCGCCAAGAATAATAACCGGCATCAGGAATCCCCAGAACGCATCCTTAAATGCATCCCATCTCTTTGCCGTTGCCTTCTTTCTGCGTCGGCTGAATGTTGTGTTTGCCTCAAGAAGAACAACGATTACAAGAGCAACACCCATCAGGATACCAGGAACGATACCTGCGGTGAACATATCTGCAATGGATACGCCGGTGATGGATGCGTAAACAACGAATGCAATACTCGGCGGAATGACGATTGCGATCGAACTCGATGTCGCCATCAGCGCTGTGGCAAACGGTGCGGAGAAGCCGCCGCGCTCGATCATGGCAGGAATCAGAACCATACCAAGAGCTGCAACAGTTGCCGGACCGGAACCGGAGATGGCGGCGAAGAAGCAGGCAACGATCACGCACACGATGGCCATACCGCCTTTTTTGTGGCCGACACATGTATCAACGAAACGGATCAGCCGTTTGGAGATACCCGCCTTTGCCATGATATTTCCGGACAGGACAAAGAACGGAATGGCAAGCAGCAGGAATTTACTGATGCCGGAATACATGTTGGTGGCAACGATCGTCAGCGATGTGCCGGAATATAAAAGTGCGCAGATCGAGGATAAACCGAGGCAGATGCCGATCGGAATACCAAGGATCAGGAAAATAAAGAATGAAATAAAAAAAGGATTGCACTGATCATTTTTCTTCTCCCTCCTCTTTCGCTTTTACAAAGGTATCAATCAGATACTCGATCATGTGGAGCGTCATGCAGGCGGCTCCGATCGGTACGAAGGACCAGAAAATCCATTCCGGCCAGTTCAGCACGAAGGTTCTCTTTCCGTTGGCTAACTGGGTCAGAACCTTGTCCATGCCGTATTTAACCAGGAATGCGGTAAATGCAACACTGAAAGCCCTGTTGACCACCAGCAGAATTCTTCTCGCTTTTTCTGAAAGACGGTCCGGCAGTAAAGAAAGATTGACCAGCTCTCCGTCACGGGCAGCGAGCGCTGCAGCGAGAAGTGTAATCAGGACAAATACCGCAACAACGAGTTCCTCGGTAAATGACCAGGATTGATGCAAAATCTTACGAGACAGGACATTTCCGACCGTAAGCACAACAATCAGGATCGTGGACAGCACAAGAATCAATTTCTCGACAAATGCCACGCCGTTCATGATTTTTTTGTACACTTTCATATGTTTCCTCCCTTTTCCTGTCTGCGCGTGTTTGGCAGCAGGATTTGTTTCTTGCCAGGCTGTATTACCGGTGTTTCTGCATAAAAAAAAGCCGCCCCCACGATAACCAGGGACGGACCATATTTTTTCCGCAAACCACCCTTGTCTCTCCTTTGAAACAAGTACGAATACACGCACAAGCATACGCGGTTTCTGTAACGGGAAACTCCCGTGAAAACCTACTGGAATCCTGTCTTTATCTTAATGAAACAATAAAAACAGTTCTTTGGGTTTCCCTTCTCCGAGATGATATTCAATCCGGACACGCTGCTGTCTCGCACCTTCTCCGACAGCTCTCTGCAAACGCTTTTTCCGCATTTACTTTTTCTCTTCCCAGAATTTATCTTACACGACGGCTGTAATTTTAGCGCGATTTTTGTCATTTGTCAAGAATTGGTTCTGAAATTTTGTTATAATTTTGAAAAACCGTAAAATTTTCGGTTTGCTGTTCTACTTTCGATTGCAGCGCCTTTTTTCCCTTTGCTATTTTCCCACAGATACGATAAAATAACAGACAGATAAGATCCGATGCGACGGGTCTTTTTTTTCTCGGCATTCTGCCCACGATTTTTACTACCCAGAAAAAGAGGAACAGCAACTATGAAAATAGATCTTAGAACGATTCCGGATGCAGAGGTTTCCGGCATCGACCTGATGGACGTTGATATCACACCCCGGCTCCGGAAGCAGAACCGCAGCGCCAGTATTACTTTTTATGGCGCTCTTAAAAACAGCAGCTCGTCCCGGAACGCGCGAAAAAAAGAACAGCAAAAAGAATTCCTGACTGCCTGTATCACAACATTCGGATGCCAGATGAACGCCCGCGATTCTGAAAAGCTCGAGGGAATCCTGAAACCGTCGGCTACCACATTGTGGAGACCGAGGATGCTGACTTTGTCGTTTACAATACCTGTACCGTCCGTGAAAACGCCAATCTTCGCGTCTACGGCCGTCTCGGACAGCTTGGCAAATACAAAAAGAAAAATCCGGGCATGATCATCTCCCTCTGCGGATGCATGATGCAGGAGCCGCTCGTTGTCGAAAAGCTCAAAAAAGCTATATCATTTCGTCAACCTGATTTTCGGAACCCACAATATCTACCGCTTCGCTGAATACCTTGTCCGTTGTATGACCGAGGACCGCATGGTGATCGATATCTGGAAAGATACCGACAAGATCGTGGAAAATCTTCCGGTTGACCGGAAGTATCCCTTCAAATCCGGAGTGAACATCATGTTCGGCTGCAACAATTTTTGCAGCTACTGTATCGTTCCCTATGTGCGGGGCCGGGAGCGCAGCCGGAAACCGGAGGAAATCGTTGCAGAGATCAAACGCCTCGTTGCAGACGGCGTTGTCGAGGTCATGCTGCTCGGACAGAATGTCAATTCCTACGGCAAGAATCTCGAGGAGCCGATGACGTTTGCCCAGCTTCTGCGCGAGGTTAATAAAATCGAAGGGCTGAAACGCATCCGTTTTATGACCTCCCACCCGAAGGATCTCTCGGACGAGCTGATCGATGCGATGCGCGACTGCGAAAAAGGTCTGCCTCCATCTTCATCTCCCCGCTCCAGTCCGGAAGCAGCCGCATCTTAAAGCTGATGAACCGCCGCTACACGAAAGAGCAGTATCTTGACCTTGTTGACCGCATCCGCGCGAAAGTACCGGATGTCTCCCTGACAACCGATATCATCGTCGGTTTCCCTGGCGAGACAGAGGAAGATTTCCTCGAAACGATGGATGTGGTACGTAAGGTCCGCTACGACAGCGCCTTTACTTTCCAGTATTCCAGAAGAACAGGAACACCGGCTGCCGCTATGGAGGATCAGATTCCGGTCGATGTTGTGAAGGACGGTTTCGGCCGTCTTCTTGCTGAAGTACAGGAAATCTCCCGTGAGGTAACGGCAAGACATACCCACACAGTGCAAGAAGTTCTCGTCGGGAGCATCAATGAACAGGATCCGTCCCTTGTGACCGGCCGTATGAGTAACAATACGCTCGTTCATTTCAAAGGTGATGCTTCCCTGATCGGCACGCTGCAGAATGTATATCTGGATGAGTGCCGCGGTTTCTATTACATGGGAACACCGGTGGAAAACAACTAAATCTTTCAAAAACAAAAATCCCGGATTTTCGGTTCCTGCTTTTACGGCAGGCATCCAGAATCCGGGATTTTTTTTTTTTACTTCGAAACACCTTTTGACAGCCGCACCTGATACACCAGATACGTAACCATCAGCATCGCTCCCGCGCCAATCCATGCGGAAATCTCAGCGAATGCGACACCGCGGAACGCAAAGTGCGGAACCGCAATCTGAACGATGCCGACACGCATCACAACTTCAACAACACCGGAAATCATCGGCAGTACCGTTTTCCCATGCCCTGGCAGGCGTTTCGGAATACGAAAAGCCATCAAGCGGAAACAATGCGATTCCGGTGAGCGGAAGAAAGATACAGGTGTAGGAAATGACGGTCGGATCGTTCAGCATCAGAGATGCCAGGAATTTCGGCGCGAAAATTTCCAGCGCCGCAAACGGCAGATTGACCAGAATCGACAGGGGATCACACCGGCCCATACGCCGCTCTTGATTCTGTCATACTTCTTTGCTCCATAGTTCTGTCCGGTAAAGGTCAGAAGCGCCAGTCCGACGGTCACACCCGGCTGCTCAAACAGACCGCATACCTTCATGCATGCCGCATACGCAACCACATAGGCGGTTCCCATCTGGTTGACAAAGACCTGAAGCACCATTCCTCCGATGGCAGTAACAGAATTCATCACTGCAACCGGAAGACCTTTTCCGGTCAGCGCGGCAAGAATTTTTCCATCCGCTTTCCAGTCCCCCTTCTGTGGAAGCAATTCCGGTGCACGGAGGATGTGCCTGAAGCAGTACAGCGCGGAAATCGCCTGCGCCAGAACCGTGGCAAGTGCTGCTCCAAATACACCCATGTGAAGCGGAAACACAAAGAGAAGATCCAGCACAATATTGGCAATGGCAGAAAGCACCATGGAGACGAGCGGAACCTTGCTGTTTCCGACCGAGCGGAGCAGTGTCATCCACAAAGTTATTGAAAATCGTGATGGCGCTTCCGGCCAGGATTGTTCCGAAATACACGAGAGTATCCGTCATCATATCCTCCGGCGTCTGCAGAAAGATAAACAGCCGCCGCATCAGAAGCAGGCTGAACGTTGTGATCACAATTCCGATGGCAAGGCAGATATAGACCGACATGGCAATCTCTTTCCGCAGCTTTTTTTGTATCGTTTGCACCAAAAGAATGCGAAATACAGATGCCAAGGCCACCCGTCAGTCCGATGGCAAAGCCGATAATCAGAAAATGAACGGAGCTTGTGTTTCCAACTGCGGCAAGCGCCGTATCTCCGATTCCTTTTCCGACAACCATGGAATCCACGAAGCTGTAAAGCTGCTGGAACAGATTTCCGATCAGAATGGGCAGGAAAAACTGAAAAAATCAGTTTCATGCTGTTCCCTCTTGTCATATCATTTGTTGTGTTCTGCATGGTATTTTTTCTATCCTGTCCTTTCTCTTTTTTAAAATTTCCTGTTTCTTTATTGATTCCCCCCTCGTCTTGTCAAGACCGCAAAATGCGGCTATAATAGAGCATAACTTAGACGAAAGGTTTTTTTACATCACTGGCATGAACAATTTATACGAATACATCGATCCAATTGCTTCTCCCTATGAGGCATTTCTTTTTGACAGCACCCGCGATCTCCTGCCGATTCCGGCGCACTGGCATTATTATGTAGAACTTCTCTACGTCCGCAAAGGCGAAATCGAAGTTTCCCTTGACAATGTCGTATCCACCTGCACGAAGGGCGCTGTCATTCTTTTTCCGCCCAAATGCGTCCACTCCATCGCTCTTGCGAGAGGTTCTTCTCCAGTTCAGTACGATGTGATCAAATTCGATCCCAATCTTCTGCCGTCCTGCAAAACGGATGAAATCGATCTGCGCGCCATGCTGCATGGGATTCACGCCTACCGCTGTCCCTGTATCTTTTCTCCGGAACAGACGGCCCAAATGAATCTTTTTTTCCGCTTTTTTTTCCGATATTCTTTCTGAATATCAGAGTAAAGAATTCGGTTATTCGATGGTATTAACTGCCGATCTTCGGAAAATCGTCACCAAGTTTGCGCGGATCTGGCAGAAAAATGGTGATTTCTTTCTGGCTCCTGGCGTTCATCCTTCTTATGAAATCGGGTTTGACCTGATTTCCGAATACATCGATTCCCACTACTTTGAGGAGCTGACCGTAGAAAAACTGGCCGCGATGTGCAATATGTCGCACTCCACCTTTTCCATGAATTTCTACCGCCGGTACAATATGACCTGCAAGGAATACATTACAGCAACCCGGATCAATGCAGCCGAAAATATGCTTTTGTTTTCCAGCCACGACATCTCGTTTATCGCGCGGGAGGTCGGTTATACGGACTGCAGTTACTTTATCCGCTGCTACAAAAAAACTGAAAGGCGTCACGCCGAAGCAGGCACGAAAACTCCAGCTTGGACGGTAACAATCATCTGTTTTCGAAAAATTTTTTTCAGAGAAAGAACGCACAGGCATTTGCTGCACGCTCTTTCTTTTTTTTTTATGTATTTCTTTAAACTTTTTCCTTATCTCTCTGCAGTCTCATAAACGCTTCTTACGCGGTATGCGCCCGATACGCCGGTTCCCTCTGCGGTAAAGTCTGCGGTCGGCAGAATGCGGAAGGTCTTTGTTCCGGCTTCCATATCCACAAAGTTATCGTCCAGACGAAGCACACCGGTCTCAGTCTCTACGCTGACAGATTTTTGCAAAAGTTCTCTGCGGTTACGGTTACGGTATCGCCGTCTACTGATACAGAAAGCTTCGGATCTGCAAAATGGTAATGCTTCGGTGCGCAGAACAGAGTTGATCCGGAAGATACTACGTTTCCATCAACAACCAGCTCATAGGTCAGATGAACTTCCAGCGGATCCTGATCGTTGAAATCAAGATGCGGCATCCACTGTCCGCCGTAAGCCGGTGCATTCACCTCGAAGGCTCCCTCTTTGACTACGGAAGAATCCGGACGGCACAAGGACCATTTTACGGTTCCGACGATCGGCTCACCGGTCTCATTGGCAACATGAAGGTCTGCACTGACATCAATCGGATGCGGCAGTGTGTTGACAAACGGTTTCTGATCGATCTCTCCGTGCTCCTCGCAGGAAAGCAGGACCGGTGCAAACATCTTCTTCTCTGCGTACTGCAGGGGCTTTCCAGTTTCCATAGTAGTCCACGCTTGCCCAGGATGCTACCGGCCAGATATCGTTCAGCTGCCATACAACAGCACCCATGCAGGTACCGCGGAAGCGACGGAAATGCTCAACGCCGTAACGGATCGCATCGGCCTGAAGAAGCTGTGAGCAGTACAGAAGCTCGTCGAAGTTCTTCGGATACAGGTATGTCTGTGAAATGTAGTTCAGGGATCTTTCCGTTGGCAGCCGTATTTCTCTGGTGCATTTCCATGACACGGGAGAAGATGTTGCGGTCGCCGTCTTCGGTAAACCGTTTTTACAGTCTGCAGTGCCGGGAAGGACTGGAATCCGAACTCGGACAGGAAACGGTAATGGTGGGAACGATAAGCGGTGAACGGCTCGCTTCCGTGCCATACACCCCAGTAATGGGTATCGCCGACGTTCTCTGCATTGCTGTTTTCGTAATTTCCGCCTGAAGACGGGGATGACGGCCAGTAGAATTTCTCCGGATCCTCTTCTTTGACGATTTTCGGAATGATGTACTCATACAGATGGATGTAATCATACGTCTGTTTCTTAGATTTCTGCCATGCCAGCGTTTCGTACTGGGTTTCCATCTCGTTGTTTCCGCACCATAGAGCAATACTTGCATGGGAACGGAGTCTGCGCATATTCTGACGGATCTCCGCGGAGATATTCTCTTCGAAGTCATCTGTCAGCTCGTAGGATGCGCAGGCAAACATGAAGTCATGCCAGATGAGGAGTCCTCGCTCATCGCAGACATCATAGAAAAAGTCATCGAGGAAGTATCCGCCTCCCCATACACGCAGGGAGTTAAAGTTTGCCTCCTGTGCGGATTTCAGCAGCAGATCGGTACGCTCTCTCGTCTGACGGGTTAAGATATTGTCCTCCGGAATGTAGTCAGCGCCCATCGCGAAGATCTGCAGTCCGTTGATTTCATACGCAAAGTTACGGCCCTTTACGGTCTTTGCAGGTTTATCGGTGATGATGATTTTTTTCTCACCGTTGGTCATGATCATGTTGTCGCCGTCATCGTAATCCGGTGACTGGCCGGTCATGTGCTCATCAAAGACTTCATCTTCCATCACGTCAGTATTTACGGTGATGGTGCGAAGACCCATCTTCTTCTCCCAGGTATCCAGGATATCGTCTGCAACGAGCTCTACCTTTACCTGATACAGTGCCTGTGCACCATAGCCGTTCGGCCACCATAGCTCCGGATTTTTTCTACGGTAAGGGAAGCCTGTACATGATTGCTGCGAAGATCACAGGTAAGTCCGGTCAGATTCTTTGCCCCGGTGCAGAATTGGTCAGCGGATCCATTGTGCCGCTTTCTGCGGTCAGAACGGTTTTTCCATCCGGGGAAGTAACGGTCATTACGATCTTTACTTTACCGTCGGTTACACCCGGCATCCACTCGATTTCAGCATCTGCGGTCAGGCGGACGAAGTCAACCACATTTCCATGAACGGTTTTTCCAGTTACATGATGCTCCTGTCCTACAAATACCTGTGCCAGACGGGCAGTTTTTACTGCGAGAACAGAAGCCTCACGGAACAGTCCTGCATCTGGAAGACGCGGACCCCAGTCCCAGCCGTACATGCAGGCTGCTTTACGAATATGCGGGAATCCCGGCATTGCATCGGATGCTGCTCCAACCGGGCATTTTGCTTCTTCTTCTGCGATGAATTTTGTCGGGGAATGCAGAACCACTTTTTACCTGATATACGGTATCGGCTGCATCACCTGCAACAAGATCGGTAATATCATACTCCCAGACACGGTTCATGTTGTCTGGCTTGCGGAGCCGATTTTCTCTCCGTTCAGATAAACATCTGCGATGGTATCAATTCCGTCGAAGTGTAAAAACAGACGGTCCGCTTTTCTGTCTTCCTCACTGATCACGATCGTTGTCTCGTATGCGAAATCGTTCTCCATCAATTTCAGTGCATCGAGCTCATTGTCACGATAAAACGGATCCGGGATCAGGCCTTTCTCCAGAAGGGTGCCGTAAACGGTAGACGGTACCTTCGTTTCAATTGAGTTTCCGAATATCGTAAACATTTTTTCCGAGGACAGTTAATGTCCAGTTGTCTTTCAGACATATTGTATGCATTACAGTATGTCCCCCCTTTCTTCATAGTTTCTGCTTTTTCGCGTAGTTTCACCACGCTTTTCACTTTATTTTTATCTTACTGCTTTTTTAACCAAAATGGTACAAAAAGCTCTTGAAAAATAGGAAAAATCTCCAAATGCGAAACGATTTTAGAAAATTTCGGAAACAGTGAGACAAATTCTCAATCATCACTTTGACAGATCTGAAAATGTGATAGAATAAAAAATGTCGGCATCCTGAAAAAAATGCCGGCAGTATTTTTCGAAAAAAGAAAGATGGGAAAAAATTATGATACCAGAAAGATTAGCTGCTCTCCGCGAAAAAATGAGAGCCTACGGCGTGGACGCTTATCTGGTTCCGACCGCCGATTACCATGAATCTGAATATGTAGGAACTTACTTTAAAGCAAGAACGTATATCACAGGCTTTACCGGTTCTGCCGGAACCGCCGTTATTACCAGGATGAAGCGTGCCTCTGGACCGACGGCCGCTACTTCGTACAGGCAGCCAAAGAGCTTGCCGGAACCGGCGTTACTTTAATGAAAATGGGCCAGGAAGGTGTTCCGACCGTAGAGGAATACCTGCAGGCAAATACAAAAAGAAGGCATGACCATCGGCTTCGACGGCCGTGTTGTCAATGAGATGCTCGGTGAGACACTGGAAAAAGACACTTCCGGAGCGTTTTCTCTCCTATCGAAGTGACCTGATCGGTGAAATCTGGTCCGACCGCCCAGCACTTTCTGCAGAACCGGTCTGGATTCTTGATTCCAAATATACCGGCGAGTCCGCTGCTGACCGTCTTGCAAAAAGTCCGCGAAAAAGATGAAAGAGAACGGTGCCGAGGTGCATATCCCTGACCGCACTCGACGATATCGCCTGGATGCTGAACATCCGCGGAAACGATATTCCGTGCAATCCGGTTGTCCTCTCCTACCTCATTCTGACCGAAACCGAAGGCCATCTGTTTATTCAGGAAGCAACTTTAAATGATGAAGTAAAACAGTATCTTGCCGGTCTTGGTATTTCGATTCATCCATACGATGCTGTCTATGATTTCGCTGCCGGCATCACAGGAAAAACGATTCTTCTGGAGAAAGCCAAAGTCAACTACACGATCTGCCAGAGCGTCATGGGCGAAAAACACGATTGTCAATGTGATGAACCCGGCTTCTTCCTTAAAGGCACATTGAAAAACACCAGTTGAGATGGAAAATATCCGCAAAGCCCACATCAAAGACGGCGTTGCTGTAACCCGTTTCGTTTACTGGTTAAAGAAAAACATCGGCAAAATCCCGATGGACGAAGTTTCCGTTGCAGAGAAACTGGAATCCTTCCGAAAAGAGCAGGAAGGCTACATTGAGCCGAGCTTCGGAACCATCTCCGCTTACGGCCCGAATGCCGCTATGTGCCATTATCAGGCAACGAAGGAAGATTTCTCCGTTCTACAGCCAAAAGGCATGTACCTCGTGGATTCCGGCGGACAGTATTATGAGGGAACAACCGATATCACAAGAACCATTGTTGTCGGACCGCTGACTGAGGAAGAAAAAAAGAGCATTTCACCATCACCGCGATGGGAACCCTGCGTCTTGGAAACGCAAAATTTCTCCATGGATGCATCGGCATCAATCTCGATTACCTCGCAAGACAGGCATTCTGGGAGAGAGGTCTTGACTTCAATCACGGCACCGGCCACGGCGTCGGCTATCTCTTAAATGTCCATGAGCGTCCAAACGGTTTCCGCTGGAAAATGGTTCCGGAGCGCATGGAAAATGCCGTTCTCGAGGAAGGTATGCTGACCTCCGACGAACCAGGTATCTATATTGAAGGAAGCCATGGTATCCGTACCGAGAACCTGATGCTCTGCCGCAAAGCAGAAAAAGAACATGTATGGCCAGTTCATGCGCTTTGAGTTCGTCACCATGGTTCCGATCGACCTCGACGGTATCGATACGCAGTATATGACGGAGAAAAAGATGTCGAGCTGCTGAATAATTACCACAAAGAAGTGTATGAGAAGATTTCTCCTTATCTGGAAGGGGACGAAAAAAGTGGCTGAAAGAAGCTACCCGCCCGATTTCCAAATAAGTTCTTTCTATAACATCAAAAAACCGATGTTCTGTGCGTGTTATTTTCACAGAACATCGGTTTTTCTCATTTCTTTTCCTTATAATACTTTCGATAAAAAATTCTCTCAGGCGCGGGTGCTGCGGATTTGCGAAGAATTCCTGCGGCGTATTCTCCTCCTGAATATTTCCCTCGTTGATAAAGACGACGCGGGTTGCCACCTCCGGGCAAAGCCCATCTCATGAGTTACCACAACCATGGTCATGCCGGATCTTGCAAGCTCCTGCATCAGTTCCAGGACCTCTCCTACCATCTCCGGATCAAGAGCAGATGTAGGCTCATCAAACAGCATGACATCCGGATTCATCGCAAGGGCGCGCGCGATGGCGATCCGCTGCTTCTGGCCGCCGGAAAGGCTTCCCGGATAGGCATCTGCTTTGTCCGGCAGTCCGACACGGGTCAGAAGCTCCATCGCTTTTTTCTTTGCTTCTTCCGGTGTCATTAGTTTTAACGTCACCGGAGCGAGCAAGATATTTTCCTTAACGGTTTTGTGCGGAAACAGATTGAACTGCTGGAAGACCATGCCGATTTTCTGACGCACATGGTCAATGTCGGTTTCCGGTGCCGTGATGTCAACGCCCTCGAAGTAAATTTTTCCGCCGGTTGGAATTTCCAGACGGTTTAAGGAGCGCAGAAACGTCGATTTTCCGGAACCGGAAGGACCGATAACGGCGACAACTTCTCCCTGACGGATCTCTGTGCTGATTCCGTCTAAAAACTTTATTATCCTCGAAGCTCTTCTGCAGATTTTCAACTTTAATTAATACTTTTCGTTAGTGGTCACTCTTACGCAGTCTCCTTTCCAGTTTGCCCATGAAATAGGTCAGAATCATAACAAGAATCAGATAAAAGATCGCTGCGGAGAGAAAGCGGAACCAGCGCATCGTACGTACGGCTCTGTACCAGGGTTGCTGCTTTTGTAATATCGATGGTTCCAATATAACCGATGATGGCGGTCTCTTTCAACAGCACGATCATCTCGTTGATCAGCGCTGGAAGAACATTTTTAAACGCCTGCGGAATGATAATCAGACGCATGGTCTGTGCCGAATTTAAACCAAGGCTTCGTCCCGCTTCCGTCTGTCCTTTATCCACAGACATGATTCCGGAACGGAAGATCTCGGCAACGTACGCACCGGAGTTAATACCGAATGCAATTCCGCCGATCACGATATTGTTCAGGTTTACGGTTGCAAAAATAACGGAATAGAAAAACAGAATCTGAATCATGGACGGCGTTCCGCGGATAATCGTCAGATAGACGCGTGCCACAATGTTCAGAAGTTTTAATTTACCGGTCTGCTCGTGTGTCGAACGGATCAGTGCGATGAGAAGTCCGAGCACAACACCGATGCACAGTGCAATTACCGTGACAAGCAGCGTCGTCTTCAGACCGGTCAGCCACCACTCTGTAGCACCGTTGTCTACAAAGTAGCGGTTAAACTGATGCTGTAAATTTTCCATAGAATACATCTCTCCTTTGTGGTTTCATTTCCTGCAAAAAAGAGCGGCTGCACCATTTTGCCTGGCGGACAGCCGCTCTTTTTTCCTCTTATTAGATTACTTTCTTACAATAACAACCTGCGTTGCATTTGCGTAAGTATCGGTGAAATCAACACTCTCCTCACGCGCCGGAGTAACGGTCATTCCGGCTGCGCCGAAATCTGCTTTTCCGCTGTTGACGGATGCAAGGATAGTTTCAAATGCCATATCCTCGATTTTCAGCTCATAACCAAGCTTATCGCAGATGGCCTGGGAAATATCAGCGTCGATACCAACAATATCGGTTCCCTCTTTGTACTCCCACGGCTCGAACTCAGCGTTGGTTGCCATGGTAAGCGTTCCGTTGGAACGGTCCACGTCTGCCGGGGACTCATACGGATGCTGGCCGACTTCATCACCAATGTAGTTGCTCATGATCTCATCAAGAGTTCCGTCCTCTTTCAACTCTGCCAATGCAGTGTTGAACTCGTCTCTTAACTCATTTCCTTTTTTGAAGCACATCGCGTACTCTTCGGTATCAAAAATGCCTTCTACAATTTTCAGATCATCGTTTGCTGCAACGAATTTTTCTGCCGGCAGGGAATCGATGACAACACAGTCAATCTTTCCGTTTTTCAGTGCCTGAATAGCATCGGCGCCTTTGTTGTAACGCTGCATCTGGGAATCTGCATTAACGGCATCGCTCGCCTGAGAATCACCTGTTGTTCCGGTCTGTACACCAATCTTCAGATCTGCCAGATCCTCTACGGATGTTACTTCTACTTTCTTTGCGGTAGATGCAGAACTCCCGCATCCTGCCATCGAAACAGCAAACAGAACGGACATTGCAAGTGCTGTTGCTTTTTTGCAAAATTCATTTTCATAATAATCTCCTTCTCTCCTCATGTGATGTATATTTATTCACTTTTCCTTATTATAACAGCATCTTTCTAAAAAAGCAAGGAAAAAAACCGAAAAAAAGCATCAGAAATGAAAAAGAGGGCGATGTTACCTTCCTGAAAGCCGATGTTTCTTCTGCAGATGACTGCCGCAATGTGGTTGAAACTGTTATGAAAAAATACGGAAGAATCGATGTACTCGCCAACGTAGCCGGTGTCGTCGGCACACGCGGCGCTTTTGTCGATCTCGATCTTGCTGACATCCAGAACACGATCTGATGTTGTCTGCAACGTAATAGAACGCTTCGACCATTTCCGACCTCATAATCATTTCCCAGCTCAATCACTTCACTTTCGTTTCGGCTCTGTTGCTCCCTGTCCTACGCTTAAATCTAACGTTACCGCTTCAATTCCAAGGACTCGGTACAAGGCGGTTGGTTAGACCTTACCTTGGTGGGTTTCCCACTGTATTTTATCAGCTTCAGGTGAGAGAAAAAACAGGCACTGATTTTCTGTCCCATTCCAAGCCATTTCCCCCTACATCGACGCTTATCAGTAGCGTGTGCTAATAATTTTATTGAAGGATAACCTTTATTTCATGCTTTTTATTGTCTGCAAAATCCGGAACCTGTTTCCTTTTATCTGTGTTCCGTCCACAATAATTACGGATGTGACAGC
>VOFJ01002887.1_pt1 | contig 27820 bp, 41 predicted proteins | sample 5384081 | NCBI WGS metagenome assembly VOFJ01 (sample SAMN12384729, study PRJNA508395) | human gut metagenome | isolation source: healthy gut I | host: Homo sapiens | reverse complement strand
TGAGGAGGTATATGCGTGATGAAGTTCGCACAGGATATCGTTCTCGCCCCCTGTCATCACCGAGAACTCCATGGCAGGCATTGCCGATAAGAAGTACGCTTCAAGGTTGCTACCAGCGCCACCAAGGTTGAGGGTGCTCGAGGCGGTCAGTTGTTTGGCGCGGTTCTAAGGTCCAGCACCATCGGCACGTCACGGCCGTTACCGCCGCCGGGGCATGCATGCTGGTTACACTGCCGCTTCCAAAGGCCATCGTTACCCTGAAGCCCGACTCCAAGGAGATCGAGTTGCTTCAACAGCATGGTCTATTGGTTGCCGCCCGGTAAACGCCGGGCTGCATGACCAGCTCGAGGGGAGGCCACATATGGGGAATATGACCCCGATAATAGAAGTCATAAGATCCAAGGAGTACCACAATGGCTATCAAAAAAGTATAAACCGACTACGCCGGGCCGCCGCGGCATGACCGTGACCGACTATTCGGTTCTTTCAGGTCGAGCCCGAGAAGCCTGCTCGAGCCGATGAAAAATCCGCCGGCCGCAACAACCTGGGCCGCATCACCGTCCGCCATCACGGCGGCGGCAACCGCAAAGTACCGCGTCATTGACTTCAAGCGCGACAAGATGGACGTCACCGCGACCGTCCTGCGCCTGGAGTACGATCCGAACCGCAGCGCGAACATCGCTCTGGTCGAGTACGCTGACGGCGAGCGCCGCTACATTCTGGCTCCTGTCGGCCTGAACGTGGGCGACGTGATCGTGTCCTCCGCCGCTGCGGATATCAAGCCGGGCAACGCCCTGCCGCTGGCCAACATCCCGGTCGGCACCGTGATCCACAACATCGAGCTCTACCCGGGCAAGGGTGCGCAGCTGGTCCGCTCCGCGGGCGTCGCCGCGCAGCTCATGGCGAAGGAGAACGGCATGGCTACCGTCCGTCTCCCCTCCGGCGAGTACCGCAAGGTCCGCCTGACCTGCATCGCCTGCATCGGCCAGGTCGGCAACGTCGACCACGCCAACATCTCCATCGGCAAGGCCGGCCGCAAACGCCACATGGGCGTTCGCCCGACCGTCCGTGGTTCCGTCATGAACCCGTGTGACCACCCGCACGGCGGCGGCGAAGGCAAATCGCCTGTCGGCCGTCCCGGCCCGGTCACCCCGTGGGGCAAGCCGGCGCTGGGTTACAAGACCCGTAAGAAGAAGAACGCGACCGACAAGTTCATTGTCAAGCGCCGCAACGCCAAGTAAGGAGGGAATAGGTAATGAGCAGAAGTGTTAAGAAAGGCCCGTTTGCCGCTCCCGAGCTGCTGAAGCGGGTCGATGAAATGAACAAGGCCGGCGAGAAGAAGGTCGTCAAGACCTGGAGCCGTTCCTCCACGATCTTCCCGTCCTTTGTCGGCCACACCATCGCTGTCCATGACGGCCGCCGTCACGTCCCGGTCTATGTGACCGAGGATATGGTCGGACACAAGCTGGGCGAGTTCGCGCCCACGCGTACGTTCCGCGGCCACGCCGGCAGCAAGACTGTTGGAAAGTAAGGGGGAGAGAACATGGAAGAACTGAAAACTGCACGTGCCCAGCTGGTGCACGCCCGTATCGCTCCCCGTAAGGTCCAGATCGTCTGCGACATGATCCGCGGCAAGGACACCAAGATCGCTGAGGCTTACATGGCCAACACGCCGAAGGCCGGCTGCGAGCTCATGCTCAAGCTGCTCAAGAGCGCCTGCGCCAACGCGGAGAACAACTTCGAGATGGATCCGGATAACCTCTACGTTGCCGAGGCCTATGCCACGGCCGGCCCGATCCTCAAGCGCGGCCGCCCGAGAGCTCAGGGCCGTATGTACCGCATCAACAAGCGCACCAGCCACATCACCATCGTCGTGGCTGAGAAGGCATAAGGGAGGAGGCAGAAGATATGGGACAGAAAGTTAATCCGCACGGCCTGCGTGTCGGCGTCATCAAAGATTGGGATTCCCGCTGGTATGCCCGTGACGAGAAGGTCGGTGACCTGATCGTTGAGGACTACAAGATCCGTGAGTACCTGAAGAAGACTCTGTATTCTGCAGGCATCCCGAACATCGAGATCGAGCGCGACAGCGCGAAGGTCCGCATCTATATCCACTGCTCTCGTCCGGGCGTTGTCATCGGCAAGGGCGGCGCGGAGATCGAGCGCATCCGCCTGAACGTTGAGAAGATGATCGGCAAGCCGGTCGCCCTCTCCATCGTTGAGGTCCGCACGCCGGATACGAACGCACAGCTCGTCGCCGAGAACATCGCCGCGCAGCTCGAGAAGCGCATCGGCTTCCGCCGCGCGATGAAAAACGCCATGGGCCGCGCCATGAGAATGGGCGCCCGCGGCATCAAGATCATGTGCTCCGGCCGTCTGGGCGGCGCCGAGATCGCCCGCACCGAGTGCTATCACGAGGGTACCATTCCGCTGCAGACCATCCGCGCGGATATCGAGTACGGCTTCGCTGAGGCTGCCACGACCTACGGCCGTGTCGGCGTCAAGGTCTGGATCTACAAAGGCGAGATCCTCTCCCAGAGCCTGCGCACCACCCCGCGCACCATGGATCTGAACAAGCGCGACGACCGTCGTCGTGACCGCCGTGACGGCGATCGCAGAGGCCGCGGCGGCTACAACCGCGACCGCCGCGACGGCAACCGTCAGGGTGGCCGTCCGGGCTACCAGGGCGGCGGACGTCCGCAGGGCGGCAACCGTCCGCAGGGCGGCTTCAACCGCGGCCCGCGTCCGGCAGCTCCCGCTGCTCCGAAGGAAGGAGGCAACAACTAATGCTGATGCCGAAAAGAGTGAAGTACCGCAGAGTGCAGCGCGGTCGTATGACCGGCAAGGCCCTGCGCGGCAATAAGGTGACCTATGGCGATTTCGGCCTGCAGGCGCAGGAGCCGGCTTGGATCACCTCCAACCAGATCGAGGCGGCCCGTGTCGCCATGACCCGTTACACCAAGCGTGGCGGTCAGGTCTGGATCAAGATCTTCCCCGACAAGCCGGTCACGCAGAAGCCGGCCGAGACCCGCATGGGTTCCGGTAAAGGTTCTCCTGAGTACTGGGTTGCCGTCGTGAAGCCCGGCAGAGTTCTGTTTGAGATTGCTGGCGTGTCGGAAGAGGCTGCCCGTGAGGCGCTGCGTCTGGCCAGCCACAAGCTTCCCTGCAAGACGAAGATCGTCAAGAAGGAAGAGACTGAGATTGGTGGTGAATAAGATGAAAGCTAGTGAAATTCGCTCCATGTCCGCCGCTGAGCTGGAAAGCAAGCTGGTCGAACTGAAGAAGGACCTGTTCATGCTCCGTATGCAGCACGCTACCAATCATCTTGACAACCCCGTTAAGATTTCTGCTGTGCGTCGCGACATTGCCCGAGTCAAAACCGTGCTCCGCGAAAAGCAGCTCGAGCAGTGAGGAGGTAAGTGAGAATGAACGAAATGAGAACGACTTCCCGCAAGACCCGCGTCGGCAAAGTGGTGTCCGACAAAATGGACAAGACCATTGTCGTCATCGTGGAGGACCACGTTGCGCACAAGGTTTATAAAAAGATCATCGGCCAGACCTATCGCCTGAAGGCACACGACGAGAACAACGAGTGCCATGTCGGTGATATCGTCCGTGTGATGGAGACCCGCCCCCTGTCCAAGGACAAGAGATGGCGCGTGGTCGAGATCGTTGAAAAGGCGAAGTAAGGAGGCAACAACATGATTCAGCAGGAAAGTTATCTGAAGGTTGCCGACAATACCGGCGCCAAGGAAATCAAGTGCATCCGCGTTCTCGGCGGATCCAAGCGTAAATACGCCAGCATCGGCGACGTGATCGTTGCTTCCGTGCGCAAGGCAGCTCCGGGCGGCTCCGTCAAGAAGGGCGACGTCGTCAAGGCTGTTGTTGTCCGCACCGCGAAGCCGGTCCGCCGCGCGGACGGCACCTATGTGCGTTTCGATGAGAACGCCGCCGTCCTGATCAACGGCGAGGATAAGAACCCCCGCGGCACCCGTATCTTTGGGCCCGTCGCCCGTGAGCTCCGCGACAGTGACTTCACGAAGATCCTGTCTCTGGCTCCCGAAGTTATTTGAGGAGGGCGCAGAACATGAACATCAAAAAAGACGATAAAGTCGTTGTCCTGTCCGGTAAGAACAAGGGCAAGGAAGGCAAAGTCCTGTCTGCTGACCCGAAGGGCGGCAAGGTCATCGTGGAGGGCGTGAACGTCGCCACGAAGCACCAGAAGCCGAAAAACCAGCAGGATCAGGGCGGCATCATCAAGACCGAAACCCCGATCTATGCCTGCAAGGTCATGGTCGTCTGCCCGAAGTGCGGCAAGCCGACCCGCGTTGCGCACAAGATCACGGACGGCAAGAAGGCCCGCATCTGCAAGAAGTGCGGCGCCGAACTGTAAAGGAGGGAGCAACGAACTATGGCAACAATGCCTTCTATGAAGAAGAAGTATGTGGAGGAAGTCGCTCCCGCTCTGATGACGAAGTTCCAGTACGAGAGTGTTATGCAGATCCCGAAGATCGAGAAGATCGTCGTCAGCGTCGGCTGCGGCGACTGCAAGGATAACGCCAAGGCGCTCGACGCCGTCATCAAGGACATCACCGCGATCACCGGTCAGAAGGCCGTCGCGACCGTCGCCAAGAAGAGCGTCGCGAACTTCAAGCTGCGTGAGGGTATGCACGTCGGCGTGAAGGTCACGCTGCGTCAGGACCGTATGTGGGAGTTCCTGGACCGCCTGTTCAACATCGCGCTGCCCCGTGTCCGCGACTTCCGCGGCATCTCGGCCGACGCGTTTGACGGCCGCGGCAACTACAGCCTCGGCCTCAAGGAGCAGATCATCTTCCCCGAGATCGAGTACGATAAGATCGAGAAGCTCCGCGGCATGAACATCGCCATCATCACCACCGCCAAGACCGACGAGGAAGCACGCGAGCTGCTCAAGCTCATGGGCGCCCCGTTCGTCACCAAAGCATAAGGGAGGAGCGACACAATGGCTAAGAAATCTATGATCCTCAAGCAGCAGGCGCCTGCGAAGTTCTCCACCCGCCAGTACAACCGCTGCAAGATCTGCGGCCGTCCCCACGCTTACCTGCGCAACTACGGCATCTGCCGTATCTGCTTCCGTGAGCTGGCGTACAAGGGCCAGATCCCCGGCGTCCGCAAAGCCAGCTGGTAAAAATTTTCCGCCATGCATCGTGAGCCGCGCTTGCTGTATAGAAATACAGCTGCGCGCGGCGCACATCGCCTGACGAAAAATTGCGAACTTGCCGTTTGGCATCGTGAGCTGTGCTTGCTGTATACCAGATACAGCTGCGCACAGCGCCCTTCGCCAACCAACAGGATTTCGCCCGGGGCGGGATAACGGCAGCGCGGTGCACACCGCCTGACGAAAAATGCTCGCCCAGCGCTGAACATTCCGTTCAGCCCCAACTTCCGTAAGTTCGCCCCTGCAGCCGCAGCTGGATCTGCGGCTGTCGGTGCGCACTGAAATACGGTGCCGGTGCTTATGATCTGAGTTCCGGTGCCGCACCCCGCACTGCCTGTGCGTTTGACCCGGCGCGCAGGTACGCAGTCACCGCTTTTGTGCCGTCCGGCACCGCGGCCGTGCCGCTGCCATCCGGCGGCGACATGAAAATGGACCGCGCGTCACAAAAGCAAGCTTTTGCCCTTCGCTGAAAGGGCAGGGATGACGAAAGGCCGCAGGGAATCATGTATTCATGCGGAACCTCGCCGCCCAAACCGTATCATCGGTAACTTCTAACTAAGGAGGAAACAAACAATGCAGATCACCGATCCCATCGCCGATATGCTGACCCGCATCCGCAACGCTGGCAGCGCTCGGCACGAAACCGTGGACATCCCGAATTCCAAGATGAAGAAGGCCATCGCCGAAATTCTTCTCGAGGAAGGCTACATCAAGAGCTTCCAGCTCATTGATGACGGCACGCAGGGCGTCATCCGCGTCACCCTGAAGTATCTCCCCGGAAAAGAGAAGGCCATCCAGGGCCTCCGCAGAGTCTCCCAAGCCCGGCCTGCGTGTGTACGCCGGCGCTGACGAGCTGCCGCAGGTCCTGCGCGGCCTCGGCATCGCGATCATCTCCACCTCGAAGGGCATCATGACCGACAAGAAGGCGCGTGCGCAGCACGTCGGCGGCGAAGTCCTCGCGTTTGTGTGGTAAGGGAGGTACAGAACAATGTCTAGAATTGGTAGAGCTCCCATCGAGATCCCCGCAGGTGTTGAAGTCACCTGCAACGGCACGCTCGTCACCGTCAAGGGCCCGAAGGGCACCCTGACGCACAACGTGCACCCGGACATGACCGTCACGGTCGAAGGCAACACCATCCATGTCACCCGTCCGAGCGATGACAAACTGCACCGCTCCCTGCACGGCCTGACCCGCACGCTGATCCACAACATGGTCATCGGCGTGACCGAGGGCTTCAGCAAGACGCTGGAGATCAACGGTGTCGGCTACAGAGCCGCAAAGGAAGGACAGAACCTTGTCATGCACCTGGGCTTCTCGCACACGATCACCATGTCCGAGAATGCGGACATCCAGATCGATGTTCCGAACCCGAACCAGATCATCATCAAGGGTATCGACAAGGAAAAGGTCGGCCAGTTTGCAGCAGAAGTGCGCGCTAAGCGTCCGCCCGAGCCGTACAAGGGCAAGGGCATCAAGTACGATTACGAGCATATCCGCCGCAAAGAAGGCAAGACCGGCGCGAAGTAATTGGAGGTGTGCCTGAATGATTAAGAGACCGAATACGAAAGCGCAGCGCGTTCGCCGTCACCAGAGAGTGCGCGGCAAGGTTTCCGGCACGGCCGAGAGACCGCGTCTGAGCGTGTTCCGCAGCGAAAACAACATTTATGCCCAGATCATCGACGATGTCGCCGGTAAGACGCTCTGCAGCGCCTCCACCGTGGAAAAGGGCTTTGAAGGCAATGGCGGCAACTGCGAAGCGGCAGCCAAGATCGGCAAGCTCGTCGGCGAGCGCGCCGTGGCTGCCGGCATCACCGAGGTCGTGTTCGACCGCGGCGGCAACGTGTACCATGGCCGTGTCAAGGCTCTGGCAGAAGGCGCCCGTGAGGGCGGCCTGAAGTTCTAACGGGAGGAGGAAACGAAATGGCATATAACAATGACAGACGGGACAATCGCCGCAACCGCAGCGATGAGCCCCAGGAATTCACCGAAAAAGTCGTTGCCCTCAACCGCGTTTCCAAGACCGTTAAGGGCGGCCGCGTCGCAAAGTTCTCCGCACTCGTCGTCGTGGGTGACGGCAAGGGACGTGTGGGCTTCGGCCTCGGCAAAGCAGCCGAAGTCTCCGAAGCGATCCGCAAGGGCCTGGAGGACGCTAAGAAGAACCTGACCACCGTGACCCTGCAGGCACGACGATCCCGCACGAGGTCATCGGCGCGTTCGGTGCCGGCCGCGTGCTGCTCAAGCCCGCTGCTCCCGGTACCGGCGTGATCGCCGGCGGCGCTGTGCGTGCTGTGGTCGAGGCTGCCGGTATCAAGGACATCCGTACCAAGTGCCTGCGTTCGAACAACCCGGCAAACGTCGTCGCTGCGACGATGGAAGGTCTGAAGTCTCTGCGCAACGCCCAGCAGGTCGCTGCTTACAGAGGCAAGACCGCCGAAGAGATTCTGGGTTAAGGAGGGGCTGAGACATGGCAAATCTGAAGATCAAGCTCGTCAAGAGCCTCAGCGGCCGCAATGTCAAGCACATTGCCACCGCCAACTCCCTCGGCCTGCACAAGATCGGCAACGAGACCGTGCAGCCGGATAACCCGCAGACCCGCGGCAAGATCGCCAAGATCGGCTATCTCGTCGCCGTCACTGAAGAAGAATAAGGAGGGCCCCAAACATGAATATCCACGAACTTTCTCCCGTTGTGGGCTCCACCCATGTCGGCAAGCGCAAGGGCCGCGGCCACGCGACCGGCAACGGCAAGACCGCCGGCCGCGGTCATAAGGGTCAGAAGGCCCGCAGCGGCGGCGGCGTCCGCATCGGCTTCGAAGGCGGCCAGATGCCTCTGGCGCGCCGCATCCCGAAGCGCGGTTTCCACAACATCTTCGCCAAACCGCTCGAGAGCGTGAACGTCTCCGCTCTGGAGAAGTTTGAAGACGGCGCAGTCGTCGACGCGAAGGTTCTGCTTGACGCCGGTGTGCTGAGCAAGTGCACCTACGGCGTGAAGATTCTCGGCAACGGCGAAATCACCAAGAAGCTGACTGTGAAGGCTTCTGCGTTCTCCGAATCCGCGAAAGCGAAGATCGAGGCAGCAGGAGGAAAGGCAGAGGTGGTGTAAGGTGCTCCAGACATTTCGTAACGCATGGCGGATCGAAGAGCTGCGCAAGAAAATTCTTTTCACGCTGCTGATTGTCCTGCTACCGTCTCGGCAATGCCGTACCCGTACCTTTCGTCGATACCAAAGCGCTTGCGGATTACTTCCAGTCAAGCGGCCTGCAGAACACGATCCTCGGACTGTTCAACGTTATGTCCGGCGGCGCGTTCTCTCAGGCAACGATCTTCGCCCTGTCCATTCAGCCGTACATCAACGCTTCCATCATCATTCAGCTCCTGTGCATTGCGATCCCCGCGCTGGAGCGTCTGCAGAAGGAAGGCGGCGAGGAAGGCAAGAAGAAGATCGCCAGCATCACCCGCTACAGCACGGTCGCCATCGGCCTGCTGCAGGGCTTTGCTTACTATATGATGATGCGCAACTACGGCCTCATGAACGCCGACTTTGCCGGCAACATCTGGGCTGCCATCGTCATCATCCTGACCTTTACGTCCGGTTCCGCCCTCATCATGTGGCTTGGTGAGCAGATCACCGAGTTCGGCATCGGCAACGGTATCTCGATCATCCTGTTCGTGAGCATCGTCGCCCGTTTCCCGAACTCCATCATCCGCCAGATCAACAACGTCGCCAACGGCGACCTCGCCTGGTGGGTGCTGGTGCTGATGTACATCGGCGCTCTGCTGCTGATCGTCATGATCGTGCTCGTCAACGATGCCGAGCGCCGTCTGCCGGTGCAGTACTCCAAGCGCGTCGTCGGCCGCAAGATGTACGGCGGCCAGAGCACGCACCTGCCGATGAAGGTGAACATGAGCGGCGTCCTGCCGATCATCTTCGCCCAGTCGATCGCGTCTCTGCCGGCCACCATCTGCGCCTTCGTCCCGAAGTGGCAGAACAGCTGGGTCATGAAGCATATCTTTGATACGACCACCTGGCCGTATATCGTCCTCTACTTCCTGCTCATCATCTTCTTCAGCTACTTCTACTCCACGATCCAGTTCAACCCGATCGAGGTCGCGAACAACCTGAAGAAGAACGGCGGATTCATCCCGGGCTTCCGCGCAGGCAAGCCGACGAGCGAATTCATCCAGAAGGTGCTCAACAAGATCACACTCTTCGGCGCGATCTACCTGAGCGTCATCGCGATCACGCCGCTGATCATCAGTGCGTGCTCGCAGGCGGAGCAGCTCACCGGCATCTCCCTGGGCGGCACGTCCATCATCATCGTTGTCGGTGTTGCACTTGAGACCGTCCGCGCACTCGAGGCGCAGATGCTCATGCGCAACTATAAGGGTTTCCTGAGCTGATAGGAGGATTCATAGTATGAAACTCGTTTTGTTAGGTGCCCCCGGTGCAGGCAAGGGAACGCAGGCTGAGATCCTCAGCCGCAAGCTGAACATTCCCACCATTTCCACCGGCAACATCCTGCGTGCAGCCATGAAAAACGGCACGCCCGTGGGTCTGAAAGCAAAATCCTATGTGGAAAGCGGCAAGCTCGTTCCGGACGACGTCATCATCGGCATCGTCTGCGAGCGTCTGGCCGAGCCCGATTGCGCCAATGGTTATATCCTCGACGGTATGCCGCGCACCATCCCCCAGGCGGAAGCGCTGGAGCAGCACGGCATCGACATCGACACCGCCCTCTCGATCGAGATCGCGGATGAGACCATCATCGAGCGCATGTCCGGCCGCCGGACCTGCAAGGACTGCAGCGCCACGTTCCACATCGTCTCCAACCCTCCCAAGGTGGAAGGCAAGTGCGACTTGTGCGGCGGCGAGCTGACCATCCGCAAGGATGACGCTCCCGAAACCGTCAAGGCGCGTCTGGATGTCTACCATGCCGAGACCGAGCCGCTCAAGGACTTCTACGCCCAGCGCGGCAGCTCGTCTCTGTGGACAACCAGCCGACCATCGAGGCCACGACCGCTGCGATCGAGAAAGCTCTGGGTCTGGAATGATCATCATCAAATCCGATCCCGAAATCGATATCATGCGGCAGGCCGGCCGGATCACCGCTGGCGCGCGTACCATCGCGCGTCAGATGGTGGCCCCGGGCGTGACCACCCGCCAGATCAACCGCGAAGTGCACAAGTTCATCACGAAGTCCGGCGCGACGCCGTGCTTCATGACCGACGGCGGCTTTCCGACGGCGGCGTGCATCTCCGTCAATGACGAGATCATCCATGGTATTCCCGGCGACCGCGTCCTGCATGAAGGCGATATCGTCAGCGTCGACGTCGGCGCCCGCTACCGCGGCTTCAACGGCGACTGTGCGGGCACGTTCCCGTGCGGCCAGTGCTCGGATGAGGCGCTGCGCCTGATCCGCATCACGCGGCAGAGCTTTTTTGAGGGCATCCGGTTTGCCCGTGTCGGCTACCGCATCTCCGATATCGGCCACGCCATTCAGGATTATGCCGAGAGCTATGGCTATTCACTCGTGCGCGAGTATGTCGGCCACGGCGTCGGCGCCGGCCTGCATGAAGCGCCGGAGATCCCGAACTACGGCAAGCCCGGCCACGGCCCGCGTCTGCAGAAGAACATGACGATCGCCGTGGAGCCGATGGTCAACGCCGGAGACTACGAAGTCCGCGTTCTTGACAACGGCTGGACCGTGGTCACGGCGGACGGCAGTCTGTCGGCGCACTACGAAAACTCTCTGCTCGTCACGGATGGCGAGCCGGAGATCCTGACGTTTGCAGACGACATGTGACGGGCGCGTCCCGAAAAACCTTAGGAGGTTCAAACACCTTGGCAAAAGACGATGTAATCGAACTGGAGGGCACGGTTGTTGAATCCCTGCCCAACACGACGTTCCGGGTTGACATTGGCAACGGCCACGTCATCCTGGCGCACATCTCCGGAAAGCTCCGGATGAACTTTATCAGAATCCTCCCCGGTGACAAGGTCACGGTTCAGATGTCTCCGTACGATCTGACGCGCGGCCGCATCACCTGGAGAAGCAAGTAGGAGGTTAACTACAATGAAAGTCAGACCGAGTGTCAAGCCCATGTGCGAAAAGTGCAAGGTCATCAAGCGCAAGGGCAAAGTCATGGTTATCTGCGAAAACCCGAAGCACAAACAGAGACAGGGCTGATCTGACCCTGTAAGTCCTAACACATCCGCGCCAGAAGGTCGGCTCCCTCCGGCGGGAGTAAGTCGCCTCCCTTTTTGCGCGCGGAACCAAAATTTCGAAAGGAATGATCGAATAAGATGGCACGTATCGCCGGCGTTGACCTGCCCAAGGACAAGCGAATTGAAATTGGCCTGACCTATGTTTATGGTATCGGCAGAACCAGCGCAAAAAAGATTCTTGAGATGACCGGCATCAATCCGGACACCCGTGTGAAAGACCTCACCGACGAGGACGAAGCGAAGATCCGTGAGTGCATCGACCACCACTTCATCGTGGAGGGTGACCTGCGCCGCAGCGTGGCGCTCGATATCAAGCGCCTGACCGAGATCGGCTGCTACCGCGGCCAGCGTCACAGACGCGGCCTGCCCGTGCGCGGCCAGCGCAGCAAGACCAATGCGCGTACCCGCAAGGGCCCGAAACGCACGATCGCCAATAAGAAGAAGTAAGGGAGGGATATGTAATGGCAAACGCAGCAAAAGGCAAGAAGGTTCGCACGCGCCGCAAGGAGCGTAAGAACATTGAAAAGGGAGCCGTGCATATCAGCTCTTCCTTCAACAACACCATGGTCACCATCACGGACACCCAGGGCAATGCGATCTCTTGGGCTTCTGCCGGTGGCATGGGCTTCCGCGGAAGCAAGAAATCCACCCCCTTCGCCGCGCAGACCGCCGCTGAGACGGCTGCCAAGGCGGCTATGGAGCACGGCCTGAAGACGGTCGAAGTTTTCGTCAAGGGCCCCGGCTCCGGACGTGAGGCTGCGATCCGCGCCCTGCAGACTGCAGGACTCGAGGTCACCATGATCAAGGACGTCACCCCCATTCCGCACAATGGCTGCCGTCCTCCGAAACGCCGCCGCGTCTGATTGAAGGAGGGAAATGAATTATGGCTAGATATACCGAAGCTGTCTGCCGTCAGTGCCGCAGAGAGGGCCAGAAGCTCTTCCTCAAGGGCGACAGATGCTACACCCAGAAGTGCGCGCTCGAGTGCAGAGGCTACGCCCCCCGGTCAGCACGGCCAGGGCCGCAGCAAGACCTCTGAGTACGGCTCCCAGCTGCGCGAGAAGCAGAAGGTCCGCCGCTATTACGGCGTGCTCGAGAAGCAGTTCCGCAGCTACTTCGCCATGGCGGAGAAGCGTCAGGGCATCACGGGCGAGAACCTGCTCGCGATCCTCGAGACCCGTCTGGACAACGTCGTCTACCGTCTCGGCTTTGCGATGAGCCGCGCCGAGGCGCGCCAGCTCGTGACGCACGGCCACTTCACCGTGGATGGCCGCAAAGTCAACATCCCCAGCTTCCTGGTCAAGCCGGGCATGGTTATTACACTCAAGGACTCCAGCAAGAGTCTCGACAAGATCAAGGCCAACGTCGAAGCCAACGCTTCCCGTCCGGCGCCGAAGTGGCTGGATTACGACGCCAACAGCATGGTTGGCAAGGTCGTGGCCATCCCCGCGCGCGATGACATTGATCTGCCTGTCGAGGAACACCTCATCGTCGAGCTGTATTCCAAGTAATAAAGAGACCCTCAAATTGGTAAGCTGACATCCGCAGCGCCGCAGTGGCGCAACAATACAGTAAGGAGGGTTAAGTCTAAATGATTGAAATTGAAAAGCCGCGCATCGAATGCCTGGAATCCCCGGACGACATTTCCTACGGAAAGTTCGTCGTCGAGCCTTTGGAGCGTGGCTACGGCACGACCCTGGGTAACTCTCTGCGCAGAGTGCTGCTCTCTTCACTGCCCGGTTATGCCCCGACGTCCATCCGGATCGCCGGTGTGCAGCACGAGTTTTCGACGATCCCCGGTGTCAAGGAAGACGTCACCGAGATCGTGCTGAATGTGAAGGGCATCATTGCACGCCTGCATTGCGACGGCCCGAAGACCGTCTATATCGAAGCGGCAGGCGAGTGTGAAGTCACCGCCGGTGACATCAAGGCAGATGCCGAGGTTGAGATCCTCAACCCCGAACTGCACATCGCCAGCCTCGGTCCGGACGGCGCGCTCTCCATGGAGATCACGCTTGACCACGGCAGAGGTTATATCCCGGCGGACAAGAACAAGAGCGCGCAGCAGGTCATCGGGACCATCCCGGTGGACAGCATCTATGCGCCGGTCCTGAAGGTCAACTACGCTGTCGAGAACACCCGTGTGGGCAACCAGACGGACTTCGACAAGCTGACCATCGAGGTCTGGACCGACAAGACCATCTCGGCGCGCGACGCGCTGAGCCTCGGCGCCAAGATCCTGTGCGATCACTTCACGCTCTTCACCGATCTGTCTGACACGATCGGCAACAGCTGCACGGTGGTGGAAAAAGAGCCGGAGCGCCCCGATACCGTCATGAAGATGACCATCGAGGAGCTGGATCTCTCCGTGCGCAGCTTCAACTGCCTCAAGCGCGCGAACATCAACACCGTCGAAGACCTCACCAACAAGACCGAGGAAGAGATGATCAAGGTGCGCAACCTTGGCCGCAAGTCCCTCGAAGAGGTCGAGCACAAGCTCGCTATGATGGGCCTGAGCCTGGCGAGCGACGACAATCAGTAATAACCAGCTACTCTTATCAAGGAGGAAACCGATATGCCCGGAACAAGGAAACTCGGTAAGACCACCGATCAGCGCAAGGCGATGCTCCGTCAGCAGGTCACGGATCTGCTCGACATGGGCCGCATGGAGACGACCGTCTTCCGCGCAAAAGAGATCGCGCCTCTGGCCGAGAAAATGATTACCCTTGGCAAGAAGAAGGACATGGCTGCCTATCGTCAGGCGCTGGCCTTCATCACCCGCGAGGATGTTGCCAAGAAGGTGTTCGAGGAAGTCGCCCCGAAGTATGCCGACCGCAACGGCGGCTACACCCGCATCACCCGCATCGGCACCCGCCGCGGCGATGCGGCCGAGATGGCTGTCATCGAGCTCGTGTAAGGTTTACCCGAACACAAATTCAAATGCACCGACCGCTCTGCGGCCGGTGCATTTTCAGCTTGTCAAAAAGCCTCGTAGAGTTTCGCCGCCGCAGCGGCGAAAGAAAACCCAATCATTTTCTCCGGCGACATGTGCGGCGGAGAAAATACTTCTCGGCCTGCAAACGTGCGCGTTGTCCGCCTCCGGCGGACAGCGCGTGCGCTGCAGTCAGGCCGCAAATCCCTTTGTCAAAAAGCAGTACTTTTTTGACAGCCCCCAATGCACCGACTGCTCTGCGGCCGGTGCATTTTCTTGTTTTACACACAGGCATGCCCTGTGGTATAATAATCAATCGACAGACAGACAACAAGGAGGGACGTGTATGCGCATTCTGGTCGTGGAGGACGAACAGGACCTCAACCGCATCCTCGCCAAAACACTCAAAGCCGAGGGCTACAGCGTCGACAGCTGCTTTGACGGTGTGGAGGCGCTCGACTACCTCAAGGGCGCGGAGTATGACGCCGTTGTGCTCGATGTGATGATGCCGCGCATGGACGGGTTTTCGGTGCTGGCGCAGATGCGCGCCGACGGCAACGAGACGCCGGTGCTGTTTCTCACGGCGAAGGACAGTGTGCCCGACCGCGTGCACGGGCTGGATACCGGCGCGGACGACTATCTCGTCAAGCCGTTTTCGTTTGATGAGCTTCTGGCGCGGCTGCGCGTCGTCACGCGCAAGCACGGCGGCAGCGCGACCAATGTCTTCACCGTGGCGGACCTCACGCTCGATACCGCCTCGCATCATGTCGCGCGCGGCGGGCGCACGATCTCGCTCTCGGCCAAGGAATTTGCGCTGCTGGAATATATGATCCGCAACCGCGGCGTCGTGCTCTCGCGCGAGCGCATTGAAAACCATCTCTGGAACTATGACTACAGCGGCGGCTCGAACGTCGTGGATGTGTACGTGAGCTATCTGCGCCGCAAGATCGACGCGGACTATCCCACCAAGCTCATCCATACCGTCTGGGGCGTCGGCTGGGTGCTGCGGGAGGAAGTATGAGAAGACCGTCACTCAAGATCCGCATCACGGCGTGGTTTGCGCTCATGATGTTCGTCATCGAGGCGCTGGTGCTCTCGTTCCTGCTTGCCGTCAACGGCACGATCGTCACAAATGATCCCGAGTCGCGTCTCGTGCGCATGGTCGAGCACAATGCCAACCGCGTCAAGTATAAAAACCGGCAGTTTCGCTATGACCACATCCACTATTACCGCAGCGGCGTGTACACCGTGCTCTACGACGCGGACGGCAATCCCCTGCAGGGTACGTTCCCGGCGGAGTTTTCGCCCGCCTATCCCTTGCCGCTCAACGGGGATGCGGTGCGCACCGTCGTCTGCGGCGAGCAGACGTACTACGTCTATGACGTGCACGTCGATATGATGGTCGGCAGCGTCTGGCTGCGCGGCGTCATCGACGCGAACGCAAAAGGCGGCGTCATGCGCGTGATCATGCCGCTGGCGTGGTCGCTGCTGCCGGTGCTGCTGGTGCTGTCGGTCATCGGCGGGTATTTCATCGCCAACCGCGCACTGCGCCCCGTGCGCCAGCTCACGGCCGCGGCCAATGCCATCTCCGACGGGCAGGATCTCAAGGCGCGCATCGGTCTGCCGCACACAAAGGGCAGCGATGAGATCTATCAGCTCTCGGCATCGTTTGACAATATGTTCGACCGGCTCGAGCGCTCGTTCGAGGCCGAGCAGCGCTTCACGTCCGATGCCTCGCACGAGCTGCGCACGCCGACGACCGTCATCCTCGCCGCCTGCGAGGACGCGCGCAAAAACGCCGCCACCCCGGCGGACTATCAGGCTGCGCTCGACGTCGTCGACCGGCAGGCGCACAAGATGTCGGCGCTCATCCGCAGCATGCTCGAGATCACGCGCCTCGATCAGGGCACGCAGAAGGTCAACTGGGAGTATGCAGACCTGTCCGATCTTGTTACCGTTATCTGCGACGAGCAGACCATGGTCGCGCGCCGCGGCATCCGCATCGGCTGCGCGGCAGAACCGGACATTTTCATCGACATGGATGTGTTCCTCATGTCGCGCGTCGTGCAGAACCTGCTCGACAATGCCTTCAAATTCGGCATCGACGGCGGCTGGATCCATGTGGCGCTCCGGCGCACGGATGCGGGCGTGCAGCTGACCGTGCAGGATAACGGCGTCGGTATCTCGCAGGAAGATCTGGACAGAATATGGCAGAGGTTTTATCAGGCCGACCCCAGCCGGCAGGAAAGCGCGGGACTGGGTCTGGGCCTGTCGATGGTGCAGCAGATCGTGGCGCTGCACGGCGGCACGGTTGCCGTCGCAAGCGTGAAGGGCCGCGGCACGACGTTCACGGTCACGCTGCCGGAACACCACGGAAAAGAGGAGAAGTAACATGAAGAAAACCGTTTTGCGTGCCTATGCCCGCCTCATTGCCGAGGTCGGCGCGCGTGTTCAAAAGGGGCAGGATGTCGTCATCGAGGCCGAGCTCGACAGCCGGAGTTCGTGACCATGGTCGCCGATGCGTGCTACCACACCGGTGCGCGCAAGGTCACCGTCACGTGGAAGCATCAGGCGCTCGAGAAGCTCGCCATCCGGCGTGAGAGCGTCAAGACGCTCCAGACTGTCGCCGACTGGGAGCGCGCGAAGCTCCAGCACTATGTCGACACGCTCCCGTGCCGCATCTACCTGCTCAGCGAAGATCCGGACGGGCTGCGCGGCGTCAGCCCTGCAAAGATGGCCAGCGCCCGCCAGGGACGCTACAGTGTCATCAAGCCATACCGCGACCAGATGGAGGGGCGCTACCAGTGGTGCATCGCGGCCGTGCCCGGCGCGGCGTGGGCGAAGAAGGTGTTCCCGCACGAGACAAAGGCGCGCGCCGTCGAAAAGCTCTGGGAGGCGATTTTGCACACCTGCCGTGTGCACGATGATCCCGTCGCCGCGTGGGACGCGCACAACGCAGACCTGCAGGCGCGCTGCGATTATCTCAACAGCCTCGGCATCGAGACGCTCGAGTACCGCGCGTCCAACAGCACGCACCTGACCGTCGGCATGATCCCCGAGGCACAGTTTTGCGGCGGCGGGGAGTACACGATCGGCGGCAGCTACTTCAACCCCAACCTCCCGACGGAGGAGTGCTTCATCTCGCCCAAGCGCGGCGAGGCCGAGGGCATCGTCTACTCGTCGAAGCCGCTGTCGTATCAGGGGCAGCTCATTGAGGACTTTTCCATCCGCTTCGAGCATGGCCGCGCCGTGGAGGTGCATGCCCGCACGAACGAGGCGCTGCTGCAAAAGCTCATCGCCATGGATGACGGCGCCGCCTATCTCGGCGAGTGCGCGCTCGTGCCGTATGACAGCCCCATCAACCAGACGGGCATCCTGTTTTATAACACCCTCTTTGATGAAAATGCCTGCTGCCACCTCGCACTCGGCATGGGCTTCATCGATACCATCCGTGACTACCCGAACCGCTCGCTCGAGGAGATGCGCGCTCGGTGTGAATGACTCCATGATCCACGAGGATTTCATGATCGGCACGCCGGACCTTGCGATCACGGCGCACTGCCGCGACGGCCGCTCGGTTCCGGTGTTCCGGGACGGGACATGGGCATTTTGACCGAAATCCCACTATTACGTCGAAAAACCGCGAATTGTGGTGCGCTCCGATCTTGGAGCGCACCATTTTTATAGAAAAGTGGGGAATGCGTGCAGGAAACCGTTGCATTTTTCCGTTGCGTATGGTAAGATACGCCTACGCGGAACGAACACCGCAGATCGAAACAAAACGGGAGGTGACCGGCATGAAGCGTGCACTTTTGTGCGTCTTGCTCGCAGCGCTGCTGCTCTGCGGCTGCACGCGCGCCCCGGCGAGTACCGTGCGCGCCCCGGATGCCGGTGAGCCGCTGACGCTCTGCCTCGGCGCAGAGCCTGCGACGCTCGACCCTGCGCGCACGGAAAATGGTGTCGGCGCAACATATGTGGTCAACCTCTTTTCCGGCCTGACCGGCTATCGCGCCGGCGGTGACGGCAGCCGGGAGCTGACGCCCGAGCTGTGCGCGGAGCTGCCCGTGCCGGAGTCTTTGCCCGACGGGCGCGTACAGTATGTGTTTACGCTGCGTGACGGCCTCACGTGGTCAGACGGCACGCCGCTCACGGCGGCGGACTTTGTCTATGCGTGGAACCGGGCGTGCACACTTGAGGATGCGGCGGCGCCGTATCTCTTTGCCTGTATCGACGGGTATGGTACCGGCCGCCTGAACGTCACGGCGTCGCCCGACGGACGCACACTTACCGTTGTGCTCGCGGAGGCCATGCCGACCTTCCTGCAGCTTTGCGCCCAGCCTGCGTATGCGCCCGTGCCCTCCGGCGCGGCAGATACGATGCGCCGGACGGCGGACGGCGCGGGCTTTGCCGTCAGCGGGCCGTACACGGTCGCCGCATGGACGGACGAGGGCCTGACCTATGTGAAAAACCCCGCCTACTGGGACGCGGACAACGTCACGGCCGAGACGGTGCGCTTTGCGTTCGACCCTGACCCCGACGCTGCAAGCGCCGCCTTTCTTGCGCGCGACTATGCGCTCGTCTGGCCGGTCCCGGATGCCGCTCTGGACGATCTGCGCACGAACCACGCGCCTGAGCTGCGCACTGTGAGCCGGCTTGCGACCTACAGCCTCTGCTTTCCCATGAACGATCCGGCGCTGAGCACCTTTACGCAGTCGGAGCGCGCGCAGATCCGCACGGCGCTTGCCCTGCTCATCGACCGCAGCGACCTCTGCGCGCAGATCACACCCGGCGCACAGCAGAGCGCGAACGCCCCCATCCCGCCCGGCATCTCGGATGCCGACGGCAGCGATTTTACCGCGCACAATGGAGCTGACGGCAATGGGGCAGGGTACTACAGCGCCGACTATACCGCCAACTGCCAGCAGGCCGTCGCGCTGCTGCGGCAGGCGGCAGAGTCGTCCGGCCGCTTCACGGTCAACGCGCAGGGCGTCTGCGCCGGCTTCCCGGAGCTGACATACCTGACGTCCGACGCAGCCGGTCATGTCGCCATCGCGGAGTATCTCCGGGCGCTCTACGCGCGCTACGGCATCACGCTCACCGTCACGGCGCAGGATATGCAGACCTTTCTCACCAGCCGCGCCGCCGGGGGGCTACTCCGTCACGCGCTGCAGCTTCAGCGCCGATCTGGACGACCCCATGCCGTTTCTCTCCCTCTGGGCGAGCGGCGCGGGCAGTAACTTTGTCGCGCTCGGCCGCGGCGCGCACATGGACTACGCGGGCTATACCGTCACGATCGACGGACGCACGAAAGACGGCTGCACGTGGGCGGAGTCGTATGATGCGCTGCTGTACCGCATTGCGAGCAGCAGCGATACCGCAGAGCGCTATGCGCTCATGCATCAGGCCGAGACCCTGCTCATGCAGACGGGCGCCGTCTGCCCGCTCTACTGGTATACGGACCAGTACCTGTGCAACGCGCACGTGCAGGGGCTGCTGTCCGGCCCGCTCGGCGCGCAGTATCTGATGGCCGCGCAGGTGCAAAAGTGAATATAAAGCAGCCCCGCTGCCGGGAAACCGGCAGCGGGGCTCAGGCTATATTCAGGGTTACAGAAAGACGAAAAACAGCATCACGATCAGATATGCGAACGCGAGCGTCATCGGCGCGAGTGCGAGTGCGGCGGTCAGCCGCCAGTCGTCCTCGCGCTCGACCGTGCCTTCATAGACCGGCTCCGCCATGGCGGCGAGTGAGCCGTGCAGATAGCTGCGGTAGAGCTTCAAAAACCGCTTTCCGTCGCGGCGGCCGGTGCTGTAGGCCGACTGCTCCGGTGTGCGGGGCTGCAGGGCGTGGTGTGTGCGCATCCGGTGTTCCTCCTCATGCTCGAAAGGTGTCAAATCGTTTATAAGCTATTATACGCATTGCGCCGCCGCGCGTCAACCGGGGAAGCGCTCGGGTGCAGACGTTGTCTCCGGCGACGGTGTCGGTGTCGGCTCCGTGCTGGGCTCGGGCGTGGGCTCCGGCTCCGGTTCGGGCGTCGGCATCGGGGGCAGGATCACCTGCGGCGGGGCGTTCGGCGTGGGTCTCGGCGTGGGCGCAGCCGTCTGCACCGGCGTGGACGCGGGAGCGGGGGGGCTTGCGCGGAATGCTGCCGACTGCGATCCACAGCGCGGCGACTACGGCACAGAGCACCGCCAGGATCACGGAGACGGTGAGTACCCACTCGCGGCGGCGCGCACGCGCCTGCTTTTTGCGCTGCGTCTCCTGCTCGGCGATGCGCTCGGCCGAGACTTCGAACCGCCGCGTCTGCGACAGCTCCTCCACCGGCGGCTGCGGCAGGGGAACGGCGGTCTCGGGGTCGAGCGCCGTGATCTCGATGAGCACGAGCGTGATGTTGTCGCCCGGCCCGGCGTCGAGCGCCTGCGCCATGAGTGCCTGCCCCAGCTCCGGCAGCGGCATATCCGCGCCGAGCACCGCCTGCAGGCGGCTGTCGCTGAGCTTTCCGGTCAGCCCGTCGGTGCACAGCAGCAGCCGGTCGCCGACGGCGAGCGGCACACCGGCCGCAAAGTACGGCATGAGCCGCTGGCGCGCGCCGAGCATGCCCAGATACTGCGTGAGCACGTGCCGGTCCGGACTGTCGTCCGCGTCATCCGCGTCGCCGGCGGCACCGGCATCGAGCCGCTCCTGATACTTGGTGTGGTCGCGCGAGATGCGCTGCAGCGCGCCGCCGCGCTGCAGATAGATGCGGCTGTCGCCGACGTTGCAGCAATAGGCGTGGTTTCCGGTCAGGTGCACGGTCGCAGCGGTCGAGCCGCTGACCTGACCGCTGGCCGCGATCATGTCGCACACGGCGACGTTTGCGCGCCGGAAGAAATCGAGCGCGTCAAACGGCTCATCGCTGCTGCATCGGTGCAGTGTCTGCGCGCACAAAAGCGCTGCCTGCTCACCGTTTGCCTCGCCGCCCATGCCGTCGAACACGCCGTAGATCAGCCGCTTGCCCTCCTGTTCGGCGGCCGCCTCGGCCACGGGGACGGCGGCATCGCGCTTGAACGTGCCGTTGCAGTAGTAGTTGTCCTCATTATTATCCCGGCCGGAGCCGATGTTTGTCTGCGCGTAACACAGCACACGCATCGCGCATTCCTCCCATGATGGTCTTCTTCCGCTATCGTATCGTTCGGCGGCCGGTTTGTCAACGTGTTGTCGGGGCGGAGAACGGAAAAAATGCAGCGGTGCGCCCATTTTTGCCCGACTGGGGATTCCATCGGCGGCGGATTTGTGCTATGCTGAAAGCAAAAGAGCGCTGCCGCGTGTCCGGCGGCGATGGGGGAACGGATATGAACGAACGATTGGATGCGGCGCTCGAGCAGCTGCCATTCTGGCCGAACCTGACCGAGCCGCAGCGCGAGCTTGCGCGCCGCGGCGCACGGCTGACACAGTATGAGCGCGGTGCACTCGTGCACGGGTGCGACGGGCAGTGCCTCGGCATGATCCGGGTGCAGAGCGGACGTCTGCGTGCGTGCATGCTCTCGGATGACGGGCGCGAGATCACGCTCTACCGCCTCACGGACGGGGATGCCTGCGTGCTCGCGGCGGCGTGCGTCATCCGGCAGATCACGTTCGAGGTGCAGCTCGTGGCCGATGCGCCGACGGAGCTGCTGATCCTCGGCGCGCACGTGTTTCAGCAGCTCACGGCGGAGAATATCTATGTCGAGTGCTGCATGTACCGGCTTGCCACAGAGCGCTTTTCCGATGTCATGTGGGCGATGCAGCAGCTGCTGTTCACAAGCTTTGATAAGCGCCTTGCGCAGTACCTCTGGGACGAATCCGGCCATGCCCGTGCCCCCGTGCGCGCCACGCATGAACAGATCGCGCGCGACACCGGCGCCGTGCGTGAGACGGTCACGCGCATGCTGCGCCACTTTGCCGACGACGGCGTCGTGTCGCTCGGCCGCGGCACGGTCACGGTCACGGACGCGCAGAAGCTGCGCAGCCTCGCCGGAATGTGACTTTGCCACAGAACGCAGGTGTAAAATCTGTTAAAATCCAATCAATAGATCCAAGATACCGATTCGGAAAGGAAGATCCCTATGTTGACACTCACGAAAGAAAACTTTGCGCAGGAGGTCCTGCAGTCTGACAGACCCGTGCTCGTGGATTTCTGGGCAACGTGGTGCGGCCCCTGCCGCATGATGGCGCCCGTGGTCGAGGAGCTCGCCGCCGAGCATCCGGAATACAAATTCGGCAAGATCAATGTCGATGAGCAGCCGGAGCTCGCAGGTGAGTACCGCATCATGAGCATCCCGACGCTCATGGTCTTCCGCGGCGGTCAGGCCACGGCCGTAAAGGTCGGCGTGACGCCGAAGGAAGAACTGCTCAGCCTCCTTGGCTGAGACCGGGGAAAACCAGAAACATTTGAAGGAGGAGACAACGTATGCACTGCACTGTGAAAATGACCGAGGACCTGTACTGGGTCGGTGCGTCCGACCGCCGTCTGGCGCTGTTTGAGAGCGTGTATCCCATCCCGCGCGGCGTGTCGTACAACGCCTATGTCCTGCTCGACGAGAAGACCGTCCTGCTCGACACGGTGGATCAGTCCGTCGCCGGTCAGTTCTTTGAGAACCTTGCCTTTGTTCTCGGCGACCGCCCGCTGGACTACATCGTCGTGCACCACATGGAGCCGGACCACGCCAAGACGCTCGAGGAGACCGTGCGCCGTTATCCCGAGGCGAAGATCATCTGCAACGCGAAGATCCGCGACATGATCCGCAACTACTTCACCTTTGACATCGACGCCCGCGCCATCCTCATGGCCGAGGGCGGCACCTACTGCTTCGGCAAGCACACGTTTGCCTACGTCATGGCACCGATGGTGCACTGGCCGGAGGTCATGGTCAGCTTTGACACCACGACCGGCACGCTCTTTTCGCCGACGCCTTCGGCACGTTCGGCGCGCTCAGCGGCAACCTCTATGCCGATGAGTATGACTTTGAGCACGACTGGCTGCCCGATGCCCGCCGCTACTACACGAACATCGTCGGCAAGTACGGCACGCAGGTGCAGGCGCTGCTCAAGAAGGCCGCTACGCTTGATATCCGCATGATCTGCCCGCTGCACGGTCCGGTCTGGCGCAAGAACATCGGCTGGTTCGTCGATAAGTACAGCAAGTGGAGCTCCTACACGCCCGAGCAGGACGGCAGCGTGCTCATCGCCTACTCCTCCGTCTACGGCCACACCGAAAACGCGGCGCAGGTGCTCGCCACCATGCTCGCCGGGCGCGGCGTGCGCAACATCGCCATGTACGACGTCTCCGTCACGCACCCGAGCTATGTCGTGGCTGAGGCCTTCCGCTGCAGCCACCTCGTGTTCGCGTCCACGACGTATAACGCCGGCATCTTCTGCAACATGGAGACGGCGCTGCTCGACATCGCGGCACACAACCTCCAGAACCGCACCATCGCCCTGATCGAAAACGGCTCCTGGGCGCCGACTGCCGGCAAGCTCATGCGCGGCATCCTCTCCAAGCTCAAGGACGTGACCATCCTCAACGAGACGCTCACTATCAAGTCCTCGCTCAAGGACGATCAGCTCGCAGCGCTCGCCGAGATCGCGGACGCGCTCGTGGCCTCCATGCCGAAGCCGCGCCCGATCGTCAACGAAGGCAAGCAGAACCCCGCCGCACTCTTCAAGTTCCAGTACGGTCTGTTTGCGCTCTCCGCCCGCGAGGGGGACAAGGACAACGCCTGCATCATCAACACCGCCATCCAGATGGCCAACAAGCCCGAGCGCATCTCCATCTCGGTCATCAAGGCCAACTACACCTGCGGTATGATCGAGCGCACCGGCGTGTTCAATCTCTCGCTGCTGACGAAGGAAGTGCCGTTTGCCTTCTTCCAGCACTTCGGCTTCCAGTCCGGCGCGGAGGTGGACAAGTTCGCAGACTGGAGCGACTGCGCCCGCAGCGACAACGGCCTGTATTACATCAACCGCTACACGAACGCCATGTTCTCCTGCCGCGTCGTCGAGAGCTATGATCAGGGCAGCCACCGGCTGTTCATCGCCGAGATCACGGAGTCCAAGCTCTTCAGCAACGACGAGACTGTGACCTACGATTACTACCGCAGCCACATCAAGCCCGCCCCGCCGAAGCTCGCCCCCGCCGAGAAGGCGACCTGGGTCTGCTCCGTGTGCGGCTATGTGTACGAGGGCGAGACGCTCCCGGCCGATTTCATCTGCCCCCTGTGCAAGCACCCGGCGTCCGACTTCGTCAAGCACGAGGCCAAGCCCGCGGAAAAGCGCGTCGGCTTTGTGTGCACCGTCTGCGGCTATGTGTACGACGGCGCGGATATGCCGGATGACTTCATCTGCCCGCTGTGCCACCACCCGAAGTCCGATTTCAAACCGCTTGCGTAAGTTCCCCGATATTGCAAAAACGACGTGACCGTCTTTGGCCACGTCGTTTTTTGCTGTCCTTCGGCGCTCAGCGTTTGTCGATCACGTCGATGATCTCGCCCACGAACGCGATGTGCGGCTGCCAGCCGCCGTGAAAGTCGGGGTAGACCTGCGGCATCGAGGCGTAGTATGCCTGCACCTCCGGCGCAAGATCCTCTGTGGTGAACTGGTGCTGGTAGAGCTTTTTGCACAGGAAGGTCAGGTTTGCCTCGGCATACGTCACGCCCTGCCCGAAGGCCATCGGTGTCAGTCCGGCTGCGGCGGCCTTGTCGCCGTCTCTGCCGGAGTGCGAGCCGATGTAGCCCAGTGCACGCCTGTATTCCGGCGGGTAGAAGCTGACGGTGAACGTGTCGCCCTGCTCCAGGAATTCGCAGGTGTAGCGCGCCGGGTGCACATAGACCGTCACGGTCGGACGGCTTCTGCCGGTCGGTCCCCAGAGGTTGCCCAGACTGCCCCAGCCGACCGTGCAGCTGTTGTAGTGCTCGATCGAGCCGGCTGTCACGAGCGCCCACTGCTGGTCAAAGAGCTCAAAGACGTTGTATGCTTTCTGCTTGAAGTTTTCCATGTTGATCCACTCCGTCATGATCGCCGCGCAGTGCGGCGGTGTGTGTTATTCCTTCGGCAGCACGCGCAGCCAGTTGTCGGCAAAGAGCGCGTTGAGCAGCGGCTCGTCATAGCCGCGCGCTGCAAGCGCTGCGTAGAGCTTCGGGTAATCCTGAATGCCGGTGACGCCGCCGCCGAGCGTGTCACACCCGTCGAGATCACCGCCGAGCGCGAGGGTCTCTGTGCCGCCAAGGTTGAGCAGGTGCTCGATGTGGCGCACGACGGCGTCCATGTCCGCGCCGCCGAGAAACGCCGTGTAGAGGTTGAGCCCGACCACGCCGCCGCTGTCGCGGATGGCGCAAAAGAGGTCGTCCGAGAGGTTGCGCGTGTGCGCGCAGACGGCGCGGCTGTTCGCGTGCGAGGCGATCACCGGGCCGAGCCCGAGACGCACTGTGTCCCATGCTGCCGCCTCTGACAGGTGTGACACGTCCGGCAGCATCCGGTGGGCATACAGCGCGCGTACGAAGTCGCGCCCCTGCGCCGTGAGCCCCTGTGTGGGCGCGTCGCAATGCGAGCCTGCGAGGGCGTTTGCGTGGTTCCATGTCAGCGTCACATACACGCACTCCCACGCCGCAGCTTCATCCAGCCTGTTCGGGTCGCAGCCGAGCAGCTCCGCCCCCTCGATGCCGAGCAGCGCGGCCGTTTTCCCGGCCGCCCATGCCGCGCGCACGTCCTGCGCCGTGCGGCAGCGGCGCACGAGGTCGGCGTTGCGCGCACATTCGCGTTCAAGCAGGGCATGCTGCCGCTGCGCGACGGTATGGAGCGGTTCGCTTACCGCGGCACTGTCGGCAAAGATTGCGAAGATCTGCGCGTGCTGCCCAAGCGCCGCGCAGCGCGTGAGGTCGACGTGGCAGGTGTTTTGCCGCAGCGCACTGCCGCGCTCGAGGCAGCGCGCGAGCGTGTCGCAGTGCCCGTCAAGCTGCGCATTATGCGTCCTTCCTCCGGGTCACGGCCTCGAGATAGTCGTAGTACGGCAGCAGGAAGCCGAACCCGCGCACGAGCTCGTCCGTCAGCGCGGGGGAGAAGAGCAGGTCGTCGTGCGCGCGCACGCACGAGAGATCGAGCACGCGCTTATTGTACCATGGGGAGAGCAGCGCGCCGGGGTTGCCCTTCGGCCGGACATAGTCCTGCCCCGCGAGCACGAAGGTGCTCTGCGCGTTCAGGCGCTCTGCCAGCTCTGTCAGCGGCAGGGGGTCTGCGTCGATCGCACGGCGGAAGCACGCCATCGTGTTTGCCTTTGCCCAGTAGCAGCCCATGCCGTAGCTGTAGTTGTGCGGGGTGATCTCAAAGTAAAACGCCGGGATCTCCGGCCCGCGGCTGCTGTCGCAGCGCAGCGTAAACCAGAGGCTCTCCTTGTACGGTCCGCTGCCGTGCAGCCGCCGCGCATCGCGGTAGATGCGCGCCACGTGCAGATACCACTTCCGCTGCGGGTATGCCTGCTCAAGCGCGGCGGTCACATCGGCGGCCAGCGCCTTCATCGGGCGGTCGAGTGTGTCGACAAAGACCTGCTTATGCTCCAGAAACCACGGGCGCTCGTTGTGAAAGCGCAGCTCCCAGAGAAAGTCGATCGTTGCGTCGGAAAAGCCAGTGAACATATGCGTTTCTCCTTGTCATGCCTTGAAAGTATCCTCATCTTACTCCGAAAGGTGCGCGCTTGCAAGAGCACGCACACAGTGCAAATTGCCGAATCATGGTTGCTTTTTTATCAAATCTTTTGTATACTGTTCTTTGCGTGCCTTAGCACGCAGAGAAAAAGAAAACTGTAGAGGAGACAAAACATGATTGAATCAATTGACAGAGTTGTCAATGCGATCGGCGGTTTTTTGTACCGGCCGTACATCGTGCCTCTGTTTCTGCTCGCCGCGGGTCTGTATTTCACGATTCGCACCGGGCTGATCCAGTTCCGGCTGTTCGGTGAGTCGATCCGCGTTGTCAAGGAAAAGCCGAAAGAAAAGGGCAGTATTTCGTCCTTCGGTGCGCTCATGGTGTCCACGGCGTCGCGCGTCGGCACGGGCAACATCGTCGGCGTGTCCACGGCCATCTGTCTCGGCGGCTTTGGCGCCGTGTTCTGGATGTGGGTCGTGGCGCTGGTCGGCGGTGCGAGTGCGTTCATCGAGTCTGCGCTCGCGCAGGTCTACAAAAAGCGCGATGCGGACGGCAGCAGCTATGGCGGCCCGTCGTATTATATGGAGCAGGCGCTGCATCAGCGCTGGCTCGGCGTCGTGTTCGCGGTCGTGCTGATCCTGACCTATGTCGTGGGCTTTAATATGCTCGCCGCCTACAACCTGCAGGATGCGTTCGGCGGCTTCAGCTTCTATGTCAAGGGCCGCACGCCGTATATCATCGGCGCGATCCTTGCGGTGCTGTTCGCCCTGTGCGTGCTCGGCGGCGGCAAGCGCCTGACCAATGTCACGGGCG
>VOFJ01001874.1_pt1 | contig 27828 bp, 58 predicted proteins | sample 5384081 | NCBI WGS metagenome assembly VOFJ01 (sample SAMN12384729, study PRJNA508395) | human gut metagenome | isolation source: healthy gut I | host: Homo sapiens | reverse complement strand
CTGGTCAACAGTGTTCTGATGAAACTGGGAATTCTCTCCACAGGATATAATTTCCTTGAAACTCCACCAGTGCGAAGATTGTTATTATCATCGCCCTGATCTGGAGATGGACCGGATACAACATGGTATTCTATCTGGCAGGACTTCAGAACATCGAATATTCTGTTTATGAGGCAGCGAAGATCGATGGTGCAAACGGATGGAAAACCTTCTGGAAGATCACAGTACCGCTTCTGAAGCCGACTATTATCATGACCTTCATCATGTCCATCAACGGTACCTTACAGCTGTTTGATGAGTCCATGAACCTGACAAAGGGTGGTCCTGCAAACTCAACCATCACAATGTCACATTATGTTTACAATACCTGTTTTGTCAACGTGCCGAACTTCGGATATGCAGCAGCAATGTCCTTTATTATCTTTATTATGGTAGCAGTTCTGGCATTTATCAACTTGAAAGTAGGTGATACTCGTGACTAAGAAAAACAAATCCGCAATCCAGAGAAGATTGATTCCTACATACATTTTTCTGATCATTGTATCATTTTTCTCCGTTTTCCCGCTGTACTGGATGATTTCAGCAGCTACGAATACTTCCACGGATGTATCACGCGGACGTATTATTCCGGGAAGCTATTTCATGGAGAACTTTAAGAACCTGACATCCCAGCAGCCACTTTGGAGAGCACTTGGAAACTCCTTCTTTTACGCAATCCTGACCACAGTGATCTGTCTTCTGATCTGCTCTATCGCAGGATATGGATTTGAAGTTTATCATGACAAAGGAAAAAGACAGACTGTTCTCCGTGCTGCTTCTTTCTTGCAATGATGGTTCCGCAGGTTGCAACCATGGTTCCGTTGTTTAAGATGTTCTCAAAAAGCGAAGCTTCTGAATACATCCATCGGATTTATCCTTCCGATCATTTCCACACCATTTATGATCATGATGTTCCGACAGAATGCAAGAGCTTTTCCAGTAGATATTATCGAAGCAGCACGAATTGACGGCTTAAGCGAAGTGAGAATCTTTTTCCAGATGTTTATTCCAACCATGAAATCTACCTACGCGGCAGCCGCTGTTATTACCTTTATGAATGCCTGGAATGCATACCTGTGGCCGAAGGTAATCATGACAGATAACAAAGCCATCACAATGCCAATGCTTATCGCCAACCTGATCACAGGTTATGTAACAGACTATGGTATGCTGATGTGTGGCGTATTGTTCTGTTCCATCCCGACAATGGTTGTATTCTTCGTACTGCAGAAGCAGTTTGCAGAAGGTATCACCGGTGCGGTGAAATAAGTTTGAAAATCTAAGGGTGCTGCGATTTATTTGCGGCGCCCTTTTTTTTCTGAACATGGATACGCAATCTATGGACGATTTTTATATATTGTTCTGTAAAAAATCCATGGAAATAGAAAGTTTATATTACTATAATAAAACCAGTACAGGGCATCTGGAAAATATTGCCCGCAACGTTTAGAGAGATGGTTACTGTTGTTACCAGTGAACAGTATCGAGAAAGGATTATATATGAAGGAATTTGATTATTCTTTAGTAAAGGATCCACAGTATTTTAAGGATGGAAGAATGGAGGCGCACTCCGATCATATCACTTATGCAAACGTGGAAGAGGCTTTCACAGGTGAGACTTCTTACCGCCACAGCTTAAATGGAATCTGGAAATTCCACTATGCCCGCAACTACGGAAATACCATAAAAGGCTTCGAGAGAGAAGATTATTCCTGCAAAGACTGGGATGACATCCGTGTGCCGGCCCATATCCAGATGGAGGGCTACGATGCACCTCAGTATGCCAATGTGCAGTATCCATGGGAAGGACACGAGGATATTCACCCAGGGGGAGATTCCGGAGCATTTCAATCCTGTGGCAAGCTATGTGAAATATTTCACAGTGCCGGAACAGATGAAAGGAAAACGTCTTTTTTATTTCCTTCCAGGGTGCAGAAAGTGGAATCGCTCTCTGGCTGAATGGCCAGTTTGTAGGATATAGTGAAGATTCTTTTACCCCGTCAGAATTTGAACTCACCGATTATGTGAAAGAAGGGGAAAATAAGCTGGCAGCTCAGGTGTTCAAGTGGACAGCCAGCAGCTGGTGCGAGGATCAGGATTTCTATCGCTTCTCTGGAATTTACCGGGAGGTTTATCTTTATACAGTACCGGGTGTGCATGTGTATGATCTCCAGATCCGCGCAATCCCGGATGAGAGCCTTAACAAAGCCCGGTTTGAAGTCAAGACCAGCACCTGGGGAAAGGGAAATGTGCATATTGCTCTGTCAAAAAATGGACAGACCATATTGGAGGAAAATAAGAGCTTAGGCGAAAAATGCAGCAAATACAGGAAGTGACCGGAACGGAAAAGATGCAGCCACTGAAGCTGCTGGCAGAACCGTTCAGAAAGGTGTTGCTGATACATTTAGCTGGACAGTGGAGAATCCGATTCTCTGGAGTGCAGAAGATCCCCAGCTCTACGATTTGATCATGGAGGTTTTCGATGAGAATGGTATTCTTCAAGAAGTGATCCCTCAGAAAGTCGGTTTCCGCCGATTTGAAATGAAAGACGGAATTATGACTTTAAATGGAAAACGAATTGTATTTAAAGGTGTGAACCGTCATGAATTCAGTTCCATAACAGGAAGATGTGTATCCGAAGCAGAGCTACGCAAGGATCTGACCATCATGAAGCAGAACAATATCAATGCGATCCGCACCTGTCATTATCCGGATGCTTCTCTGATCTACCAGCTTTGTGATGAGTTTGGAATTTACATGATCGATGAGACCAACCTGGAAAGTCCCACGGCTCCTGGGATACAGCGGAATTTACGAAAGACTATACCTATGTCGTTCCTCATGACAAACCGGAATGGCTGGATATGATGCTTGACCGTGCAAACTCCATGTATCAGAGAGATAAGAACCATGCAGCGATTCTGATCTGGTCCTGCGGAAATGAGTCCTTTGGTGGTAAAGATATTTTTGAAATGTCCCAGCTCTTTAGAAATGCAGATCCTACCCGTCTGGTACATTATGAGGGACTCTGCCATGACCGCAGTTACAACGATACCAGTGATATGGAAAGCCAGATGTATCCGTCTGTAGAAGCAATCAAAGAGTTCCTTGCAAAAAGATGACAGCAAACCGTTTATCTGCTGTGAGTATACACATGCCATGGGAAATTCCTGCGGTGCCATGCACAAATATACTGACCTGACAGATACAGAGCCTAAATATCAGGGTGGCTTTATCTGGGATTATATTGATCAGTCTATTTACAAAAAAAGACCGTTATGGAAAAAGAGTTCCAGGCATATGGCGGAGATTTTGGCGAACGTCCTACAGATTATAATTTCAGTGGAAATGGTATTGCATATGGTGGAAATCGAGATGCGTCTCCGAAGATGCAGGAAGTAAAATTCAATTACCAGAATATTACACTGCACAGGTAAGTGCTGATTCAGTGAATGTGATCAACAAAAAATCTGTTTGTAAATACGGACACATTTGAATGCAGAGTAACCCTTCAGAAGGATGGAAACGTAATTCGTACAGAAGTACTGGATACAGCAGTGGCTCCTTTGAGCCAGATGGAATATGCTCTTCCATTTAAGAAGGAGGAGAAAGCAGGTGAGTACACGGTAACTGTTTCTTTCCATTTGAAAGAGGATATGCCATGGGCGAAAGCAGGTCATGAGGTTGCCTTTGGACAGTATGTTTACCAGGTGGAAACAGCTGTGAAGCCTTGCACAGAGCATCTGGAGGTAATTCATAGTACCCATAATATTGGCGTGCGCGGAGCGGGAATTTGAGGTGCTTTTTCTCCGTATTGAACGGTGGTCTGGTATCTTATAAGTATGCGGGAAAAGAGATGATCGAGGCAATCCCGAAACCGAATTTCTGGCGAGCACCAACCGACAATGACTGTGGAAATCTTATGGGAATGCGCTACGGACAGTGGAAGCTTGCCAGCATGTATGTAAACCATAAGGATTACCGAGGAGCGGCATATGGACCTGGAAATGTACCAAAGGTAGAGGAAAAAGAGCATTCCGTAAAGGTATCCTATACATATTTTCTTCCAACTATTCCGGCGGCTGAGTGTACACTTGCTTATGAAGTTTTCGGAGATGGAAGAGTTCGTACCACACTTTTCTATGATCCAGTGAAAGGAGCTTGGCGATATGCCGGAATTTGGTGTGATTTTCAAGTTTAATGCAGATTATGACCATGTATCCTGGTATGGACTTGGAGAAGCTGAGACCTATGCAGACCGTAAGAAAGGTGCAAAGCTTGGAATCTACGATAATATGGTAAAAGATAATGTGGCAAGATATATGGTTCCACAGGAATGCGGTGCCAAGGAAGAGGTCAGATGGGCGAAGATCACAGACCGGAAAGGCAGAGGAATGCTTTTTTGAGATGGATAAAGAAAACGGCCCGATGATGTTCTCTGCCCTGCCATACACACCTCATGAGATGGAAAATGCAATGCATCCATATGAGCTGCCCCAGATTCATTATACAGTAGTGCGCGTAGCAAAAGGCCAGATGGGAATTGCCGGAGACGACAGCTGGGGAGCAAGAACCCAGGAAGAATATCTGCTGGATACAAGTAAGCCGATGGAATTTTCATTTGTATTTAAGGGAGTTTGAGAAAAAATACATTACTGTTCACTCCGTGGCCAGTAACAAAAATATTCTTATCATGGCAACAAAAAGGAGATTGAGATGGCAAAAAAATAGAATATGGCCGTATGCTGCATGGTGGTGACTACAATCCGGAGCAGTGGCTTGACCGCCCGGATATCCTTCAGAAAGACATCGAATATTTCAAAAAGCACATATCAACACTGTATCGGTAGGGATTTTTTCCTGGGCTGTTCTTGAACCAGGAAGAAGGAAAGTACAATCTGGGCTGGCTGGAAGAGATTATTGACAATTTATATAAAGAGGGAATTTCCACGATCCTGGCAACACCGTCAGGCGCAAGGCCAAAGTGGATGGCAGACAAGTATCCGGAGGTCCTTCGCATGGATCCGGACCGCACCAGAAGATTTTTTTCGGAGGCAGACATAATCATTGCTATACATCTCCGGTATATCGTCAGAAAATTCACGATATGGACAAGCTGCTTTCCCAGAGACTGGGCAGTCATCCTGGTGTGATTCTGTGGCACATTTCCAATGAGTTTGGCGGAGAATGCTATTGCCCTCTTTGTCAGCAGAAATTCCGGGAATGGCTGAAAGAAAAATATGGAACCATTGAGAAGCTGAATTCCAGCTGGTGCACCACATTCTGGAGCCATATTTACAATAGCTTCGATCAGATTGAAGCCCCTTCCCCAAAGGGGGAGAACGAGCTTCATGCATTGAAGCTTGACTGGAACCGGTTCGTTACAGACCGCACCATTGATTTCATCAAAGGAGAGGTTGCTGCAATCCGTGAAGGTGGTTCTGAACTGCCGGTAACAGCCAATCTGATGTATGATTACAACGGTCTTGATTACAAGAAGTTCCGCGATGTTCTGGATGTGGTATCCTGGGATAACTATCCAAGCTGGCATAAGAAAAAGAGGAATTTTTCACTGCCATTGACGCAGGTATGCAGCATGATCTGATGAGGAGCATTAAGAATCAGCCATTTCTTCTCATGGAGTCCTGCCCGTCTGCCACAAACTGGAAGCCCATCAATAAGCTGAAAAAGCCGGGAATGATGCTGGCTTCCTCTCTTCAGGCAGTGGCGCACGGCTCTGACAGTGTTTTGTACTTTCAGCTGCATCAGAGCCAGGGGCTTCTGAGGAAATTCCACGGTGCAGTGATCGACCACTATGGCGGAGAGGATACCCGTGTGTTTAAAGAAGTGACAGAGGTTGGAGAGGCACTGGAGGCACTGAAGGAAGTCTGCAGCAGCCAGATGAAGTCTCCGGCAGCAGTCCTTTATGACAGAGAAAATAACTGGGCAATCCAGGATGCACAGGGACCGCGGAATGAGAACATGTTCTACACAGAAGCGGTGCAGAAGCAGTACCGCGCCCTGCGTGAACAGGGACTGAATGTGGATGTGATCTCCATGGAGCATGAGCTTTCCAGCTATAAGATCGTGGCAGCGCCAATGGCTTATATGTTCAAAGATGGTTACGAAGAAAGATTAAGAGCATATGCAGAAAATGGCGGAACCCTGGTGATCACTTACTGGACCGGCCTTGTGGATGGTACAGACAAGTGCTTCCTTGGAGGAACACCATACGGGCTTATGGAGGCAGCCGGTCTTCGTACTACGGAGATTGATGCTCTTTATGAACTGGGAAGAGAACCATGGAATTTCAGAACCGGGCAATCATCTGGAAATCAGCGGCACCTACACTTGCAAGAACCTTTGTGAGCTGGTAAAGGTTTCTGACGCAGAAGTGCTTATGCGCTATGGCGATGACTTCTATGCGGGAGCTCCTGTAGTGACACATAAAAAGCATATGGAAAAGGTCACGTATATTACGTTGGCGCAGATATGGAACAGGCTTTCTACAGTGATTTCTACGGAAAGGCAGCAAAGGAAGCTGGCATTCAGGCACCGCTGGGATTCGTACCGGCAGAGGTTTCTGTCACCTTACGTGAAAATCAGGAAAATGAATATCTGTTTATCCAGAACTATGCAAGAGAAACCAAGGCAGTTCCGGTTCCGGCAGAATATGAAGTGATCTACGGCGCAGCGGATGAGATTATGCAGCCGCCGCCAACAAGCGCCCTGCAAAAGAAAAAAATAGAGATTAAAAATAGCGGAAGAAGTTAGTGTGAAAAAGAGGTTTCTTGACACTAACTTCTTTTTGTGTATATAATAATTAAAAAAAAAAAAAACTTCCTGCAAATCATGCAGCAGGGAATGGTAAACATGTGCAGAGAAAAACAGCAGTGCAGAGAGAACTCTTGGAGCAGCTTCGTGAAATTACAGAAGAAGAGAGAGAAGGATCCTGAATGGAGACGCAGAAGTGGACAGGGATCTTTACACGTCTGGAAGCGATTTTACCATTGACAGCAATAAGATGCTGGAGGAAGGGAAGCTGATCGCAATCCGCACCCATACCAGGTTTGTTCATTTTTCCCCTTCACCGCCATAATTATGTGGAAGTACTCTACGTATGCGAGGGAACTCTTACGAATATTATAGATGGCAAACAGGTTATTGTGCGAAAAGGGGAACTGCTTTTTCTGAATCAGTTTACCCATCATGAGATTCTTGCAGCTGGCAGGAGTGACATTGCCATAAATTTTATGGTATTGCCGGAGTTTTTTGATGTGGCATATTCAATGGCAGGAGAAATAATAATGTTCTGGCAGATTTTCTGGTGAATGTACTGCGCCGGGATAACCAGCAGGGAGAATATCTGCATTTTAAGGTGGCAGAGGTGCTACAGATCCAGAATCTTCTGGAAAATATTATTTATTCCCTTGTAACAGGAAGGGGCAACCAGAATAAAATCAATCAGACTACCATGGGACTTATTTTTCTTTACCTTATGGACTCTGTACAGTATGTGGAAATGCGCCTTCAAATCAGTACGAGAACATGATATCCATGACGACTCTGGATTATATTGAGCAGAAATACCGCACGGCCACCTTGACTGAGCTATGCGATATGCTTCACCTTCCCATGCATGTATTAAGCAAAATGATAAAAAAAAAAACAACAGGCTTTAATTTTAAGGAGCTGCTTCAGCGGAAACGTCTTAGCAAGGCTGTGGAACTGATGTGTGATACAGACCTTCCCATCAGCGATATCATTGCAGCAGTGGGATATGAGAACAACAGTTATTTTCACCCGTGTATTCAAGGAAAGATATGGGGTAACGCCAAGAGCTTTCCGCGTGGCTAATAAGAAAAATGATAAAGTAAGATTATGAAGAACGCGTAAAAATATTTTTACAAAAAAATTATCATTTGTTCAAAAATATTTTTTTTGAATTATATATAAATGGTTGACATTTAATTAGAAAAAAAATAAAAAATAACTGTAACGTTTAAGATTTTTCTTACATAGAGGGGGAAAGTCTCAGGCAAATAAAAATATCAAGGAGGAAGTAAAATGAAAAAAATGAATGTAGAAAAGTAGTCAGCCTTCTTCTTGCAGCAGTGATGGTGCTTACAATGACCGCCTTCGCTTCTGTTGTTTATGCCGCTGACGAGGACAGCGTTGAAGCTGATCCGAACTTCAAGATGGGAGTTATTCTTGTAGGTGATGAGACAGAAGGATATTCTGCAGCTCATATCGCCGGTGTTAAGGAAGCAGCTAAAGAGCTGGGCCTTGACGACAGCCAGATCATCTGGAAATACAAAGTTCCGGAAGACTCCAGCTGCTACGATGCAGCAATCGACCTTGTTGGACAGGGATGCTCCCTGGTAATCGGTAACAGCTATGGACATCAGACTTATCTGGTACAGGCTGCTCAGGAATACCCGGATGTAACATTCGTTTCCATGACAGGTGATTTTGCAGCAATCAGCGGATGCGAGAATTTCAAGAATGCATTCACCAACATCTATGAATCCCGCTATGTATCCGGTGTTGTAGCTGGTCTGAAGCTGAAAGAGATTCTTGAGGATGGCACTCTTACCACAGAGACACAGCCAGACAGCTTTGATGCAGACGGTAATGTAAAGGTTGGCTATGTTGGAGCATTCAGCTAGGCTGAGGTTGTTTCTGGTTATACTGAATTCTACCTTGGTATTAAGAGCGTTGTTCCGAACGCTGTAATGGAAGTTAAGTACACAAACTCCTGGTTCGATATTGACAAAGAGGGTGCAGCAGCTGAGGCACTTCTTATTGCAAACGGCTGTGTGATCATCGGACAGCATGCAGACTCTACAGGTGCTCCTGCAGCTACACAGAAGCTTCACGATGATGGCAAGATCTGCTACTCTGTAGGCTACAATATTGATATGCTTGAGACTGCTCCTACAGCAGCACTTACCTCTGCTACCAATAACTGGGCAGTATACTACAAACATGCAATTGCAACCGTAATGGGCGGTGGTGACCTTGAGCAGGACTGGTCCGCAGGATATAATGACGATGCAGTAGGAATCACAGAACTTGGTGAGTCCTGTGCAGAAGGAACTGCAGACTATGTTGCTGATATCGAGAGCAAACTGAAAGACGGTTCTCTTCAGGTGTTTGATACCTCTACATTTACTGTAGGCGGCGAGGAAGTTACTTCTGCACCGGTTGACCTTTCCTTCATGGATTACACAACTGATCCTGCAACTGTTGTATATCAGGGCGAGACTGTTGAGGCTATCGAGGATGGACACTTTGCAGAGTCCACATTCAGAAGCGCTCCATACTTTACACTTCGTATTGATGGAATCACAGAGGACGCAGACGCTGTTGAATAAGCAGTAATGCGAAATCCTGCGAAGCATGATTTCTGTGCATCGCGGAGCAGGTAGCTGGGAAGAAACCCGAACAGTTATCGAATTACATGAAATCCAAAAGGGGAGCTGTAAAAAGGCTTCCCTTTTGTTTCGTAAGCGGGAAAGTTAAAATCCACGCGGATGTGGGATTTTGGCGAACGCTTCAAAGATAGGCAAAACCAGAAGCTCAAAACCAGAAGAGCTTGTTTTGCCTTGATTATAAAACAGGAAGGGAGGCACAACACTTTGGAATATGCCATTCAATTAAAAAATGTTACCAAAACATTTGGAAAAGTTGTTGCCAACAAAAATGTCAACCTTGACGTAAAAAAGGTGAGATTCTCTCCCTTCTGGGAGAAAAATGGAAGTGGCAAGACCACTCTTATGAATATGATCTCCGGTATTTATTTTTCCAGATTCCGGCGAGATCATGATAGACGGCAGGAAAGTGGAAATCCGCTCTCCAAAAGATGCCTACGATCTGGGAATCGGTATGATTCACCAGCACTTTAAACTGATCGACGTATTCAGTGCCACTGAGAATATTGCGCTTGGTCTTGATAAAAAACAGAAATTTGATCTGAAAGAGGTTCGTAAAAAGCACAGGCTATCTGTGACAGGTACCACTTTGATCTGGACCTGAATCAGAAGGTTTACGAGATGAGCGTATCCCAGAAACAGACTCTGGAAATTGTAAAGGTTCTTTACAGAGGTGCAAACATTCTGATCCTGGATGAGCCGACAGCAGTACTGACACCTCAGGGAGACAGCCCGTCTGTTTGAGGTTATCCGAAATATGAAGGCAGATAATAAATCCGTTATCATTATTACCCACAAGCTTCACGAAGTTCTGGAGATTTCTGACCGCGTGGCAATCCTTCGAAAAGGGGAGAGTACATAGGCACAGTAGAGACCAGTGAAGCTACAGAAAATTCCCTTACAGAGATGATGGTTGGCAAGAAGGTAGAACTGAATATTGCCCGCTCTGCGCCTGTAAATCCTGTGAAACGCCTTTCAGTTTCCCATCTGACTGTTTATAACCGTGAGGAAATCAAGGTGCTGGATGATGTAAGCTTTGATGTTTATGGCGGAGAAATCCTGGGAATTGCCGGAATTTCCGGAAATGGACAGAAAGAGCTTCTGGAAGCCATTGCAGGACTTCAGATTACAGGCCAGGGCAGCAGTATTGAGTTTTACGAAAGAGGAAAAGAAAATCAGCCCCTTCAGTTGGTTGGAAAAACACCGAAAGAAAATTCCGTGATGCAGGTGTTCACCTTGCATTTGTTCCAGAGGATCGTCTTGGAATGGGACTTGTAGGTTCTATGGGTATGACCGGAAATATGCTTCTGAAAAGCTATGGAAAGGGTGCATCCCCGCTTACAGATATGCGTACTCCCCGAAGAAAATGGCAGAGAAGGTTAAAAAAGAGCTGGAGGTTGTTACCCCAAGCCCGAATACTCCTGTATCCCGCCTTTCCGGCGGTAATGTGCAAAAGGTGCTGGTCGGCCGTGAAATTGCAGAGGCACCGACTGTCCTGATGACTGCCTATGCAGTGCGTGGTCTGGATATCAATACCTCTTATACCATCTATAATCTTCTGGATGAAGAGAAAAAAGAGGGGGTTGCCGTAGTCTATGTAGGTGAGGATCTGGACGTTCTCATTGATCTGTGTGACCGCATTCTGGTACTTTGCGGCGGTAAAGAGAATGGTATTCTGGATGCCAGAACGACTACGAAAAGAAGAAGTTGGTCTTCTTATGACAAATCTTCGGAAGGAGGGAAAATAAATGAGTGACACAAAAAACTAAAAAGAACCCTTGATCCGAATTATTAAGCGTGACAAAAGCAGCTTCGGGTACAAAGTATGGGTTCGTGCGGCTGCCATTTTTCTGGCGCTTGGTAGTAGATGCAATTTTCATTTATAGTGTAACAGGCCTGAATCCATTATCTGTATATGGTGTTATGTTTAACGGTACCTTTATGACAAGCATCCGTTTTTCCTGGGCAATGCGAGATCTGGTAACCCTTCTCTGCATTGGTATTGCCCTTGCCCCTGCGTTTAAAATGCATTTCTGGAACATTGGTGCAGAGGGACAGGTATTGATGGGAGGTCTTGCCACTGCTATGGTTATGGTAAAATGTGGTGCCAGCCTTCCTACCCCGGTGCTTTTTCTGGTGATGTTCCTTACCAGCGTGATCGCCGGACGGTCTCTGGGGCTTTATTCCGGCAGTATTCAAGGCATACTGGAACACAAACGAAACACTGTTTACCCTGATGATGAACTATGTGGCAACCAGCATTGTGGCATGCATGACCAATATTCTTCGTGGAAAAGCCTCCAGCCTTGGTAAACTGAACATGTCTACACAGGTTGGATGGTTTCCGCAGTTTCTTGGACAGAGATATAATATTAACATTCTCATTGTAATGATTCTGATGTTTGTAATGTTCTTCTATCTGAAATATTCTAAACAGGGCTACGAGATTACCGTAGTAGGAGAATCTGAGAACACAGCAAGATATGCCGGAATCAATGTAAAATGGGTAACCATCCGTACCATGATCATTTCCGGCGCTATCTGCGGTCTGGTTGGTTTCCGATCGTAGCAGGAAGAGACCAGACCATTTCCACCACATCTGCAGGTGGAAACGGATTTACCGCCATTATCGTAGCATGGCTTGCAAAGTTTAATACGTTTTATATGGCTTTGATCTCCTTCCTGCTGATCTTCCTTTCCAAAGGTGCAGCAGAGATTGCTTCTGCATACAGCCTGAACGATTATGCAGCAAGTATTATTGAAGGCGTGATCTTGTTCTTTATCCTTGGAAGTGAATTCTTTATCAACTATAAGATGATTTTCCGTGGTTCCAAAAAAGGAGGTGCACTAAATGAGTAATCTGATTGCGTGGATCATCAGGGCAATTCCATTTGGAACAATTATCATGTTTGGTTCCATGGGTGAGATTACCACTGAGAAATCCGGAAACCTGAATCTTGGTGTTCCGGGAATTATGTATCTTGGCGGCTTTGCTGGCTTCGCCAGCTCCTATTTTTACGAGAAAAATTCAGCAGATCCAAAGGGTTGGATATGTGTGATCCTGGCGCTTGTGGCAGCAATTGCAGCCTCCATGCTGGGAGGGCTGATTTTCAGCTTCCTTACCATTACCCTTCGTGCAAACCAGAATGTAACCGGTCTTGCACTTACCACATTCGGTATGGGCGTTGCTAATTTCTTTGGTGTATTTATTTTAAATGGTGCAAGCTACACTGCAGCACCGCTGGCATACGCTTCTTTTTCAAAGAAGATTCCATTCCTGTCCAGTAAGCTGGGAATTGTAAGTAAAACTGTTTTTTTTGCCTATGGTTTTCTGGTATATGCGGCAATCATCATTGCTGTTGTGCTGCATTACGTGCTGAACAAAACAAGAGTAGGTCTGAATCTTCGGGCTGTAGGTGAAAATCCGGGAACTGCAGACGCAGCCGGAATCAATGTAACCAAATATAAATATCTGGCAACCTGTATTGGTGCCGGTCTTTCCGGAATCGGCGGATTATATTACGTTCTGGATTATAATCAGGGCATCTGGGCGACAACGGGACAGATCGAGGCTCTTGGCTGGCTGGCAGTTGCACTGGTTATATTTACCACATGGAAACCTCTGAACTGTATCTGGGGCGCGTATCTTTTTCGGTATGCTCTACTGGCTGTATCAGTTCCTTCCAAGTATTCTTGGAATCAAGGTTGCAAGCTATGTCACAGACCTGATCCAGATGGTTCCTTATGTGGTTACCATTATCGTACTGGTTGTAGTAAGCTTTCGAAAGAAAAAAGAGAATCAGCCTCCGGAAAGCCTGGGACTTTCCTACTTCCGAGAGGAAAGATAACAGGGATTGGTTTGATAGAATATTGAAATTTCAGAATCCTCTGCTTATGCTGTATGGTGCAGCATGCAGAGGATTTTTTTCATTCTTCAGACGGCAATACGATTTGTGAAAAATAAGTGTCCATAGGAAATGAAAGTTTACAAAATATTTCGAAAATGTTATATTATTTTTTTAAATAACATGCGAAACATATAGAAAGGATAGCTGGCTCTTAGCTATACAGTTATCAGAAAGGAATAAAAATATGAAAAAAAGATATGTTCTTGCTGCGCTGGCAGCTATGACAGTACTTGCAGGCTGTGGAGATAATGCTTCTCAGCAGAAAAACACGGACAATACTACCCAGGAGAGCACAGCAGAGGATGATCTGACAGCTGCTGATCCGGATGAAGATGGAGAAGAACTGGATCCTGAATTTTCACAGGATGTAGAGAATAATGAAGTGATCGATGCAGATGATGCAGAGGAAGAAGCAGCTCTTGATCCCATTACTCCTTCTGAATATCTGGTTCAGAATGCTTCTGATTATGTGACTCTTGGAGATTATGATGGTGTAGAGGTTACCAGGTATACCTATGAGATCACAGACGATATGGTACAGGATGAGATCCAGGAAGAGCTGGCAGATGCCAGTGATGAGCAGTCTACCAATGCACCTTCCGAGGACGGAAATATTGTATACATGAATCTTACTGCCACTGTGGAGGGTGAGGAAGCTGCTGAGCCGGAAGAGACTTTTATCACCTTGGGACAGGAAGAATTTGGTGCAGAATTTGACCAGAAGCTGACAGGTGTTTCCACTGGAGATAAACTGGATTTCAGCATCACATACGGAGATGACACCTGGCAGGAAGACTGGCAGGGAAAAACCGTTGACTTTTCTGTGGAGGTAACAGATGTTACAGCTTCCAATACTCCGGAATATGATGAGGATTATGTGAAGAATTATACCGGGTATGACACGAAGGAAGAATATGAGGCTTCTGTAAAAGAATATCTGGAGCAGTCCTATGAAGGAACAGAGTACTTATGATGAGACAGAAGATCTGATTTCTGCCTGCCTGGCACGTACAGAGTTTACTGGAGAATATCCGGACGACCTGTTTGAGGCATGCAGGGAAGAGGCACTCTCCGGTTATTCCATGTTTGTAGAGGAAGACGGAGATGTAAATGATGTACTGGATATGTTCGGGGTTACAGAGGATGATATTGCAGAAGAAGCCAAAAATCTTGTAAACCGCCGCCTCTTCATCAGTGCATATGCCGAAGCCAATAATATTGAGGTAACAGAAGAGGAATACGTGAATTATGTGAATGAGTATGCTGACTACTATGGCGAGAGTCCTGCTGATTTTGAGACTCTTTATACACGGGAAACGCTTGTAAATGCCCTTTATGAGAGCAAGGTAACAGAGCTTCTTCTGGAAAAGGCAAACGTGACAGAAACTCCATATACACCAGAAGAGTATGATGAAGAGGAATCCAAAGAAGATGACACGCTTGATGATCTGGAAATCGTAGAAGAAGGAGAAGAAGGCGTAGCTGAATAAAATCTGAAGATTTGGCAAAACACACTTTCAACGTCATAATGTTCTTTTTATTAACATTTTTTTTATAAATTTAAGCCTTTTAATTTAGATGTGATTATGATATAGTAAATAATACGCGACAATGGACGGACAGCATTCTGAAGATAAGCTTTAGGAAGTTTGTCCGCCCATTTGTGTCTATAAAGGAGGAACGAGATGAAATTTTCAGAAATGCCTTACACTCGTGTGGATTTTCCGGCTGTGATCGCACAGGCACAAGAGATTATCCAGCGCGCATCTTCTGCGAAGAGCGGAGAAGAGCAGTTCGAGATTCATCAGGAATTTAACAAGCTGATGGATCACGTGAGAACTCTTTATACCATCGCCCATATCCGCAGGGATGGAGATGTGACAAATGAGTTTTATGACGGCGAGAAGAGCTATTATGATGAGAAGCTCCCGGAACTGAACGCAGTGACAAATGAGTACAAGAAAGTACTTTTTGCCACCCCATATCGTCAGTATATGGAAGAGAAAATCGGACCGGTTGCATTTAAGTCCATGGAACTGGAGATGAAATCTTTCGATGACAGTCTGATTCCGCTGATGCAGGAGGAGAATGCCCTTGCTTCCCGTTACAGCAAGCTGATCGCTTCTGCCAAGATCATGTGGGAAGGAGAAGAACTGAACCTTTCCCTTATGCGCAAGTATATGCGCTCCCAGGATCGGAATACCCGTAAGAAAGCATGGGATGCTTTTTCAGGCTTCTTTGAGGAGAACCAGGCTGAGCTTGATGAAATCTACGATCTGATGGTGAAGAACCGTACCAGACAGGCACAGATGCTGGGCTTTGAGAATTACATTGATATGGGCTACTTCCGCATGAACCGTAATTCTTATACCAAGGAAGATGTACAGAAGCTTCGCGAGCAGATTAAGACTGTATTTGTACCGTTAGCTTCCAGAATGCACAAGAACCGTCGGGGCACGCCTTTTGGGGTAGATGCACTTCGTTATTATGATATGGGTGTTTATTTCCCACAGGGAGATCCGGCGCCGATCGGTACTCCTGAGGAGATTCTTGAGAGCGGCCGCAAAATGTACACGGAGATGTCTGATGAGACAAGGGATTTCTTCAACATGATGATGGAGAATGAGCTTTTTGATGTATTCGGACGTAAGAATAAGGCTACCGGTGGTTACATGACGGAGCTTCCGGATCATGGTGTACCGTTTATTTTTGCAAACTTTAACGGAACCAGTGGTGACGTGGATGTAATCACACATGAGTGTGGACATGCATTTCAGAGTTATGTATCCTGCAAGGATCCGATCACCGATCGCTCAGGTATCTGACCATGGAGACTGCAGAGATCCATTCCATGTCCATGGAATTCTTTGCGGAACCATGGATCGAGCTTTCTTCGGGGGAAAGAGGCGATGATTACCGCAAGATGCATCTTGAGGATGCCATCGACTTTATTCCCTTATGGAACAATGGTGGATGAATTCCAGCACATTGTATACGGCAATCCGGAGCTTACACCTAAGGAGCGACGTGATGCATGGAACAGGCTGGAGCAGGAGTACCGCCCATATATGGATTCCACTGGCTGCAGGTTTATGGAAGAAGGCGGTTACTGGCAGAGACAGCACCACATTTTTTGAGATGCCTTTCTACTATATTGATTATGTACTTGCACAGCTTTGTGCATTCCAGTTTAAGATCCGCATGGAGAAAGATCATGACGCTGCGTGGGCTGATTATATGAAGCTTTGCCGGCTTTCTGCAAGTGATTTCTATCCGTCCATGCTGAAACAGGTGGGACTTACAGTTCCATTTACAGATGGCTGCATTCAGAAGATTGTGGATGAGTTGGATAAGAAGCTGGGTTGAGTCATCAGGCAAAGACTGTGAGAAGGAAAAGCACTTTCGGGTAATAGATTGGGAACTCACAGGAAAGTTGAGGGAAGAATTGTGAAAAAAATATGGGAATGATTACCGCCAGAGAGGGGAAAAATTTGAATATACCGGAAAATGGTATGGCAGCAGCCTGTCAGTGAAGGAGCTGAAAAGACATGCCCTTAACAATACAGTTCTTATGGCAGCCGCCCTTGTGATCTATTTTGCCAGCCTGATGCTGAACAATGAAGGAAGCAGGATCTTCTGGATATTACTTCCCTATATGGTGGTAGTATTCCCCTGTTTCCTATGGAATCATGGGAGGTGCTTCCTTATTTCTTTTTGCAGACAGCAGGAGGGAAAAGCTCACTCACAGGTGGTAATCCCGGAAAAGCATATAGGGCATATGACCTGTGCACAGTATGAAAAAAAGGTGCGGCGTCCGGTAAGGTGCAGCATTGCCATCACGGTACTGGGACTTTTTACAAGCGTGGCAAACCTGATTTTTTTGTTAAAAGATTTCGAAAATCTTATTTTTTTACAAGGGAACTATTATTCGAGGCAGCCGCTGTGATGATTTTAGTACTGGGAAGTGTTAGTACTGCGCAAAACTGGCAGATTAAAGCGAAAATTTACAAATTTTGAGTGAAAATCTTTCAGTTTTTGACAATTATGGACAAAATTCCAGACATATTTCGCCATATAGCTATTGCACATGTAATAAAACATGGTAAAATAGAGAGGTATAAGACAACAAATTTTTCAGGTTGTCTGTAGTAGCTGGCCTCAAGAGTATGTTCCAACATACCCTGTGAATAGTTACAATAAAATATCTTAAAAAAAGGAGGATATGATATGAGCAAGAAGAAGTTAATGGCCCTGTTATTAACAGGTGTCATGACAGCAACAACAGTGAGTGTTCCTGTTTTTGCTGAGGATGCAGACGCACAGCTGATGCAGCAGAAGAGACTGAGGGAGGTTCTTCTGATACACCACTTGTTATTGGACAGACTAACTTCTCCGAGAAATTCAGTGGATTATTCCACGAGGCAGTTCCGGATCAGCAGATCGCAGAGAATGTAGGTGAGTATCTGTTTGGAAGTGACCGTACAGGTGCTATTATTTACAATGGTATTGAGGGTGAGACACTGAGTATAACGGAACGGATTATACTTATACAGTACTTTCCGACGTTAACTGTTACAGAGGGCGAGGATGAGACTGTATACAATTTCAAGCTTCGTGAGGGTGTAACATTCTCTGACGGTGAGCCTCTTACCGCAGATGACCTGATTTTCACATTATATGTATATTCAGATACTGATTATGATGGAAATGCAACTCTGTATTCCACCAACATCAAAGGTATGAAGAACTACCGTCTGAATTCCACAGCAGCAGACTCCATCACAGATGAGGATGTTGCAAATGTATTAGCTGACATGCCAGACGAAGTAGCAGAGAAGGTGAAATCTGACCCTGATCGTTCCGCTTCTTACCTCTGAGTATGACTGGGCACAGACTGCATGGGAAGATTACGCAGACGCTTACGGTGTTGCAAGCGGTGACGAATTCTTTTCGCAATGCTCTACGCTACCGAAGACGGCTACAGCGTAGACGGCAAAGACCAGGATACAATCATTAATGAGATCGCTGACCAGTATGGTACAGATTATGTAGCTCTTTGCAACTGCATACGGCGATGAGGAATATTTCAATGAAGATGCTACAACAATTGCACAGGAATACCTGGTAGAGCAGAAAACTGCTGCAGGTGAGGGCGAGGAAGTTGCTAACATCGAAGGAATCAAGAAACTTGGCGATTACGAAGTTGAGATCACAACAGACGGATTCTCTGCTACTACAATCTACAATCTTGGCGTAATCGTTGAGCCAATGCATTACTATGGTGATGCTTCTCTTTATGACTATGACAACAATCAGTTCGGTTTCACAAGAGGCGACCTTTCCGCAGTACGTGACAAAGCAAACCAGCCACTTGGTGCAGGTCCTTACAAATTTGTGAAATATGAGAACAAGACCGTATATCATGGAAGCAAACGAGAACTACTACAAAGGTGCTCCTAAGACAAAGTACCTTCAGTGGCGAGAGACTTCCGACGCAGATAAGATTGCCGGTGTTGAGCAGGGTACAATCGACCTTTCCGATCCATCCGGAAGCAAATCTGCATTTGACCAGATCAAGAGCATCAACAGCAACGGCGAGCTTGATGGCGACAAGATCATGGTTAACGCAACAGACAACCTTGGATATGGATACATCGGTATCAACGCTAACACTGTCAAAAGTTGGTGATGATGGAAGCTCTGATGCATCCAAGAACTTTAAGAAAAGCAATTGCAACTGTATTTGCTGTATATCGTGACGTAGCAATCGATTCCTACTATGGCGATGCTGCTTCTGTAATCAACTACCCGATTTCCAATACATCCTGGGCAGCTCCTCAGAAATCTGATGCAGATTATAAGGCAGCTTACTCTGTAGATGTTGACGGAAATCCGCTTTACACAGATGACATGTCTGATGATGAGAAATTTGCAGCAGCAACACAGGCAGCTCTTGGCTACCTTCGAGGCAGCCGGGCTACACTGTAGAAGATGGCAAAGTAACAGCAGCTCCGGAAGGTGCTAAGATGTCCTATGAGATCATCATCGGCGCTGACGGAAGTGGAGATCACCCAAGCTTTGCAATCCTTACAGATGCTAAGGCAGCACTTGAGTCCATCGGATTTACACTTGAGATCAATGACGTTACAGACTCCAACATCATGTGGGATGCTTTAAATGCAGGTACAGCAGAAATGTGGGCAGCTGCATGGCAGGCAACAATCGATCCTGATATGTATCAGACATACCACAGCGAGAGCGTAAAGAGTAACTACTACCACATCAATGACGCTACACTGGATCAGGATATTATCGACGCTCGTTCTTCCGCAGATCAGGAATACAGAAAATCTGTTTACAAACAGTGCCTGGATATCATTCTTGACTGGGCAGTTGAGATTCCGGTATATCAGAGACAGAACTGCATTATCTATAGCCCTGAGCGTGTAAATGCAAGATACCTTTTACAAAAGATGTTTCTACATTCTATTATTGGTATAAAGATATCGAGAACATCGAGATGAACTAAAGGTATAAACTGAAGAAGTCAGACTAGCGCAGTGGGCTCACCCCATAATAAGTGAGCCCACTGCCTTACTGGCAGTATGCCTTGGGTACTGATGTGTGCCGGGGCATTGCATACAGCCAGAACCGGCAGGACACACTGCCAGTAAGAACATCACAGTCAGAACTTCTTACCCCCGATACTGGAAAGGACAGATAAACTAAATGAAAAAATTTATTGTACGTCGTGTACTTCTTGGAGCGATGATTCTGTTCTTCGTTTCCATGATCATTTACTCAATTGAGAGAAGCCTTCCTACCTCTTATGTAGAAGGAAGAGCCCGCGACATGTCCATGAAACAGGGCGCTAAGCCTTATGATGAGCTGGTTGCGGAATTAAATGCCTCCTATGGACTGGATAAGCCGGTTCTGGAGGGCTATTTTATCTGGCTTGGAAAAGCTGTTCATGATGAATTTGGAGAATCCTGGATTTTCCATCAGCCGGTAACCAAGAAATTCTCCAGTGTAATCTGGTATTCCTTTGTACTGGCGCTGGCCTCGTTCCTGTTGGAGATCATCATTGCAATCCCTCTGGGAATCATATCGGCCACCAAGCAGTACAGCAAAGTAGACTATGCGGTGACAGTGTTTGCCCTCATCGGTATTTCCCTGCCGTCCTTCTTCTTTGCCACTATTTTGAAATGGATCTTCTCCATCAATCTGAAATGGGTGGACCTGTATGGTATTGTAAGCCGTATGCATGAGTCTTACGGCAGCGTTGGAAAGGTATTGGATATGGCGCAGCATCTGATCCTTCCGGTGATCACCCTGACCATCGTCAGCGTTGGTTCCCCTGATGCGTTACACCAGAACCAACATGCTGGAGGTATTAAATGCAGACTACATCCGTACTGCAAGAGCTAAGGGTGTTCCGGAGAAGAAGGTGGTCTTATCACCATGCGTTCCGAAATACTCTGATTCCGATCATCACCATCCTTGGAAGTACACTTCCAAACCTGTTTGGCGGAGCCATGATCACAGAGACTTTGTTCCAGATCCCGGGAATCGGATACACATCCTATCAGGCACTGACCCAGGGTGATATTCCGTTTACCATGTTCTATATGGTATTTTTGGCATTTCTTACATTGACCGGCAATCTGATCGCAGACATCCTGTACGCTGTGGCAGATCCAAGGGTACGAGTAAATTAGGAGGAAAAACATGAGTACAGATCCAACAAAGAAAAAAGACGATCATGTCAGTACCTCCCAGGCACTGGATGATGAGCAGCGTGTAAAAAGTCCTTTCCCCTGGAATGCTTGTTGCCAAGAGATTTTTTCCGCAATAAGCTGGCTGTGGCAGGACTTGTAATTCTGGTAACAATGTTTTTGTTCTCATTCATTGGAGGTATGGTCAGTCCCTATGGTGAGAGCCAGGTATTCCGTAAAACAGATCATGGATGGAAAGACTATGCGGGAGCTACGTATAATAAAGCTTATATTTTTTTGAAACAGCAGACGGAAGCGAGTTCCCGGCAGCCGGACAGCAGAAGTTCATTCTTGCAACCAACAAAGGGGATGCGACTTTTGAGGCAGATGGTGTAACTTACGGACTTGAAAATAAAGGCGAAGAATACTGGGCGATTTACTCCGCAGAGCCGGTTGCCACAGTTCTTACCCTGAAAGGCAAATCCACCTATAAACCGGCTGGAGATGCAGAAGTAACAGATGACATCAAAGAAGGCTATGAAGAAGCAGTAAGTAATGATGAAGATACCTTTGAGGTGGACGGCATTACTTATTCCATTGAGAAGTCCGGACGTGAGAATCAGATCACAATTTCCGGCGAAGTTGCATTTGCAACCAAGAAAGTATTCAGCGCAGCCACCAGCGATGCACAGCTTGGATTTGAATTCCAGCAGCTTGCACTGGATGCCCTGGAAAATGGCGAGTCTTCTTTTTTTGAGTGCGATGGCGTAAAGTATGAGATGAGCACTTTAGAAGGTGAGACTGCTACAGAGATCACCAAAGACGGCGAGGTTTATGCAACAGTTTCCGGTCTTCTGGTATCCCCGCAGGCAAACGGTGTATTCCTTTCCCTTTCTTTTTAAAGAGGCAGTGGAGCAGGCAATCACAGAGAAAGCCTCCACATTTACCGCTCTCAATGAGAATGGTGAGGAGGAGACCTATCAGCTTCAGACAAAGAATACACAGTATGTAGTCCGTAACCAGAAAGAGACTACTGTCAACGATACCTATGCAGCTCCAAGTAAGAAGCACTTGGTAGGAACAGACGGAAACGGTATGGACATGCTTACCAGACTGATGTATGGCGGACGTATTTCCCTGATGATCGGTTTCGTTGTTATCATTATCGAAGGTTTATTGGTATTCTGATCGGTGGTCTGTCCGGTTATTTTGGAGGATGGGTAGATACCATTCTCATGCCCGTGTGGTTGATGTTGTAATCTGTATTCCCAGCAATGCCGCTGTACATTATCATCGGTTCTGTTATGGATTATTACAAGATCGATCCGCGAATCCGTATTTATGCACTTTGTGCGATCCTGGTTCTCGGTATCGTGGGATGGCCAAGCATTGCCCGTATGGTACGTGGACAGATCCTCTCCCTTCGTGAGCAGGAGTTCATGGTTGCAACAGAAGCGACAGGTGTTCGTGTTCCAGACGTATTTTCCGTCACCTGATTCCCCAACGTTATCCCACAGCTGATCGTTATTGCAACAATGGGACTTGGTGATGTTATTCTGATGGAGGCAACTCTTAGCTTCCTTGGAATCGGTGTTAAATTCCCATATCGCTTCCTGGGGTAATATTGTAAATGCGGTAAATGATGTATACGTATTGACCAACTTCTGGTTCGTATGGATCCCGGCCGGATTCTTAATCCTGCTGACCGTTCTTGGATTTAACTTTGTGGGTGATGGTCTTCGTGATGCATTTGACCCGAAAAAACGAAACGGTAGGTGCGAATATGGCATTATTTGGTAAGAAAAACGCAAACTATATCTCAGCTAAGGAAACCAAAACGAATCTCCAAAGAGAATCGAAAGATCACCAATGAGATAGAGAAGAAGAGAAACAGAAAAATATTCCGGAGTCAGGTATATCACTACCATGAAGAATCCGGAAAACGTAGTTGAGTTTGACAATGTTCATACTTATTTCTTTACAGATATCGGAACGGTTAAAGCCGTGGATGGTGTAAGCTTTGAAATTCCTCAGCGGAAAAACAGTTGGTGTTGTTGGAGAGTCCGGTTGTGGAAAGTCTGTAACAAGCCTTTCCCTTATGCAGCTGGTACAGCGTCCCAGGGACAGACAGTAGAAGGAGAAATCCGTTTTAAACCGGAGACAAGGTTTACAACATTGCAAACACTCCGACAGTGAAGATGCAGAAGCTGCGCGGCAACTATATGTCCATGATTTTCCAGGAGCCTATGACTTCCCTGAATCCGGTTTTTCGTATCGGGGAACAGGTAGAAGAAGTAATCGAGCTGCATGACGGCGAAGGAAAGAGCAAGGAAGAGATCAAAGCCCGCACCATTGAGCTCTTGGAGATGGTCGGTATTGCAAACAGCGAAGGCGTTTACAAGATGTATCCCCACGAGCTCTCCGGCGGTATGCGTCAGCGTGTCATGATCGCAATGGCGCTGGCTTGTAACCCGAAGATCATCATCGCAGACGAGCCGACGACGGCGCTGGACGTAACGATCCAGGCACAGATTCTGGATCTTCTGCGCAACCTGAAAAATAAAATCAATTCCTCCATCATGCTGATCACCCACGATCTGGGCGTTATCGCAGAGATGGCGGATTACGTTGTTGTTATGTATGCAGGACGCGTTGTGGAAAAAGGTACGGTACAGGAGATTTTTTGCGAATCCTTCCCACCCTTACACAATCGGTCTGATGGCTTCCAAACCGGTGATCGGCAAAAAGGTCGATAAGCTTTATTCCATCCCCGGCAAGGTGCCGAACCCGGTCAACATGCCGGATTACTGCTATTTCCGCGACCGCTGCGAAATGCGCTGTCCGGAATGCGATGGAAAATACCCCTGCGAGATCAGCCTGTCCGAAACACACAAGGTCAGCTGCTATCGCTATTACGATAAGAAGGAGGGAAAATAAATGCAGCCAATCGATAAGAATTTCACACCGGTAGAATATGATCCGCAGTATATTCTGATGGTCAATCAGCTGAAAAAATATTTTCCCATCAAAGGCGGCATGGTCGGTAAAACCGTTGGACAGGTCAAGGCTGTTGACGGCGTAACCTTTAACTTGAAGCGCGGAACCACCATGGGTCTGGTAGGCGAGTCCGGCTGCGGCAAGACGACGACCGGACGTACCATCCTGCGTCTGTCCGGCGAAAAAACCGGCGGACAGGTGCTGTTTAACGGAAAAGAGGTTTATGACCTTTCTTCCAAAGAGATGCGCGAGATGCGTACAAAAATGCAGATCATCTTCCAGGATCCGTTTTCCAGCCTTTCTCCCCGTCTTCCTGTCGGTGAGATCATCGGCGAAGCGGTTCGGGAGCACAATCTGGTTCCCAAGGCAGAATTAAATGACTATATCGATCAGGTTATGGATAACTGCGGTTTGCAGCCCTTCCACAAAGACCGGTATCCCCATGAGTTCTCCGGCGGACAGAGACAGCGTATCTGTATCGCAAGAGCACTTGCCTTAAATCCGGAATTCGTTGTCTGTGACGAGCCGGTATCTGCGCTGGACGTATCGATTCAGGCGCAGATCATTAACCTGTTAAAGGAGCTGCAGGAAAAATACAGCCTGACTTACCTGTTCATTTCCCATGACCTGTCGGTAGTCGAGTATATTTCCGATACCGTCGGCGTTATGTATCTGGGCAATCTGGTAGAGTACGGAACGACAGAGGATATTTTCCGTAATCCGCTGCATCCTTACACGGAAGCCCTGTTCTCTGCAATTCCGATCCCGGATCCGGATCTGAAGAGAAACCGTATCATTCTGGAGGGAAATATTCCATCCCCGGCGAATCCGCCTAAGGGATGTAAGTTCCATACCAGATGCCGGAAGTGCATGGAGATTTGTAAGAATCAGGTGCCTGAGGTTAAAAGATATGGGAAATGGGCATAAGGTGCGCTGCCATCTGTATGACTAAGAATAAAAGCAGGCCAGGGGATTACCTGGTCTGTTGCTATTTAGTTGTTGGGGACGCATTCGGAAAATGGTTCTTCGGAGGGACGCATTTGGACAATGCTAACTGGTATTCGGGAGAGCTCATTAAGTCTCCGTAAGCAGTGGCGCAACGCTCCGATGAACAATCACCATCGCTAACTTTGTTCCTAATGCGTTCGGGAGAGCCCTCACGCATAAGTCTTCGGGATAAGCGTTGGTCGTTATTTCATCTTCGCTTTTGTGTATTCGCAAAGCCGGAGAATTGCGCCTGAAATAAAGCTCGCTGGAGTAATACACATTGTGAAATCGCATCTGGGATAACGACCAACACATTAAATAGCAAAACAGGAGGTTCTACATGGGAAAAAGAAAAAAAAAAAAAGAAGAATTGCCAGATTACACAGTTGCCAATATGGATGTGGATGGTATGCCCTGGAATTCCAGAAGACCGTGGCAGATCCTTCCGGGAGATCCATCTAAGAGCAGAAAAGAATTTGATGTAAAAGTGCCGGAACCGGGAATGGAAAATGAAGTGACGGATGATCTGAGCGCTTTTCAGAATCCGCCGATGACGAAGGAAGAAAGAAGAGGAATCATCTGGCTTTCGCTGAAGGCGTCACTGACTGTGGGACTGATCTTTGGCGGTGCGGCATTTTTGTTTATTTTATTCTGTGTATTCGTGTGGCTGAAATAGAACAAGATTTGTAACTATTCGGAAGGAGCATCCTGCAGCAGTGTTTTTGTGAACATAGTTCACAGAAAAACCCGAGATTTGTGGCGTGAAATCATGCTTTTGCATGATCTCTGTGCATTGTGAAGCGTATAATTGTGAAAGTACTGAATAGTTACCGACGTTTAATGAATAACATTAGAAGAGAAGTTAGTATTGTTAATGATACTTGCTTCTCTTTTTTGTCTCAAAATTTCTGTAATCTATCCAAAAAACTATTATATTCATTTGCATGTTTTTTTCTATAGTAATAGCAAGGCAGGATGGAATGAAACAGAAATGGATGAAAGAATAAAAAAGGAATCTATGAGAAAAATTATGAATTTTTGAAAGAATAAGCTTTTTGCATTACAGGAACAAATTGTAGCATGGAGACGTGAATTTCACAGATGCCCGGAGTTAAAGATGGACACTTCTATAACCAGTGGGAAAATTGTAAGAATCTTTAAAAGAAATTGAATTGAAGAAACTGTTCCGGAATTGAGGAAACGGAGTGGCTGCTGTTATACATGGGGCATTGCCCGAAAAATGCCTTTGGAATACGTGCAGACTGTGATGGATTACCAATTAAAGAAAAAAAACAGGACTGCCATTTGCCTCAACAAACGGAAACATGCCTGCCTTTGGGTCATGATGCACACACTGCAATGGCATTAGGTGTTGCCCCAATTTTATGGAATTACAGAAATGAACTGAAAGGTACGGAGAAATACTATGACCGTTTATGTGAAATCTGTAAGCATACTGCAGCGGGCTATGAAGTGTTCGGTAGATGTTAACCAGATTAGCCATATGGATGAAAATATTAATGATCCTGAAATGACAAAGATTTTTCTGAAACTGCACAGGAGATTGTGGATAAAGAACATATATTCAAAATGTAGAAAGCGTCTCCGGCAGGCGAGGATTTTGCTATGTATGCCCATATGGTGCCATCCATATACTTTTTCTTAAGTGCAGCGTATGGAGATGAGAGACTATCCGCATCATAATTCAAAATTTAATATTGATGAGAGCAAGTTCTGGAAAGGCAGCGGAGTATTTGCTTCTTTGCGCTAAACTGGCAAAAGGAACAGCGGTAATCTATCCAGAATAATGCAAGTCCTGTCCGATAAAATGCTATTTTATAAAAACATGATTTTATATAATCAATGCATACTTAAGGAACGAAAAACAGAAAGAGAACAGGAGATAAGCTTTTTCTGGAGCACAATGAGGAGGTGCAACATGAGTAGAACAAAAAGGAAAGAGTAATGTGAAAAAGGCAAAGTTCTCCAAACGCCTTGCAAGGAGTCTTCCAATCTATGTGATGATGCTGCCAGGTCTTTATTTATCTTTTTCTGCAATAACTATATGCCAATGTTCGGTATTGTAATTGCATTCAAAAAGATTAACTGGCAAAAAGGATTGTGGGCAAGCCCTTGGTCAGGTTTTGACAATTTCAAGTTTCTGTTCCAGTCGAATGATGCATTTATAATGATTCAAATACAATCTTATACAATGTGTTCTTTATTATTCTTGGAATGGTCTGTTACTGCAATTACAGTAGCAATTTTGCTGAACGAGGTTACGAAAAAAATATGCAAAACCATTTATCAGAGCATAATTCTTTTTACCATACCTGATGAGCTGGGTTGTTGTAAAGTTATCTGGCATTTGCATTATTAAGCAACGAATCTGGTCTTTTTAACAATATTTTGCAGGCACTTGAATGGCAAAGGTTTCCCCGGTATTCAGAAAGTAAGTACTGGCTATTTATTCTTACCTTTGCTCATATGTGGAAGATAATTGGTTTCAGTATGATCATCTATTATTCCAGCACGTTGAATTAGCCAAGAATATTACGAAGCAGCGCGTCTGGATGGGGCGAGCAATGGAAGCAGATTACAAGCATTACACTGCCTCTGCTGAAACCTACCATTATCACAATGCTGATCATGAATGTTGGAAGGATCATGTCATCTGGATTTCGGATTGTTTTATCAGCTTCCAAAGAACCGTGGACAGCAATACGTAACCGGAACGAAGGCTACTGA
>VOFJ01003693.1_pt1 | contig 27830 bp, 45 predicted proteins | sample 5384081 | NCBI WGS metagenome assembly VOFJ01 (sample SAMN12384729, study PRJNA508395) | human gut metagenome | isolation source: healthy gut I | host: Homo sapiens | reverse complement strand
AATCATCAGATCGCCGGTCACCCTCGAGGCACTGCCACACCGCCGGTAGACGGATCGTAAATGGGTAAAGTTCTCTGTGGCCTGGCCTCCCATGGTCACGGAAATGGCCGTGGGCAGCTGGTAACCGTCATCGGGAATCAGGGTACCAGTTGCCGTCTTGCCGACGGAGACATAGTCGGGGCCCTCATAGGTCATGTGACGGAGCTCCGCCTTCACTGCAAAGGTCTGAATACCGGAAATGCCTTCCGCTGTCACAACCACGTCTCCTGTCACATGTTCCAGAAGGAAGAGGCCGGTCTCCTGGTCGTAGGCATACTGATATGCCAGCAAATTCTGCCCACCCATGGTCACCTGAATGGCGGCCGGGAGGCCATACCCCTTTCTGGTGCCAAAGTGAAGGACAGGGGCTTCCCTGCTTCCACGGACTCCGGCACATTGGCCGTCAGGCCGGTGAGGTTTGCCGTCACCTGATATGTCTGCACAAAGCCATACTCCTGAACGGTTACCCCCTCTGTGGTCACCACTACCTCATACCGAATGTTGGAATAATCAGGGTAATAAACGCGGACGCTGTACGTTCCCACCGGCAGATACAGATAATGATTCTCATCATCGGGATGATCGCCGGACATCTGGAAGGTTTTCAGGCCAGTTACCACAATCTGCTCGCATGCGGCAGAGGGAATGGGGACCTCATAAACCGGGACGCTGTCTTGATTCCAGATGTGAACAGCATCCTCGCTTCCTGCGGAATTGCCCACCCCATCGCCGGTTCCGGTGGAAGTTGCTTTCACAGAGCCGCCATGGATGGTGACAATTCCGGCTGCCGATGCAGTGGATGCAGAGGTCTGGCCACCGCCGCCAATGGCAGCACCCTCAGCGGTTGTGGCCGCTGTCACCAAGCCGCCGTTGATCTCCACCTTGGAAGTGCCGTACTTATCGGAATCGCCGTTGCCAATGGCGGCAGAGAAGGTGTTGGTTTCTGCGTAAATCCAGCCGCCGTTGATGACCACAGGCACATAGGTACCGGCCCGGTAACCGGAGCCGATGGCTGCGCCTGGAGACTTGGCGGAGGCGTCCTCATGGTACTTGGAGTAAGCATAGACCGTACCGCCGTTGATGGTCACGGTGGTGGGATGAGAAATCTCCGCAGGAGGGCCCCAGGCATAGGAGCTGCTATGGCCATACATGCCGGAACCAAGGCGGCGCCGCCATACCAAGAGGTAGCCCGGATGCTGCCACCATTGATGACAACTTCCACCCGTTGTAGGAGCTGCTGCCGGTGCCGATACAGGCGCCGATCTCTGTGCCGGTGTGGCTGGTTTCCAGCTCAAAGGTTCCCCCCGTTGATCTCAATTTTGGAGGTATAGAGGGTGCTGTCATACTGGCTTCCGCTGGAGGTACCGGAGCCGATGCAAGCGCCGAAGCCGTTGTTCCGCACGGTCCAGGTGCCACCATTGAAGGTCATATCGCCGGTACGCTCTCCCTGCCGTCCGCCAATGGCAGCTGCGTAGAAGGTGGAGTAGCCCGTGGTGTTGACGCCGTCAATGGTCATGCTGCCGGTGCCGTGAAATATGACGCTGGAATCGATTTCGCTTCCCTTGGCCCGGACGCAAATGGCTGCAACCCCGTCCGCCTTGCTGGGGTCACGGAGGATGGAGTTCTCCCCCTTCGATATAAAGGACATTGCCTCTGGCCTCAAAGTGGATAGCGCCATAGTACTGCCACTGTCTGCCATCATCCACACGGTGCTGGGAGCTCGCCAGCTCCAGGCTGATGTGCACATCCTGGAGGTTCAAGGTCACCTGGCCGGGGCAATACACCTTCAGATCCTTGTAGGTGATATCCGGGTCACCCCGCAGGGTCACCTTGGTCACAGAGGGGATCTACGGTGATGTGAATATAGGAGCTGCTCTGGGTGAGGGGGCAGCTGATAGAGTCCATTCTCTGTGATGGTGTAGCTGTCAGTATCGGGAATCAGAGTGTACTCCGGCTCCTGGCTCTGGAGGAAGGAGAGCCAGGTGCTGCCGGTGACGCCATTGTAGGCCGTGGCAGTCACCAATACGCTTCCTTCCGCCAGGCCCGTGAGGACGCCATCCTGGGTGATGGTGGCAATGCTCTCGTCGCTCACAGACCAGGTCACCTGCCGCTGTTCTGGGGTCAGATATTCCTCCGGCCGCACAATGGCTTCCAGATTCCAGACATGCCCCACCAAGGCCGTGCCCTGGCTGGGGTCTACGGTGACACTCTCAGGCTGGAAGCCACCCAGCTCCAGGGAAACCACATCGCTGAACGCCTCGTTATATGCATAGTCCAGCATGTACACAGGCGGCCCCGTACTGCACCCAGCTGCTGGGCATAGGTGAGGTCAAAGCGCAGCTTGACTGTCTCGCCCGGCTGATTTCCCTCCAGCATCACACCCTCGGACAGGGCATTCTGCTCTGTTTCGTCCACCAGCTGTGCAGCCATGACGAAGTTGTTGTCGGATAGCTCCACATCCAGGAACAGCTTCCCCGTCTTCCTCCACGGCCTCATAGCCCAGAACCCTCGGGTCCTCACTGTCGATCACCAAGGGGAGGCTGAAGGCCTGCACATCCTCTTCCCCGGCCCCTTCGCCCCAGGCTTCCACCCGGTAGGTATATGCGCCATCGGGAACACGGCTGATGAGGCCATCTTCGTAGGAGCAGGTCATGTTCCACATGGTGCTGTCGGCATTGTAGTAGAACAGATTATAGGGCGGGATACCAAATGGACTTCCCTGCATTTTGTATGGTGTGGCTGTAGTACTCCTCCCCTGTGTCATCCCTGGTCACGGAGAAGCGCAGCTGCTTGGCGTTGCGCAGCTGGTAAACCATGGCGGACACACCGTTGTTCATGCAGTAGTCGCTGGAAATCATCAGGTACTTCTTTTCGTATTGGCCGGTCTTGGCATTCATGCCCAGCAGGAAGCCGTTGCCGTCCTCATAGTTGAACAGACCCAGCTTGGTGGAATCGGTCATGGGGGTTTGCCCGTCGTATGCGGTGGGCTCCAGAACCGGCGCCTGATACCAATCGCCGTAGAAGCCCAGGAAGGGCGCGCGCTCAGGTCCACACCGCCGTTGTTCAGAGCCTCCAGCCCAATAAAGCCCTCTACATAGATGCCATTGGGGAAGACGTCCAAATTACCCTTTGCCCGTCTCAGTCAGGTCAATCTGCACCGTTACCCGGGCACGGCCGCCGGCGGGAACGGTCACCTTGCCATGCTCCACATTGCCGGAGTAGGTGAGAGTATACTCCTCCTGCGTGAGGGGACGGTCCTGATCGGCCATAAACTGGACGCCGTCCTCTTCATAGATCCCCGGAACCAGGACAGAGGTGTTCAGCTGATAGCTCTGTGGCTTGTCTCCAAAGTTATGGACGTAGAACGAGTAGCGGTAGCTTCCCTCCCCCGCTGCTTCCCAGCTCACCCTTGGCGGGCTTGCCATTGATGTTTGTGAGGTAGCCCAGAGTCGCCACAGCCGCCTCCATATTGGCAAGGCCGGCGCCCTGACTTCTGGGGCTGTACAGCATGCCGTCGGGGTCCCGCAGGGCACACAGCCGTACTCATAAGCAGCGCATCCACCAGCTCACCCTGGCGGTAGGTGCTCAGGTTCTGAAATACGTCGGTAGCTTTCACACGCTGCAGCACGCCGGCAGCAATACCCGCCATGTGGGGGCTGGCCATGGAGGTGCCGCTGCTGTCGCCGTAGCCGCCGCCAGGCAGAGAGGAGTAGATATGGCCGCCGGGAGCCGTGATTTCAGGCTTCAGGGACAGGTCCGGCGCAGGGCCCCAGGAGGAGAACACCGATTCATCTGACCGGCCTCCTCATTGTCCATAAAGTCGGAAAGGTCCGGGGTCACCGTCAGGGCCTTTTGAGATTCCGTCTTCATCTTGGTTCCGTCTTCCAGGGTGATGAAGCAGGAGGGAATCACACCGTTCACCTGCATGTTGGACAGACTGCCCGGGGCATTGTCATACACCACCATGGCAACAGCTCCTGCCTTGGCTGCCGCTGCCTCCTTTTCCGTGAAGGCGATGCTGCCACGCATGACGAGAGCAATCTTTCCCCTCAGATCCAAGCCCTCATAGTCGGCTTCCGCCCCCGTAGCCGGGGACCGCCACGTAGTTATATGTTCCGTTCAGGCTGGTGAAGGCTGCACCAGCGTTGGGATCGGCATAGGTGATCCGCAAATCTCCCACTTGGAAATAGGAGACATACTTCTTCACATTTTCCACTGAGGCCACGGAAAGGGCCGCATCGTAGGTGGAAGGAGAACCCACCGTGGCGCTGTCCGGGTTGGCCGCCAGGGAGCGGTCCCCATAGTGCTGGTTGCCCGTGGAGGTCCCCTCGTTACCGGCGGAGACCATGAGCACAATCCCGGCGTCCTCTACCCGGCTGTACACCCGGTCCATCACCTGGTTCTCCGAGGAGAAGCCGCAGGCCATGCCCAGGCTCATGTTGATGACGTCTACGCCCAGCTTCACGGCGTCCTCCAGAGCCGGCAGAATCCACACATCGCCGGTTCCGCTCTCTGTATCGGAGAACACCTTGAAGATGGCCAGCTGCGCATCCGGCGCCATACCGGTGAGGGCGCTGCAGTTGGCGGCAACGGTGCCCGCCACATGGGTGCCGTGACCCTCTACATCGTTGACATCGGCGTCCCCATCGGCATAGTCGTAGGAGAAGGGAACTTTGCCGCTGACGTAGATCTGGTCCAGGTCTCCCCCTTGGCGTTGAGATTCAGGTTTTCCATGGCCGTCTGCACATCCGCTTTGGTCATGGCCTGCACCGCAGGCGCCGTTGCAAAGGCCCATCATGGTCCACATCCAGGCCGGTGTCCAGAATACCCACCAGCATGCCGGCGCCAGTGTAATCCCTGGAGACATGAATCACACCGCCGGAGCTGTGCATATTGGGCTCTGCGGAAGCTACGGGAGGCTTCGGGGCCGCATAGGTCTGGGCCACCTCAACCGTCCGGACGCCAGGGATGGCTGCAATGGCCTCCATCTGCCCAAAGGGGCGCAGAAACAGAAAAAGCCGTTGAGCAGCAGGCTGTATGTATCCACAATTTTCAGCCCATCCACTGACTGGAACGCCTGCCGGACCTTTGCCTGAGCCTGGTCCACCACATTCCGGGCTTGGGTCTTTTCGGACAGCAACGCCTGGGTAGAGGCGTAGCCCTTTCCCAGATAGGAAATGAGAGGCGCTTCCTCCAGCTCTACCAGGAAGGTGACTTCCTGGTCCAGCGCTATTTGCGCCTCCGGCTCACCGTCCGTGAGGGGGTTGGTCAGCAGCTGGGTGCTGGCATCCGCCCGCTTCCACCTGAGCCACACGGCCCCCGGGTCCCGCCCGGCAGCCAGAGCGCCTGTCGGAAGCAGCTGCAGCATCAGCAGCAACGCCACCAGGCAGGCAAGACTTCTCTTCCACGGGTGTTTCATGTTCGTATCTCCTTTCTTTTTGGGAGACCTGGCCAGCCCACTCATTCGTGCATCTAGGCGCAAGTCATCGACCACTTTTGGAACTAACATACTTATACACCATTTTGCCGCAAAAGTCAACTAAATAATTGGCAGCGTCCTCCAAAACCACATTGACCTCCCACGGAGTGAAATTCTTCGGCCTTTCCCCCAGGGCATATGCGCACACGACCACCCAGCGCACTGGAGCAGTCGCTCCCTCTGCTTTCCCAGGGCAGGCGCAAACGCCAGGGAGCTCATCACTTGCCACTGGCAAGTGATTCTGTGATTCCAGCTGGCAGCCGTAGGTGACGGATGAGGAACGGCGCTATTTAGTTGGTTGAAGTGCAGTTTCGTAAAAAGGAAACGTGTTGAACCGATTCTGCCTACTGTTCTGCCAGATATCGCCGTTCCTCATCCAACTGATACGGGCGCGCAAATCTGTGCGCATGCTCACAGCAGGGCATATATGGCCTCCATATAAAGCTTTCAGCGGGAGAAATCGCGATTTCTCGCAATTTCTCCCGCTGATTTTTTAACCGTCTATCCCTCGGTCAGCTTCGCGTCTGCCCCCGGGGGAGGCAGTAGAGACTTGCTAACGCATTTGCAAAATGTGTCCCGGTCATTCCACGGACTTTAATGCCTCAGCCATGTTAATGCGCTCCAGTTTGAAATACAGGAAAAGGTCCACGATGCAGGCAAACAGGAACGTCAACACCACAGCCCAGAGATAGCTGGTCCAGAAAATTCTGGGGGTGAAGTAAACCATATCCACCCGGACCTGGCGGATGATAAAGGCATGCAGCAGCTTTCCTGCGGCCAATCCCAAGGCGCAGCCCATGGCTGTGAGCCATTCCTTCCCGGAAGACATAAGCTGCCGACTCCGCCGGATAAAAGCCCAGAACCTTGATGGTGGCGATTTCCCGGATTCGCTCCGTGATATTGATATTGGTCAGGTTGTACATCACAATGAAGGCCAGAGCAGCCGCACTGAGTACCACCAGGGCCACGATGTAATTCAGACTCGTCATCATACTGGACACCCGCTGGGCTATGTCCTGACAGAGCATGACGCTGAGCACATCGGCTTGCCGGGAAACCGTGGTCGCGGATTCCTGAGCCGCCTGATTCTCCGGGACATTCACATACGCTGTGTTGACGGACGGTGTGGTCCCCCATTGTTCCAGCACAGTATCCATGGACACCAGCACATAGTGATACACGTTGTTATCAAAAATACCGCTGACGGTCACCGACAGGGTGTCCATGTCTGGCATGTGGAGCAGCACCGAATCGCCCACCTGAATGTCCAGGACTTCCGCCAAGCCCCTCGCTGATCACAGCCTGGCCCTTTTTCTGGAAACGCCACCGGTTCCTTGCCCCGGTGCAGAGAGACAAAGCCGCTCAGCTCCTCCTGGGATGCCAGGAAATGGACGAACTTGGTCCTGGTCCCGGCGGTGAGATCCGCCGTACTCTCATGGAGGAACAGGGCCTCCTGCACCGTCCCGGCGCAGCCCTTCAGGAAGGCCTCCTGGTCCTCCGGTTCCTGGTTCTCTGCGAAGGTGACGGACATGTCATAGAGCGTCACCTCTCGGAACTGGTAATCCGCCATACCTGCGATGGAGTCCCGGATTCCAAAGCCGGTGACCACCAGCGCAGCGCAGCCCCCCCACACCCAGAAGCATCATCACCAGCCGCTTCCGGTACCGGAAAACATTCCGGATGGACACCTTCCGCAGGAAGCTCAAGTGCTTCCAAAGGGGCAGGCGCTCCAGAAGCAGCCGCTTGCCGGCCTTGGGGCTTTTGGGCGGATCAGCTCCGCCGGGACCTCCGCCAGCTCCCGACGGCAGCCAGAACCAGGTCACCGCCAGCATACACCCGGTGTAGCTACACACAATGATGGCGCACAAGGGCCACTGGAAGGTCAGCTGAATCCGAGAGGCAAAGTTATACATGATGCTATACCCCTCCGCCAAATGGCGCTGGGAAAAATGACCGACCCGCCGACACACCCCCAGCACACATCCCAGGAGGAGGCGCTGCCGGAATAGGCCAGGTATTTCGCCGTGATGGCTCCGCTCCCATAGCCCAGGGCTTTCATCACGCCGAGTTGAGTCCGCTCCTCATCCACCATTTTGCTCATAGTCGTGATGCACACCAAGGCGGCCACCAGGAAGAAGAACAGTGGGAACACCCGACTGATCCCTCCACAATGTCTGCATCGCTTTCATAGCAAACATAGGCTACATTGGTGTTCCGGTCCAGCAGGTAGGTATCCGGTTCCGTCATATCCGCAAGGGTCCGGCTGCCATCTTCCAGCTGCTGCCGGGCGTCTTCCAAGTCCTCTTCGGCGGCCTTCAGCTCTGATTCCGCCTTGTTCCGATTTTCCTCATAGGTCTTCCGGCCTGCTTCCAGTTCCTTCCGGGCAGCATCCAGCTGCGCTTTGCCCGCATCCAGCTGCTGCCGGTTTTCGTCCAGCTCTGTTTGCGCCTGCTCCAGCTCCAGGCGATTTGACTCCAGAGTGGCCTGGGCCACATGGAATTGGTCCTCTGCCTGGTTCCGGGCGGAGTCCAGCTGCCGCAGGCCCTCCTGAATCTGGTTCATTCCGTCCTGCACCTGGCTCTTCTGCGCTTTCAGCTCTGCCTGTTGGCTTTCCAGGGCTGTTTTTTGCTCCTCAAAGCCTTCTGCTGCGTCAGGGCCTCCTCTTGCTGGGTCTCCAGTTCCGTTTTCTGGGCTTCCAGGTCCTGGATTCTCTGCTCCAGCTCCTTTTTGGGACTCCAGGAGTCCCTGGTCCTCCGGGTCTGCCTCCATTCCCTTTTGGACCACTTCCAGCAGCTGCCGGGCGGCAGTGAGACCGGTGTCTGCGAGGTGCAGGCCCAGCTCCAGCTGCTCCAGACCCGCTTCAATTTGCCTCAGGCCGCTCTCCAGCTGCCCCAAGCCCGCCTCCAGCTGCTCCAGGCCCTCTTCCACCTGGGTTAGGCCCTGGGAAGCTTGGGTATACTGTTTGGTGAGCTGGTCCTCGGTGTCTGCAAACTGCTGGTAGGTCTTGGCCTTTTGTTGCTGAAGCTGAATTTCTCCCTCCTTCAGCTGCTTATTGCCCACATCAATCTGATTCTGACCAGCTTCCAGGGCCGTCTGACCGTTCTGCCATTCCTGCTCCTTGCTCTGAAGCTCCGCTTCTCCCTGATCCAGCTGCTCCTTAGCCTTCTGGAGCTCCGTTTGCGCCTGGTCCCGCTGGGTTTCATAGGTCCGCAGGCCCTCCTCATACTCCTCCTGGCCCTCTTGCAGCTGCTTCTCCGCCTCTTCCTTCACAGTTTGATACCGTTCCTGGGCCAGCTCCTGGGCCAACGGCTCCAGGGCCTGTGTGGTGTCTGACAGGCGGGCGTCATAGGCGGCGTCGTACATGGGATAATTTTTGGTCCAGTTTCAGGTCCACCTCTGTGTATACCCCATCCAGGTCAAAGGCGCCCTCCGGCACATACAGATAGGCAGTCAAAGAGCCTTTGCCCAGTGTGGTGCTACCCCGCTCAAAGTTCAAAAAAGAGGGGGGAGCTGCACAGGCCCACAATGGTGAATTCCTCCACCGTAAACTGTTCCAGGGTATCCGCCTCATTGGCCTGGGACAGGGTCAGGGTCTTGCCAATGTCCCCTTGGGTATAATAATAGCCGTCTGCCAGACATTCCCCGGCCGCTGGGGCATGCGGCCGGCCTGCAGCTCCGGCACATTGATCCTGCTGGGCAAGCTCAGCAGGCGAAAGGCGGCGTCCTCCTCGGCGTCTTGACTTCTCAGAAGCGCATCGATGGATATGGTGCCCTCGGCTGCCCCGATGCCCGGCTGTGCGCCTAAGACGTCCACCGCCTCTTGGGTGTAGCCATAGGTGTTGAGCACCCGAAGGTCAAAGAGGGCCTGTTTGTCTATGTAGGTCTGGGCAGTGGCCATCATATCCCCCCCCCTTGCCGGTGGAACGCAGGCCCACCAGAAAGCCGGAGCCCAGAGCAATGATGGCCAGAATGGCCAGGTACCGGCCGGCAGATTTCCGGATGGAGCGGCGGAGGTCCCTCCGCATCGACCGGCTCACCACTCAATCTCCGAGACAGGCCTGGGATTGGGGTTTACCCGGCTGTCCACCACGGTGCCGTTTTTCACCTGCACCACCCGGTCGGCCATGGCGGTGAGGGCTGAGTTGTGAGTGATGATGATTACAGTCATACCGGTTTGCCGGCCAGTGTCCTGAAGGAGCTTCAGAATGGCCTTGCCCGTATTATAGTCCCAGGGCGCCGGTAGGCTCGTCACATAGCAGAAGCTTGGGATTCTTTGCCAAGGCGCGGGCGATGGCGATCCGCTGCCGCTCCCCACCGGAGAGCTGGGCCGGGAAGTTCTTGGCCCGGTTTGCCAGCCCCACATCCCTCAGCACCTGGCCCGGGTCCAGTGGATCCCGGCAAATCTGGCTGGCCAACTCCACATTCTCCAGCGCCGTGAGGTTCTGAATGAGGTTATAAAACTGGAACACAAAGCCGACCTCATGCCGGCGGTAGGCCGTCAGCTGCCGCTTGTTGAAGGCTGAGACCTCCGCGCCATCCAAAAAGACCTTTCCGCTGGTGAGGGTGTCCATGCCGCCCAGAATATTTAAAAGCGTGGTTTTCCCCGCTCCGGATGGGCCTACGATGACGCAGATCTCCCCCTTCTCCACCTGAAAGGTGGCATCTCGGAGAGCCTGGACTTTCACCTCTCCGGATTTATAAATTTTTCCTACATCTTGAAATGCAACAAACGCCATAGAAATCCCCCACTTGGATACGCTTTCTCAATTTTGTCAGTGTAGTTTATTATACACACCCCCAGGGACAAATTTATCAACAATTTGTGAATGTTGGCAGGGCTCTGTTTGGGCCAAATCTGGAAGATTCCTCTTTTTTCTCCAAATCCGTTGCATTTTTTACCACAAACGTGGTATATTGTACAGTCGAAAAAGCGGTCAAATCATGGAAGGAGCGACCTTTTTATGGCGCAGCAAGAGAACATTCGTAACATCGCAATCATCGCCCACGTGGACCACGGCAAGACCACGCTGGTGGACGAGATGCTCAAGCAGGGCGGCATCTACCGGGAGAACCAGGCCACCGTGGAGCGGGTCATGGACTCCAACGACCTGGAGCGGGAGCGGGGCATCACCATTCTGGCCAAGAACACATCCGTCCATTATAAGGATACAAAAATTAATATTGTGGATACCCCTGGCCACGCTGATTTCGGCGGCGAGGTGGAGCGCATCTTGAAGATGGTCAACGGCGTTATTTTGCTGGTGGACGCCGCCGAGGGCCCCATGCCCCAGACCCGTTTCGTGCTGAGCAAGGCCCTGGAGATGGGGCACCGGGTCATTGTGGTGGTCAACAAGATCGACCGTCCGGACGCCCGGGTCCATGAGGTCATGGATGAAGTCCTGGAGCTGCTCCTGGATTTGGACGCCACCGACGAGCAGTTCGACTCCCCCACCATTTTCTGCTCTGCCCGGCAGGGCGTTGCCTCCTATGGTCCCCGATCAGATGGGCACCGACCTCACACCTCTGTTTGAAACCATTGTCAACTACATCCCCGCCCCCACCGGCGACGCCGCTGCGCCCCCCTTCCAGATGCTGGTGTCCTCCATCGACTATAATGAGTTCGTCGGCCGGATGGCCATCGGCCGCATCGAGCGCGGCACAGTGAAGGTGGGCCAGGAGGTCTCCATTTGCGACTATCACGACCCGGACATCCGGCAGAAGGGCAAAATCGTAGCTCTGTATGAGTTTGATGGGCTGGGCAAAAACCCCATTCAGGAGGCCTCCGCCGGGGAAATTGTGGCTTTCTCCCGGCATGGCGGATATTACCATCGGCCGGACTATCTGCGCCCCTGACGCAGTGGAGCCCCTGCCCTTTGTCAAGATCTCTGACCCGACCATCGAAATGACCTTCTCCGTCAACGACTCCCCCTTTGCCGGGCGGGAGGGCAAGTTCGTCACCTCCCGCCAGATGCGCGACCGGCTCATGCGGGAGAGCTTCTGAAGGATGTGTCCCTCCATGTGACAGAGCAGGGCCGACCGACGCCTTCAACGTGGCGGGCCGTGGGAGATGAGTCTGTCCATCCTTATCGAGACCATGCGCCGGGAGGGCTACGAATTCGCCGTATCCACCCCCTCGGGTCCTGACCAAGGAGATCGACGGAAAAAATCTGCGAGCCCATCGAACGCCTGATCTGCGACGTGCCGGACGGCACCATGGGCGCCGTCATTGAGAAGATCGGCCAGCGGAAAGGCGATCTCGTCACCATGTCCCCGTGGGCAGCCGCTACCGTCTGGAATTTCTGGTTCCTTCCCGCGGCCTGTTCGGCTACCGTCACCAATTCCTCACCGATACCCGTGGCGAGGGCGTCATGTCCTCCGTGCTGGACAGCTACGCGCCTATGAAGGGCGAGATCACCCGCCGTCTCACCGGCTCTCTGGTCTCCTTTGAGACCGGCGAAGCCAGCTCCTACGGACTGTTCAACGCCCAGGAGCGGGGCGTCCTGTTCATCGGCCCCGGCACGTCGGTTTACGCCGGTATGGTCGTGGGCGTTTGCAGCCGCAACGAGGATATGGCCGTCAACGTCTGCAAGAAAAAGCAGCTGACCAATATGCGCGCCGCAGGCTCCGACGAGGCCCCCTGCGTCTCACCACCCCCGGATCTTCTCCCTGGAGCAGTGCATGGAATACCTTGCCGACGACGAGCTGCTGGAATGCACGCCCAAGAGCCTGCGCATCCGCAAACGGACCCTGGACCACGCTGCCCGCATGCGGGAAGTTATGAAAAAAGCGGGGCTAATCTCCCAAAACGCCCCCGCAAATTACGTTTTAAAAACAACCCCATTTTCTGGCAGGAAATCGGACTCATTCCCGATTTCCTGCCAGATTTTTTACAACACGGGGCCACAGCCTGAGGGACGTGGGTAGGGAAGTGGCCAGGCCATTCCGCTTCTCTGTCCCCCCGCAGCTCCTCAGCACATTGCATAAAACTTGCCTTGCAATTTTGTTTGGTTTGACGTTTGCGTAAAAGCAAAATCTATTTGCATATACGCATTTCCTATGCTATAATAGCAGCACACCAAATTGGAAAGGAAGGTACCATATGCAAAAGATTGTGAAGCGCGGTTTGGCCCTGCTCCTCTGTGCCGTTTTGGCACTGGGCGCCATGAGTTTGACCCCGAGCCAGGCCCAGGAGGCCCCGGCTCCACAGGGCCAAAGTGACTACGGTCCCCTGACCGTCTACGGCAAGGCCGGGGAGACCACCTTCGTCCCCGCAGGTTACACCTACGTCTACGAAGAGGAAGACGGCAGCGTTCTATACCCGGGAAGCTGCCCGCGACATGTACATCTCCCAGCGGGTCCTCACCCCCCCCCAGAGGCTGAGGCTCTGGCCGGGCTGGAGGGCGGCGAAACCCGGTACCTGACCGCAGAAGACGGCTCCGTCCTCCAGTGCCAGGACTTTGACGCCCAAGAGGCCGCCCAATACTCCCAGGCCGTACGGGAAATTCTGGGAGACGCCCCCTGGACCAGGGTGAGGAAATCAGCCTCCGCTCTGAGGTCTACACCCAGGAATCTTGGGTCAAGGCCATGGTGATCTTCGAAGATGCGCCGGTCGCCTCCATGGAGTCCATGTCCGTCCGGCTGGGTCAGCCCCTGGGGCAGGCGGAGCAGACCGCTATGGCCCGCATCGCCGCGCAGCAAGCCGTGCAGACCCAGGCCCTGGAGAAAAGCTGGGCTATGATCTCCAGGTTTCCGACCACTTTACCCTCCTGACCAACGCCATCTCCGTCACAGTGCAATACGGCGACCTCCAGAAGCTGAATCGGCAGCCGGGGGTCAAGGCCGCCTTTTTGATGCCCGCCTTCTCTGTGCCGGAATCGGAGGCTCCTGTGGTCCAGTCCGCTTCCCAGTTCCTGCCCAATATGCACTCCGCAGGTCCTGCCATGGGCGCAACCGGGGCCTGGGACCTGGGCTATCAGGGGGGGGCATGAGCGTGGCCATCCTCGACACCGGCCTCAGCTATGAAAACCCCAGCTTCATCCAGGAACCCCAGGACCAGAGCCGGGTGGCCTATACCAAGGAAGACATTGCCGCCATCCTGAGGCCAACGAGCTCCACGCCGAAGCCCTGTCTGAAGAGACCAGCCTAGACACCGTGTACTACAGCGGCAAGGTTCCCTTCGGCTTCAACTACGCAGACGGCCTGGCCAACTTCGGCACCGATGACGACACCGGCCTGGGCCACGGCACCCACGTGGCCGGAATTGTGGCGGGTAACCTGCCGGAGGAAGTCCAGGAGCAGCTCCACATGGAGACCCTGGGCATTGCCCCCGGAGGCACAGCTGATCATCATGAAGGTGTTTGATATGGACGGCATGTGTTACTTCGACTACCTGATTGCCGCCATGGAAGACGCCATTGTTCTGGGTGTGGACTGTGCCAACCTGTCCCTTGGCTCCGCCTGCGGTCCCCATTACTATGAAGGGATGACAGAGGTCTATGACGCCGCCCGGGAAGCGGGCATCCATGTGGTGGTGGCCGCCGGCAACGACGCCTCCACCGGCTACCGGAGCCTCTGGGGCGAGGGCCTGGTGGAATCCAGCTCCGTCTCCACCGGCACCCTGGGCATGCCCGGCACCTTTGACTCCGTGCTGACGGTGGCCAGTATGGAAAATCCTGAGGAAATCTCCATTGACGCAATCCGGGGCCTGAGTACTGTCAGCTGGTACAACCGTGCCCAAGGCTTCCGGCAATTCTTCGCCTACCAGGAGGCCGAATCCGTCCCGGAAGGCATGGGCTTCAAAGAGCGGCTAGTCGGGCAATTCTTGACCTACACTGCGCGCTGGGAAGATGCCGCCGGAAAACTGATGTTCGTGCCTTTTGAAGGCGGGAACGCAGACAGCATCATGGCCCAAGCAGTGAAAGCGCAAGCCGCTGCTGTGGTAATTTACGATCCAACTCCTACCCAGGAGGAACTTTTGGAAAACAAATATGTGGACTTTTCTTTAACCAGATTTGAGGTCCCCATGGCTGCCACCAGCAAGTCTGAGTACGACTTTATTTGGTCCAATCTTCCGGACAAGGGACTCTTGCGAATAGACTCCATTTGGAATCCCAGCCAATTTGCAGGTCAAATATCCAGCTTCTCCTCCTGGGGTCCCACCGGCAGCCTGACCTTGAAGCCGGAGATCACCGGCATCGGCGGCAACGTGTTCTCGGCTTATGTGGGCAATGACTACGCCGTGGCTTCCGGTACCTCCATGGCCTCTCCCGCCGTGGCCGCCTCTGCTGCTCTGGTGCGGCAGTACCTGCGGGAATCCGGCGTGGCGGAGGAGCAGCTGCCCCATATGGTGAACTGTCTGCTCATGAGCACTGCCACCCCCGTCCGGGACGAGGAGCACGACACCCTCTATTTCGTCCGCCGTCAGGGCGCAGGCCTGGCCAACGCCGCCCTTGCTATGGCCTCCGGGGCCTATATCCAGGTAGCAGGCACCGACAAAGCCAAATTTGAGCTGGGGGACGACCCGGACCGCACCGGCTCCTACACCATGGACTTCCAGGTGGTGAACTTCTCCGACGCAGACAAAACCTACCGTCTGGACACCACCGTCCTGGGCCAGACCGCCCAGGGAGGGCAGTTCAAGCACGGCAAGGTCACCTACCTGGTCAGTGACTATGCCCGGGAGCTGGACGCCGCCGTCACCTCCAGCGCCGCCAATGGAACCATCACCGTTCCGGCCAACTCCACCGCGAAGGTTTCTGTGACCGTTATCCTGTCGGATGCGGACAAGGCCTACATGGACGAGCGGTTCCCCCTACGGCTCCTATGTGGAGGGCTTTGTACAGCTGCTGAGCGAAGACAACGTGACCCTCTCTGTTCCCTTCCTGGCCTTCTACGGCGACTTTGGGGAAGGTCCTGTCCTGGAGGAGGGTACTTATGAGACCCTGATGGGCAGCACGGAAAGCACCTATATCACAGCAGATCAGTTCCACAACAGCCTCCTGGGCAGCCGGCCAGTGTATGACCGTACGTTAGGGCTCTCCACCTCCGCTACTTTTTACTTAGGAGATACCTATTTAGCAGACTTCTTTTTTGTGTTCCATCGGAAGACTGGTTTGCCGGTTCTCATGACCTCCCCTTCTACCCTGAAATGGCTGGCATCTCCCCCAATGGAGATGGCTCCTTGATTCCTTCCATATGGGCCTTGGCCTAAAGCGGAATGCAGAAAACATTCACTATACCGTAACAGACCGAGCCAGTGGGAAAAATCCTGTGGGAGCAAGATACCGGCTTTGTGCCGAAAACCTATTACAGCGAAAACGCTGGAACTGTCCTCTACGCGGGTATCAGCAGTGCGGAAGCTCTGTCCTATGAATGGCTGTTTGCATCCACCCGGGATGAAGAAGGCAACATTATCTATGACCGGAATCACTGCCTGTTGGAAGAGGATACCTGGATAGATATTCGGGCAGAGGTAACGCCAGAGTACCAAACCGGCAGCCCCAACGCCAACGATACGATATATTTTTAGTCTCTACATTGATAACAGCGGACCGTTTGGTGCAGAGGATGTCTCTTTCCAGATTGAGAAACGGAACATAGGCAGTCTGGGAACAATGAAGATGTATGAATACGACATTTCAAACTCAGAAAAATGGTTTATTGATTACGATTACGCATTAACCCTATCTTACGATGAAGAGGCTGGTCAGTGGCGAGGCAATGGAATGCTTGCCGTGACCGCAGGCGGCCCTCTTCCAATTCATCAGGACAGTAGTAGCTTCTACAACTTTGGTGTCGGGAGAAACTACATTGTCGGAGATAAGCTTGTGGTAATTGCCACGGACCGCGCTGGAAATACCTCTGTCGCTGCCTTTGAGCAGGGCGAGGCGATGGGAAATTATGTAAATCTGGCTGCAGAAAAAAACCATTCTGGACCCTGGCGAGACCCTGACCATTCGGAATACCGCAGAAAACCAATACGACATGCAGATTGAATGGACCAACAACAATCCGGAGATTTTGGAAATCCTGGAATCTGACGGCTACAGCTGTACCATCCGGGCTTTGGCCCCTGGCGCCGCCAGCGTTTCCGGTGGCTTCGGACCATACGCCAAGTCCCTGGATATCACCGTCCGGGACCCGGCGGGAGCGCATTGCCGGGCAGTATCCGGACATTGCAAATCACTGGGCCAGGGAGGAGATCATCACCGCCATCCAGGAGGGCCTCTTCCGCGGAACCGGCGCCAACACCTTCTCCCCGGAGACCGCCCTCACCCAGGGCCAGCTGGTCACCGTGCTCCACCGTGCCTGGCAGGCACTCCGGAGGCCACCGGCAGCAGCTTCCAGGATGTGGTAGAGGGCCGGTACTACACCGAGGCCGTGGCATGGGCCAAGGAAACCGGCCTGGTGAAGGGCGTTACCCCAGAGCGGTTCTACCCCAACAGCCCTGTGACCCGGGAGCAGTTCGCGGCAATCCTCTACCGCTACGCCCAGCTCCAAGGCCAGGACGTCTCCAATCAGGCGGACCTGTCGGCCTATTTGGATGCCGGGAAGCTCAGCCATTATGCCCAGTCCCCCATGGCATGGGCTGTAGCCGAGGGCCTCATCCGGGGCGTATCCGAAACCGCCCTCAGCCCCAAGGGCTCCGCCACCCGGGCCCAGGCAGCTGTCATCCTGGTGCGCTACTTCACCTGGGAAGCCTCTCAGGCCGCCTGAAGCTTGGATAGGCAAGTCCCCGCTTACACGGCAACGCATCTGAACCACACACAAAATTGGGGGCGCGTTGCGCCCCCCAATTTGCCAAACGTACTGGCACGGGGAGCATCCTGCCTTCCTTCGGGGCATATGCGTACAGCTAAAAAGAGTACGGCCCACCCCTACAGCATCTCTGCGTCATTCTGGCACATTAGCGGAGTTGGCCTTAGCTGTGTGTCTATGTCCCCCGGGGAAGGTGGGGTGGATGAGGAACGGCAAAACCTGGCTGAGTCAGTATGCAGTTTCGTTAAAAAGGGAAACATGTTGCGTCTTGCTTGGCACTGCCTGCCAATCCTGCGGTCCTTGCAAGGTTTAGGGAAAATTGTTATAATGGGCGTATTCAACGAGAAAGGGGGAATTTCGTGGAATTTCAAGTATATCGAAAGCCCTGTATGCTCCTGGAAACTGTGGAGCTGGTATACAGTTATGTCAACCAAGTGCCGGCTGAACAGCTAACCGAGAGTGGGGAGTACTGCATCCCCGCCAGAGATTCCATCCATTCGGGGAGGCAGTCTGTGGGCCCCTTGATCTGGAGAATGAGGAGCTCCAATTTTATTTCAAAGGTGTACCCGTGGATGGAAAGGAACAACATTTATCCTGCCTGGCTTGCTGCATGGTCTACAGCACCCTGAATCTCGGTTGCAGCAGCGTGGAGGAGACGGTCCGTTTCCTGAAAAATGGATGGTTTCTGAAGGAACGTCCCTTTCGGGTCTGTGGCATCAATGGAATTGGCCTGGACCTGACTGCTGCTGACACAGGAGAATTTACTACTTTGGCCCGGGAAATTGCCAGACTGCCGGTCCCCTCAGGCCTACCAGCTGCAGCTGGTGGAGGTGTTTTCTGACTTCACCTGGCATTTGGACCGGCTTATGGCCTATCTCCGCCCTGCGGCGGAGCGGCTGGAGCCCCTTCTGGCCCCTTGGGTAGCGCGGGCCATACCACGAATGGAGGAGTGGGAGCGCGATTTGCAGGACCCCTCTGCCATGCAGACCATGCTGCGTAAAATCGGCCTGAAGCAGCCGGAAATACGCAGATTGGAGCTTGCCATGCGGTACTTTTTTCCCCTTCGGCGGACCCGGTGAGTTCCAACATCCGCAGGCCCATCTGAGCCTCCACATGGGCGTCGGCATACCACCCGGCAAGGATGCGCCCCAGGCCGCAGACTTTTTACACGACTGGGAGTTTAACGCCCTGCGCCTGCTGGCCCATCCGGACCGGGCCCGGATGCTCCGAGCCATGACCGGCCAGGCCATGAGCGTCCAGGAGCTGTCTCAAACCCTGGGCCTCAACCCCGGCTCTGTCTTCCGGGACCTGAACAACATGAAAAACGTGGGCCTCCTGGCCCAGGAAGTCGTCTCCAACCGAATTTACTACCGAACAGACTCCGCTACTGTGGAGCGCCTCACCAAGCACCTGGTCCGTTACCTGAACCAAGGGTGACGCTGCCAGGTCTGCCCTCCCATAAAAAAATCCGCTGCAAAAGCGGCGCAGGCACTTGACAAGCTCCCTTTCAGCCGGTACAATAGGTATGACTAGTATTACTTTTCTTACTTTTGGGAGGGAAGCGCCATGAATCGGGACGGGGACGGACAGCGGTTTATGAGTACGGTCAAGCTGGGGCCCAAAGGGCAAATTGTGATTCCCAAAGAGGTGCGGGAAATGTTTGGCCTGGAGCCAGGGGACAGCTTGCTGCTGCTGGCGGACGCCAAACGGGGCATTGCCCTGCAGCGCTCCAGCGTCATGACCCGGATTGCCGACGCCATTTTTCCGGTCACGGCCGGGAGGTGGACGGGCAGACGCCGGAGGAGGATCTCAAGCGATTTGCCCAGGCCATTCGGGACGAGACGGAGGAACCCACATGAACGCCGTGGAAACAAAAGGTCTGACCAAACATTTTGGCCCGGTTCAGGCCCTGTCCGGTTTGGATCTGGCGGTACCGGCGGGAACGCTGTACGCCCTGCTGGGGGTCAACGGAGCTGGAAAGTCCACGGCGATCAAAATTCTCACCGGTCTGTTACCCCCCCTCCGGAGGTGAGGCTCGGATTCTGGGCTATGACGTGGTCCGGCAGCGGGAGGCGGTGAAGCGGCGGATCAGCCTCTGTCCCCAGGACACGGCTGTGGCCCCGAATCTGACGGCAGAAGAAAATCTGATCCTCTTGGCTGGCCTCTCCGGAGCCCGCCGGAAGGAGGCCAGAGCCCGGACGGAAGCGCTGTTGGAGTCCCTTCAGCTGCAGCCAGTGGCCCGCCGCCGGGCAAAAACGCTCTCCGGCGGGTTTCAGCGGCGGCTGAGCATCGCCATGGCCCTCATTTCTCAGCCACAGGTGCTCTTCCTGGATGAGCCCACTTTGGGCCTGGACGTTTTAGCCCGGCGGGAGCTGTGGCAGGTAATCCAGGAGCTGAAGGGCCAGGTCACGGTGGTACTCACCACCCATTATCTGGAGGAAGCTCAGGCCCTGGCCGATTCCATTGGCATTCTGTCCCGGGGCCGCCTGACTGCCCAGGGGACAGCAGAGGCGCTGATTCGCCGGTCCGGCCAGGGGAACCTGGAGGACGCCTTTGTCGCCCCCTGACAAAAGGCTCGGATACCAGCGGAGAGGAGGGACAAAACCCATGAAAATGCTCCTGTTTGCCCGCCGAAATGGGCAGGAAATTTTGCGGGACCCTTTGAATCTGGCCTTCGGACTGGTCTTTCCCCCTGGCGCTGTTGGGGCTCTTCTGCGCCATTCAGGCCAATATACCGGTCCCCATATTTGCCCTTCCCAGCCTGACGCCAGGGATTTTGGTTTTTGGTTTCAGCTTTTTCTCCCTGTTTTCCGCCCTTCTGGTGGCCCGGGACCGGACCAGCGCCTTTTTCCTGCGGCTATATACAACGCCTCTGCGGCCACGGGACTTCATCCTAGGCTACACCCCCCCCCTGGTGCCCCTGGCCCTGGGACAAGGAGCCGTATGTCTGGCCGGCGCTTTGGCCTTTGGACTGGAATGGAGCCCCCGGCTTCTCCTGACGTTGGTGGCCAGCCTGCCTGTAGCCCTATTGTACATCAGCCTGGGACTGCTCTGCGGCTCCTGCCTCAGCGACCGGGCTGTGGGTGGGGATTTGTGGCGCGCTCCTCACCAATGCCTCCGCGTTCCTGTCCGGCGCATGGCTGGACTTGGACCTGGTAGGCGGCGGCTTTGCCCGGTTTGCCAGGCTGCTACCCTTCTCCCATGGGGTAGATGCAGGGCGGGCGGCCCTGGCCGGGGACCTGGCGCAGCTGCCAGTTCACCTGGCTTGGGTCTCCGGTTGGGCCCTTGCAATCCTGGTTTTGGCAATTGCCGCTTATTGCCGTTCTTTGCGGCACATTTGAACATAAAAAGGCTGCAGCAAGGCGAGTGATATGCCATTGCTGCAGCTTTTGCTGGGAATTACCGGGTGGTCTCCACCTGAATTTCGCCGGAGACAATTTTTTTTCTTTGCCAGCTCTTCCACCTCAGATTTCAGGCTGTCGGGAACCTGCTGGGTAGCACCGGCCTCCCCGTAGCCGATGCCAATGAAGCCAGTGGCCATATCAGCCACCCAGGTGGTGCCCCACTTGGAGGTGTCGCCGGAGATATAGTCTGACACTGCCTCGTAAATGGAGTTGCCCACCTGCTTCATCATAGAACAGATGATGACGTCATCTGCAATGTACTTCTGGTCGCTGTCCACGCCGATGGCGTAGAAGCCCTTCTCCTTGGCGGCCTCGAACACGCCGTCGCCGGTCTTGGAGGCAATCTGGAACACCACGTCCGCCTTTTTCTCATGGAGCGTCAGGGCGCAGTCCTTGCCGACGGCGGGATCGTCGTAGGTGTTGGCATAAACGGTCTCCACCTGAATGCTGCTGTTGGCATATTGGGCCCCCTGCGTGTAGCCGACGATGAAGTCGTTGATGGTGTCGGCATCCTCGCCGCCGACCGCACCGACCACGCCGGTCTCGGAGACCGCGGCGGCGATGTAGCCCGCGAGGAAGCTGCCCTCGTTCTGGGCGTAGGTGATGTTGAGCACATTGGCCACAGGCGCTGAGGTGGCGTTGTCAACCCAAATGAAATGGACGTCTGGGTACTCCGGAGCTACGGTCTCCACATCGTAGAACTCCCACCCCACCAGGACGACAATCTCCGCCGCATCGGCGGCGTTGCGAATTTGCTGGGTATGGTCCACGTTGTTGCATTCAATGGTCTTCACCTGAACGCCCAAATCCTTGGCAAGGCGGTCAGCTCCCTCCTTGGAGGAGTCGTAGAAGGAGCGGTCACCAAAGGTACCGGCTACTACAACCGCCATAGACACATCGCTGGAGGTACCGGTCTGCTGCTGGGCGTCCTCCTGGGATTTGGTGCAGCCGGCCAGCAGGCTCAGCGCCAAAACGGCTGCTAGAAGCAACGCAAAAAAAATCTTCTCATCATATTTCCTCCTCTTGATTCCTCTACGCTGTCTTACGGCTCTTCCGTGCTGTCCGTATCGGAGTCCGGATTCAGGTCGCCGTTGCTGGCCGGGAGCGAGGGATCGGTCTCCAGGTCGCTGTTGGTAGCGGGCAGGTCCGGGTCCAGGTCGCCACTGCTGGCGGTGTTGCCATCGGGGGTGGTGCCGGGCGTGGAGCTGTCGGAGCTGCTGCTGGGCTGTACGTCTGCGGTGGTCGTGGGATCGCCGTTGGGGGTGGTCTCCTTCTCCTCTTTTCTTGCTGCAGCCAGCCATAAGGGAGAGCACCAGAACGGCAGCCATCAGCAATGCAATGAGTTTTTTCACATGTTTCACTCCTTTGAACGGATTTTTCGGTTTCCCTTTATGTTTTGTCCACAAGGAAACTGGTCTTATTGTACAGGCGTTTTACCGGAAAGTCAACTTAAAACGTCTTAAAATCCCCAAGTTCTCCATAAATTCCGGTAGAATTAGGCAGAGAAATGTCCGCTTCTCACGGACACGCAAAATACTGTGCCTGCCGGCGAGGAAAACCCTAAATTTTATCGTGGAAAACCGGAAAAAGTGTGTTATAATGAGCAGGTAGGATTGGACCGGAAGGAGGACGCTTGTGGATTTCCCAGGTTTTTTAGGTAACGATCAGCTGAAGGCCAGCTTATCTGCCGCAGTAGACCGGCAGCGGGCGGCGCATTTTTATTTGCTCTCCGGACCCAGCGGCGCCGGAAAGCGGACCCTGGCCCGATTGCTGGCGGCGGCGCTCCTGTGCCGGGACCCACACCGGCGGCCTTGCGGCCGGTGCGGCCCATGCCGGAAGGTACTTGCCGGTACCCATCCCGATTTCATCACCGTAGACGACCCGGACCGAAAGACGGTCTCTGTGGAAACGGTCCGCCGTGCCAGAGAGGACCTGTTTATTCGCCCCAATGAAGGGGACCGAAAATCTACTATGTGCCCAGAGCCCAGGACCTGGGCCTTCCCGGGCAGAACGCTCTATTAAAGGTCCTGAGGAGCCCCCCGCCTATGGCGTGTTTCTGCTCCTGGCAGACAATCCGGATCGGCTGTTGCCTACGGTTCGTTCCCGCTGCGTGGAGCTGCGGCTCCAGCCTCTGCCGGAGTCCATTCTGGTGGAGGCATTGGAGAAAGACTTCCCTCAAGCCGGCCGTGAGGCGCTGGCCTCTGCGGCCTGGCGCAGCGGAGGCTGGCTGGGGCAGGCCAGGGAGCTGCTGCAGGAAGGCGCCTGGCTACCCCAGACAGAGGGATTCGCACAAGCCTACAGTCGGAGGGACCACCTCCGCCTGCTTCAGATCCTGGCCCCCATGGAGAAGCTGAAGCGGGAGCAGTTGGCCCCCATTCTCAGCCAGTGGCGGGACCTCTTGACCATCGCCCTGACCTGCCGTTCCGGGCTGCCGGAGCCGGACCCCCTGGGAAAAGCGCTGGCCTCCAGCCGCACCTCCCGGAGCTGTCCCAAAGGGGTGGCTGTGTTGGACCGTTCCCTGATTTTTCTACAGGGGAACGTGTCCCCCGGCGCCGTCTGCGGGCACCTGGTCTGGCAGCTCCAGTGAAATTTTGAGATTACCAAGCCCTGCGGGGCCAAAAAGGAGATACCATGAACGAAGAAAGAGCTAAGGCGCCAGCGCCGGATTTTTGCTGGCGGCCCCATGGCGCCGGACCGGGACGCTCCGGTGGACGTGGTAGACGTCCAATTCCGGGCCGGTTCCAAAATATACTATTTCGCCCCCGGCGATCTCACCGTTGCCGCCGGTGACCACGTCATCATCGAAACCGCCCGGGGACCAGAGTACGGCACCTGTACCGGTGGCAATCACCAGGTTCCCTTCCGGGACATTGTCCCGCCCCCCTGCGCCGGGTCATCCGCCTGGCTACGGAAGCAGACCACCGGGTCCTGGCCAACAACCAGGTGAAGGAGAAGCGGGCCTTTGACATCTGCCAGCAGAAAATTCAGGAGCACAAGCTGGAAATGCAGCTCGTCTCGGCGGAATATGCCTTTGACGGCAGCAAAATTCTCTTTTTCTTCACCGCCGACGAGCGGGTGGATTTCCGGGAGCTGGTGAAAAAAATCTGGCGGGGATTTTCCGCACCCGCATCGAGCTGCGGCAGATCGGCGTCCGGGACGAGGCCAAAATGCTGGGCGGCCTGGGGATCTGCGGCAGACCCTTCTGCTGCGCCCAGTTTCTGGACGAGTTCCTGCCCGTGTCCATCAAGATGGCAAAGACCCAGAACCTCTCCCTGAACCCCACCAAAATCTCCGGCACCTGCGGGCGGCTCATGTGCTGCCTGAAGTACGAGCAGGACGCCTACGAGGACCTTCTGAAAACCAGCCCCAAGCCGGAATCTTTTGTAGATACTCCGGAGGGCCGGGGGAACCGTGGTGGATGTGAATCTGCTGCGGCAGAGCGTGAAGGTCCGGATGGAGGAGCAGCCCGAAACCATCGGCTGCTTCCACAACTGCGAGATCTGCGTGGTGCGCAGCGGCAAGGCCAGAAAGAACGATCCCCAATCCCCGCAGATCTGGCCCCCATCTCCGGAGAAGGCAAGCGGCCCAAAAAGGCCCTGGCAGAGGCAGAGCCGCCTATGCATCTGGACCCCATCCGCTTCCCGCTACCGCCCCGACGACATTGTGGAGGAGGAGCAGCCCCGGGAGGATCGGCGCCGCCGCAGGAAAGGGGAGCGAAAGTTTGAAGATGCCCCAAAGCCCCTTCCCGAGGAGCTCCCGGAGGAAGCCAGGCCCAAGGCTGGCCGGAAAGCCCGGAAGTCCAAACGCCCGCAGCAGTCCCCTGCCGAGGAGACAGCCACCCCCAAAACCCCGCCCCAAAAAGCCCCATACCCCCAAGCCCCGGCTGGAAGAGCAGCTGGACGTCATCAATGCCTTGCCGGACTCCCCCCAACCAGCCCCGCCGCAACCGCCGCCGCCGTCCCGCCCACCCCAAACGCTCTCAAGAGGGCAGCGTACCCACAGAGCCCCAGGGAGAGTAAGATGATGTTTCACACAGGTGTGCCGTAAAGCCTCTGCCAAGCCAATTCCGGCCACATAATAGGGGCTGTCTCAAAATGATTTTCCAAAATCATGAGAGGCAGCCCTCTTTTTTGCGCAAGGCTGTGTGGAAAAAATGGACAAAAAGCGCAAAAACAGCGCGCTGACTCTGAGGTGATATGCTCCCCCTGAAGGAGACCGTGCAAAAGGAAACCGTCACGGGACGCCAGAGAAAGGGACACGGAAGGATCCGGGATGCACTTGACCAATGCCATGGTATGGCCGCACACGGCAGGCATCCAATAACACAAATCGGTTACAAGGAGGATTGGGTGTCCGTACACCGTATGAAACGCATGCATCATATTTCGCGCCATAAACAAAACTGCAAAAATCCGCAGTTGCCACAGCACCGCAGTGTTGTGAGCTCTTTGTCCATGATTTCGTTGTCTACTTGACAGGGAGCAGTTTAAATCGCTTTTTAAAATTGTCCCTAATATTTTAGCGGGAGAAGACACAGATTCCCGTGTTCTCTCCCCGCTATCTTTCACTTTTAGTAAAGAGGGTCTGTTGCAACAAATGCATTTGCAACAGACCCTCTTTGAATTGGAGCTGGAAACGTGAACTTGAACACGCGACCTGCTGATTACGAATCAGCTGCTCTACCGGCTGAGCTATTCCAGCAAAACACTCTGACGCGGTTCTTATTATACTAAATTCTTTCGGAGTTGTCAATTCAAAAATGAAAAACGTCCAGGGCTACATGTAGGATTTACAATGATGTGTGACACCGGAGGAGGGGCTGTGGAAATGTGGAAAACCGCAGTGCGGTTTCCGCACATTCCCACAGCACTACTACGATGCCTGCGGCGCTTTTTCCGGATTGAGAGAAAAAAAAGGTGGCAAATAGGGATGGCCTGTGTTAAGGTTGAGTTGTCGAATCAAAACCGAAAGGCAGGTGCCACCCTATTTGCCATGAATAAGATAACACAGGACATGCGCTTTAAGCAAGCGGTAATTGAGTATTCTTTGAAACACGGCGTCACAAAGGCAGCCATCCGTTACAAGACCTCCAGGCAAAACATTTACCGCTGGAGAAAGAAATACGACGGTACGCTACAATCCCTTTGCTGACCGCTCTCACCGGCCTCACAGCCATCCAAACCAGCATACAGAGGCTGAGATCAAGCTCGTCCAGGATATGCGCCGCAGGAACCCTCACGCCGGTTTGGTGGTCTTCTGGGTGAAGCTGCGCCAGCGCGGCTATACCAGATCCATCTCCGGACTTTACCGTCTCCCCTGCGCCGGATCCATGGAAACCCCATCAAGCTTCCGAACCCGAAATATACCCCAAAACCCTATGAACAGATGACATATCCCGGTCAAAAATGCCAGATAGATGTGAAATTTGTTCCACAGAGTTGCCTGGTCGGGGAAGTGGCGGAGGAGAAGTACTATCAGTACACCTTCATAGACGAGTACAGCCGCTTCCGAATTCTCAAGGCATACAAAGAGCACAGCACATATTCCTCCACACAGTTCCTGAAGTATGTGGTGAAACAGTTCCCATATGCCATAGAATGTATCCAAACAGATAACGGGTCAGAATTCACGAACCGCCTGAACTCGAAGGCTACCAAAAAAAGAAAACGCTCTTTGAAACCACCCCTGGAGGAGCTCGGCATCCGGCATAAGCTCATTCAGCCCTACACCCCCAGGCACAACGGGAAAGTGGAGCGCAGTCATAGAAAGGACAATGAAGGATTCTATGCCTGCCACACCTTCTATTCCTTTGAGGATTTTCAGAAACAGTTGGCTGTCAGACAGCGGCAGTATAACAACTTCCCCATGCGGCCTCTCAACTGGAAGGCCCCCAAAGCTGTCCTCTTTTTTCTTTCCCAAAGTCTGTAACTCATCATTGACAAACCTACAAAAATGAAAAACGTCCAGGGCTACATATTCCCCTGGTTTTTTTCAGGGCGGCCGTCTCCTTTCCAACCGGCAGCTGTAGGCGGACTGATGCGGGACGGAAAAAATCTACCTAGCAGATATGCAGTTTCGTTAAAATGGACCATGTTGCGTCTGAATCGATTCTGCCTACCGGCCTGCCAGATATCGCCCTTCCTCATCCGCCTCGCTTCGCTGGGCGCCTTCCCCCGAGGGGAAGGCTGGGCGCTACCGCGCCAGTGCAATTAGGCGTTCCGGGCCGGCCAGACATACCCGTACTTTTCCCAGCATAGAGTGTCTTGTCACGACACAGCAGGGAGGGACGCGTATGACGGATCACATCGGAGAGAGAGCCTGCCAACTGGCTGTGTACATGATCGAAACCGGTGCCACCGTCCGGGCAGCGGCGAAGAAATTTGGGATTTCCAAGTCCACGGTTCACAAGGACCTGTCCCAACGCCTGCCCCAGTACAATCAGGCCCTGTACGAACAGGTCAAGGTCATTCTGGACACCAATAAGGCCCAACGGCACATCCGTGGGGGCCTTGCCACCAGAAAAAAGTACAAGGGAGAGTAAAACCGGAGCTGTCCGGGGAAGGAGAAGCGGGGGGGCAGCCACGGCGGGCTGTCTCCCCCCCACTTTTTGCCCATTTTCCGGCATAGCGCACGAAAGGTACCGAAAGCAGTCCCCCGCATTTCGTCATTTTCCACATTTGAGACGGTCAGTTTTTGTGCAGAATCACATGGGCGAAAAAAATTTCTGTCCGCCACAAAAAGAATCTGGAAAATCCCATTGACGGTTTTGAAAAAGTGGATTATACTCAATCCAGACACAAAGCTGTTCACCGACGGGGGACAGCCCAAGAACCAACATGCAGGAGGTTTCTTTTTTTATGTACGATCGCGTTTTCAATTTTCTCTGCCGGTCCCGCCACCATGCCTGAACCTGTCTTGGAGGAGATCCGGGACGAAATGATGAACTACCGGGGGCTCCGGAATGTGCGTCATGGAGATGAGCCACCGCTCCCCCTGTCTTCCAGCAGATCATCGACGAGGCCGAGCAGGATCTGCGGGACTTGATGCACATCCCTGACAACTACAAAGTGTTGTTCATCCAGGGCGGCGCAACACTTCAGTTTGCCATGGTGCCCATGAATCTGATGAAGAACGGCGTGGCCTGCTATGTG
>VOFJ01002948.1_pt1 | contig 27832 bp, 20 predicted proteins | sample 5384081 | NCBI WGS metagenome assembly VOFJ01 (sample SAMN12384729, study PRJNA508395) | human gut metagenome | isolation source: healthy gut I | host: Homo sapiens | reverse complement strand
CTTGGGCAGCATGTAGGAGCGCGGCGTTCCTTCTACGCCGTCGATTTTCCAGCCTACAAAGGTATAGCCCGGGAGGTAGTAGGACGGGTCTTCTTCCGGTGTCCCGAAATAAACTTGGTTGTTGATGGTGTATTGAACCCAATTATATGCTTTGCCGTGGCTCACATAGGTAATGGTGTAGCTCGCCACACGCCACTCCGCCTTGTAAATGCGGTCGCCGGTTGAGCCTTTGGGGATAATCATCGGCGTTGAAGGGAACTGACCGCTGCCATCGAGGGTCCAGCCGGAAAATTCGTAGCCCGGACGGTCGGGAGGGATGGGCAGGGTGACGGAATCCTCCACGGTGTATTTTATCGGAGACACGACTGGGCCGCCGTTCGTGTCCAGTGTGATGGTGTATTCAATCACCTGCCAGTTTGCGGTATACGCCTTGTTTCCCGTCGAACCCTTCGGAATTTTGACGCTTGTCTGCGGCGTCGTGATGCCCTCGCCCGTCCAGCCGACAAACTCGTAGCCGTTGCGGGTCGGGGTCGGCAGCTCGAACTCCTCATCCGTTATGGTGTAAACCATCTTTTCTTGACCGCTGCCGCCGTTCAAATCCATGGTGATGTTGTATTCTGTCAGTTTCCAGTTCTCGATATACGTCTTGTCGCCCGTCGAACCCTTCGGGATGGTCACGTTCGGCTGCGGCGTCGTGATGCCCTCGCCTGTCCAGCCAAGGAACGTGTAGCCCGTGCGGGTCGGGGTCGGCAGCGTTACGGTTTGCTCCACCGTGTAGAAATACTCTTCCGACGTGCCCGCATTGCCTCCTTCCAGCAGCGTAATGATGGTGTATTCAATCACCTGCCAGTTCGCGGTGTAAGTGCGGTCGCCCGTGCTTCATTGCGGGATTTCAATGGTTTTCTGCGGTTCGGTGATGCCCTCGCCCGTCCAGCCGAGGAAGATGTAGCCCGTGCGAACCGGGGTCGGCAGCTGGAACGCTTCCGATTCCACCGTGTACTGGATGGGGCGGATCGGATCGCCGCCTGCCGTGTCCATCGTGACGGTATAAAGCTTGTTCGCCGTCAGCGTCAAGGTCAGCGGCGCGTAGGGCATGAGGAAGGAAACCGCGTCGTTCCCCTCGCTGATACTCAGGGAAACAGCCGGGTCGCTCAGGAAAACGTGGATGCCGCGATAGCCCGCTGCGGGCGCGATTTGCACCGTCACCTGCTCACCCGCGCGGCACAGCAGGTCGTTACCCTCCGCCGGCATATCGCTGCCCCAGAGGACGTTCTGCGCGTCGATGGTCACGCGCTGCGTGTCCGCCGTCCACGTCAGCGTAACGATGCGCTTTTCTTCGCGCCCCGTTACGGGCAGGAATGCGGCCGTCTCCTCGCCGCGCAGTCCCGTCAGGTGAATGAGGGCACGCTCGTCCGCGCCGAAGTCGCTGCGCTTGAACTGCGTCACCCACTCGCCGCGCTCCTTATCGAAGGTGAAGCTCGCCACGGCGCCGCTGCGCAGGGTCAGGCTCGGCGTGAAGTAATCCGGGCGCGCGCCGCTGATGCGAACGCGGTAGGTGATGCGCCCGTCCTGCTCGCCATAGCGGTAGACGTACACCGGGAATTCCGCTACCAGCGTGCTGTCATCCGTCAGCGGGAACACAACATCGCCCTCGCGGGAAAGATAGACATAATTTTCCGCCACAGCAAAGCAGGATTCGCCGCCATTCAGGCGGTAGACCTTGCTCCACGGGTCTGCGCTGCGCATTTCCGGCAGCAGCATATACTGCTCCTGCAAATCCGGATACTTCTCCGCAAACGCCGCCTCGATGCTGTCCACCATGTTGACCGCGCCCATCGGGCAGCTGTCGCCCGTGTACTACACCGTCGTTTCGGTCAGCAGCGCGCCGTCCCAATCCGCCGTTTCCAGCTGCATGTCCTTGGCGCTCTGGTCAACAAGGCGGAAGCGCACGGTCAGGCTGATTTTCTTCTCCACCTTCAGCTCGCTGCCCATATGCAGCTGCTGCCCCGGCACAAGCGCGTTCTTGCCCGGATTCAGCACAATATCGCCCGTCGGCAGCGGGTCATCCGTCAGGTTCACGAGGTTCGTCGCAATCCCGATATCGAGATTCATCGGCTTGTCCACCACGATGGTGGAGCGGACATTACCCTCGCCGTTCAGCGACACATTCCCCGACGCGCCCAGAATCAGCTCCTGAACATCTGCCGCCGCGCCGATGTTCAGCCGCACGTCCTCGTCCGACAGCACATACAGGCGGTCGATTTTGCCGGACGGCAGATTGGCGTTCAGCCCGCCGAGAACCAGCAGATTGCCGTTCATTTCCGGCGCATTGAACTCTGTGTCGCCCAGATGGTCAAAAATCGCGTCGCCGATGAAGGCTTCCGGCGGCTGCGTGTCCTAATTCAACACGGTGATGCCAAACTGCTTGATGTTCTCCTGAAACGCCGGGTCATCCCAGTCCGTATTGTCCCACATGCCAGCGCCGATTTCTTTCGCCAGCCGCTCCAGCGCCGAGTCCTTGCCCTGTGGTGTCTGGTTCTTGTTGATGGTGTTCAGTGTGTTCAGCGCACTCATGTTGTTTTCCACAATCATGGCCGCCGATGCTGTGCCCGCCCAAATGATGCTGCATAAGAGCAGGAAAATGGTGCTCCATCGTGCGATTCGCTTCATGCTTCTTCCTCCTTGCTGATAGCTTCCGCGGGCTTTTTTCCCATAGAAAACGCCCTTCTGGTTTCAGTATACCATCGGCAAGCGCTGTTTGCCACCGCCATTCAATGGATTAATTGGACGTTTCCCTGCCCTTTTCCTGCTGAAAATTCCTGCATTCACGCAGGTTTCCCGTCAATTCACGCATGTTTCCCGCCTGATGTACCTTTCCAAGGCAGGAAATATCGGTTGCCAAGGATGGCAAAGTGCATCTTTCCAACATACGAAAAAAGGCGAACCGGTTTTGAAGCCGATTCGCCCGTGGATTTGTCCAAACTTGGATGGAATTACTTGGCGATGGTGCAGTGCATGAAGTACTTGTAGCCCAGCGGGTTGGAGAAGAAGCCCTGCACGGAGTCGTCGAGCATGTAGATGTCGGTGTAGTAGTACAGCGGCACGATGCAGCCGGTATTCATCAGCATATCTTCCGCGATGTGCATCATGGCATAACGGTTCGTGCTGTCGGTGCAGCTCTTGATAGCAGAAATCAGCACATCATAGGTTTCCGCCCAAGTGCCGTTCTCCACCTTCACGTCGTAGCCGTAGGGGGTCAGGTCGAGGTTGTAGATCTTCAGATCCGCATTCGCGCCCTTGCCGAACTGCACGTCGTTGTTGCCGGAGCCGGTCACCCACATGTCGAGGAAGCAGATCGGGTCGTTGTAGTCCGCCAGCCAGCCGTTGCGCGCGATGGAGTAGTCGCCCGCCTTACGGGTGTTCAGGAAGGTGTTCCATTCCTGGTTGTTCAGGTTCATGGTGATGCCGACCGCAGAAACCGCGCTCTGGAGGTATTCGCCAATCGCCTTGTGGCCTTCGGAGGTGTTGTAGAGGTAGGTCAGGGACGGGAAGTTGGTGAAGACGGCGTTCACCTCGTCGTAGGTGTAGTACTTCTTCAGGGTTTCAACCGCCTTGTCGAAGTTCGCCATGTAGACGTCTTCGTCGTCGGTCACGTCGTAGTAGCCGGTGATGCCTTCCACATGGCCCGCATTCTTGTAGAACTCAGAGCCGTCCGCATCGGTCATGCCCATCGGGACGAAGCTGGACGCAGGAAGCTGACCAGCCTGACCGATTTCGGTGACGATGTAGTTGCGGTCAAACAGCAGGCCAATCGCCTGACGAACTTCTGCGCGCGCCGCTTCCGCTTCTTCGGGGGTCATGTTCGCGAGCAGGTCAGCGGGCAGGATTTCTTCGTTGATGTTCCAGCAGACATAGTAGGTACCAATCTGGCCGGCAACAACGAATTCCGTCGGATACTGTTCCTTCAGGGAAGCGATTTCAGAGGTGGGAACGTCGTCGATCAGCTGCCAGTCGCCCTTCTGGAAGTTCGCCAGCATGTTGTTCGCGTCGTCGGAGAGGTAGAAGTCCAGCTCGTCCATCGTGACCTTGTCCACCGCATGATAGTAGGGGTTCTTGGTCAGGGTGATCTTGCTGTTGTGTTCCCACGCGGTCATGGTGTACGGGCCATTGCCGATGTAGGTGGAAGGATCGGTCGCCCACGCTTCGTTGGCGACGACGTCCTCACGGACGGGCATGTACGCCGGGAAGGCGAGCAGCTCGTTCCAGTAGGCAACGGGGTTGTTCAGGGTAACGGTCAGGGTCTTGTTGTCCACGGCGGTCACAGCGAGGTTTTCCGCCTTGGGGTCGGAGCCGTCCGTAGTGTAGCCCTTGATGACTTCAAACATGTAGCCATAGTCCGCGCCCAGCTCGGAGGAAGCAGCGCGCTTCCACGCGAACTCGAAGTCCTTCGCGGTCAGATCCTTGCCGTCAGACCACTTCAGGCCGTCAACGAGCGTGTAGGTGTACGTCACCGTGCCGTCGTCATTGACCACCGGATCCGGCAGTTCCACCGCGCAGTCCGGCAGGATTTCCAGCTTGCCGTCGTCGGTCTGCGCCCAAGTGGACAGGCCTGCGAACAGGTGAGCGACCATCGTCGCGCCGTCCACAGCGGAGTTCAGCGCCGGGTCAAGCGTATCAGGCTCGGACGCGATGCAGACAGCCATGTACGTCTTGCCGTCTTCGGCGACAGCGCACAGGGTGCAGGTCACCATCATTGCGATGGCGAGCAGGAGAGCAGTAGCTTCTTCATGAAAAAACCTCCCTTAATATTCTGTGACAGCCTTGCTTTTCGTAGACTGTCTGTATCAAAAATGCGTGTTGACGCATCCTTGAAGCAATTTTTTTGCGCGGATAAACACGCGGGCACACTATGCCAGTGTCACCAACTCAATCGCGCGAAAGGGTCAAGGGACGAAGTCCCTTGCAGGGTGCAGGGGCAGCGCCCCTGCCGGAGTCCAGAGGCAGAGCCTCTGGCGTCTCCCCTTTTACCCCAATTCCTTCACCCGGTGGCAGGCGACGAAGTGACCCTTCTCGACTTCGTTGAAGGGCGGCATCGACTGCGCGCAGGCTTCGGTGGCGTGGGGGCAGCGCGTGCGGAACGGACAGCCCGACGGCGCGTTCAGGGGACTTGGAATGTCGCCGGAGAGGACAATGCGCTTGTTCGCGCGCGCAGCCTTCGGGTCAGGCAGCGGAACGGCGGACAAAAGCGACTTGGAGTACGGGTGCAGCGGGTGATTGTAGATTTCCTCCGCCGACGCCAGCTCCACCATCTTGCCCAGATACATCACGGCGATTCTGTCCGAAATGTGCCGCACAACCAGCAGGTCATGCGCAATGAACAGGTATGTCAGCCCCAGCCGATCCTGCAAATCATCAAACATGTTGATGACTTGCGCCTGAATCGACACGTCCAGCGCCGACACCGGCTCGTCGCAGACGATGAACTCCGGGTTCACCGCCAGCGCGCGGGCAATGCCGATGCGCTGCCGCTGGCCGCCGGAAAACTCGTGCGCGTAACGCGAGGCGTGTTCGCTGTTCAGTCCGACATATCCCAGCAACTGCAAAATGCGCTCCTCCCGCTCCTTCTTGGAGGAATACAGGTGGTGCACATCCAGCGGTTCGCCCACGATGTCCGACACGGTCATGCGCGGGTTCAGCGAGGAGTACGGATCTTGGAACACCATCGTCGCCTTCGTGCGGAACTTCTGCAAGTCCGCTTTCGTTTTGACGGGCTTGCCATCGTAAATGATTTCGCCCGCCGTCGGCTTGTACAATTGGAGGATGGTGCGCCCAACAGTCGTCTTGCCGCAGCCGGATTCGCCCACCAGACCGAGCGTTTCGCCCTTGTTGATGGTGAAGGACACATCATCGACCGCCTTCAGCGGCTTGGTGCGGAAGAAGCCCATGTTGATGTCAAAGTATTCTTTCAGTCCTTTGACTTCCAGCAGCGGCTGGTGCATCTGCGCTTCAGACACAGGGCACTCCTCCTTCCTCCGTGATGCTGCCGTCCTCAACGCCCTTCTTGACGTTCATCCAGCAGGTTGCCATATGGTCGTCATTGATGAGCATCCGAACCGGCTTCTCTCTCAGGCAAATCTTCATCGCCGCCTCGCAGCGGGGCGCGAACGGGCAGCCTTTGGGCATGTTCAGCAGGTCAATCGGCGTGCCGGTAATCGGCTCCAGGCGCTGTCCGTTGTTCTCCGCCGTCGGGATGGAGCGCATCAGGCCCTTTGTGTACTCGTGGCGCGGGTTGTAGAAGATTTCATCCGCCGTCCCCTGTTCGCAGATAGAACCGGCGTACATGACGATGACCTCGTCGCACATCTGGGCGACAACGCCCAAGTCGTGCGTAATCATGATAATCGCCATGCCCATCTTCTTCTGCAGGTCGCGCATCAAATCAAGAATCTGCGCCTGAATCGTCACGTCCAGCGCGGTCGTCGGCTCGTCGGCAATCAGGATGTCCGGCTCGCACGCCAGCGCCATGGCAATCATCACGCGCTGCCGCATACCGCCCGACAGCTCGAACGGGTACTGCTTCATGCGCTTTTCCGGCTCGTTGACGTTGACCAGCTTCAGCATCTCCACCGCGCGTTCGCGCGCTGATGGCGGTTGCGGTCGGTGTGCAGCAGAATTGCTTCCATCAGCTGCCGACCGATGGTGTAAGTCGGGTTCAGGGACGTCATCGGGTCTTGGAAGATAATCGAGATGCGATTGCCGCGCACGGAGCGCAGCAGCTTCTCGTCCGCGCCGACCAGCTCCTGCCCGTCGAATTTCACGCTGCCGCTGACGATTTTGCCCGTCGGCGCAAGAATCTGCATGACGGAATACGCCGTGACGCTCTTGCCCGAACCGCTTTCCCCCACGATGCCCAGCACCTTGCCGTGGTCAAGGCGGAACGAAACGCCATCCACCGCCTTGACTTCGCCCGCGTCGGTGAAGAAGGATGTATGCAGGTCATTGACTTCCAGCAATGCCATTTTGTCCAGCTCCTTTCATCACGCATTCAGCTTCGGGTCAAATGCGTCGCGCAGACCGTCGCCGAACAGGTTCAGGCTCAGCACGATGAGGCAGATGACCACGGCGGGGATAATCAGGCGATAGGTGTAGGAATAGATGCCGTTGAGCGCGTCAGAAGCCAGCGAACCCAGCGAGGGCATCGGCGCGTTGACGCCCAGACCCAGGAAGGACAGGAAGCTTTCGGTGAAAATCGCGTTCGGAATTTGCAGCGCGGTCGAAATAATCACGACGCTGATGCAGTTCGGCAAAAGGTGCTTGCGGATAATCCACTGCGCCTTCGCGCCCGTCGCCTGTGCCGACAGCACGTACTCCTGCTCGCGGAGGGACAGAATCTGACCGCGAATCAGGCGCGCCATGCCCACCCAATAGAGCAGACCAAAGACGATGAACATGCTGATGATGTTCGAGCCGATTTTCTCTAAGATGGTGCCTTCCACATGCAGCACCTGCCCCAGCACGACCGACAGCAGGATGATGACCAGCATATCTGGCAATGAGTAGATAATATCGACGATTCGCATGATGAATAAGTCCACCCTGCCGCCGAAGTATCCTGCGACTGCGCCAATCATCATACCAATCACCAGCACGATGATGCTGGCGAAGAAACCGACGGCGAGGGAAATGCGTGTCCCGTAGACGACGCGGATGAAGTAGTCGCGTCCGTGCGCGTCCGTGCCGAAGATGTGCGGGAAAACAGATTCCCCTTTGTCGATTTTCTTCAGTTCCGTCTTGCCGTACTGGAACGGCGCGAGGTTGTTGTAGCTGTTGTCCATCGGGCGACCCTTCGTCTGTCCCAGCATCTGGTCATACGAGTACGGCCAGAACATCGGGATGATGATGGAGGACAGCGTAATCAGCACAATCAGAATCAGGCTGATGGTCGCAACCTTGTTTTTCAGCAGGCGCTTCACGCCGTCGCGGAAAAAGGTCGAGGACGGCCGCATCCGGGAGATGACTTCCTTTTCCTCCGCCGTCGCGGGCATGAAGGAATCCACATCCAGATGCAGGCTAAAGGGCTTTTTCTTGTTCATCATCATGGTGCAGATGCCTCCTTATTCGTAATCAATGCGCGGATCAACCACCTTGTAGAGCAGGTCGCTGATCAGATTCATAATCACGATTAAAGAGGCGAGGAAAATGGTCGTCCCCATAATCATGGTATAGTCGCGGTTGGTGATGCTGGATACGAACTGGCGGCCGATGCCCGGCACGGCGAAAATCTGCTCGACGACCATCGAACCGGTGACGATGAACGCCAGCATCGGGCCGAAATAGGTGATAACCGGAATCAGCGAGTTCTTCAGCGCGTGACCGAAGATAATTTTCTTGCCCGAAACGCCCTTGGCGCGCGCGGTGCGGATATAATCCTGCCCCAGCACGTCGAGCATGGAGGAGCGCGTCAGGCGCGTGATGTAGCTCATCGGGTAGAGCGCAAGGGTGATAATCGGGAGGATCAGCCCTTCGGCCGTCGCGCCGTTCGCGGGTACCCAGCCTAACTTGACTGAGAACACTATCAGCAGGAATGACCCCATAATGAACGACGGCATGGACACGAACGCGGTCGTAATCACCATGATAATCTTATCCAGCACGGTGTTGCGCCGCAGCGCCGCCAGCGCGCCGAGGACGATGCCGGCAATCGCCGCGCTGAACGCCGCAATCAGACCAAGCTTCGCGGAGGTCTTCATCCCATCCAGAATAATGTCAATGACCTGACGGCCGCGCTGCTTCAGGCTCGGCCCGAAGTCCAGCTTCGTCACCACGTCGCGCAGATACGTCACATACTGTTCGCCCAGCGGCTTGTCCAGCCCGTACTTGGCCTCCAGCGCCGCCTGCGCTTCCGCGGAAATTGCCTTTTCACTTGCGAACGGTCCACCCGGAATCGAGTGCATCACGAAGAACGTCACCGTGATGACAATCCAGATGGTCAGCAGCGCCAGCAGCACGCGCTTGAGGATATAAAACAGCATCTTGGAATTCATCCGCTCCACCTTCCCGGCAGGGGCGCTGCCGCGTCTGCCTGCGTTTCTTGTTCATCGACACGCCAAACCAACCGGCTTCACCGTGTCGATGCTTTATTATGCAACACTGTATGGAGAAAATCAAGTGTTTTGTTGCACAAACTGTGTTTTTTTTATGTTTTTCTCGTGTATTTTGAATATTTTCGTCCAAGTTGTTGCATTTATCAAGTTTTTCTGCAAGTCCCTGTTCATTTTTGCGCACAAAAAAAATGCAGGACGCTCATTCGTCCTGCATCCTGGTAACGAAGTGAATTACTCCGCTGCCGCCAAGCTGCCGAAGATCTCCAGCGGCATGTTTTCCAGCGCGTCGCCCACTTCCTTGCTGGCGACCTGGAACGTCACGGCGAGAACCGTCTCGTCATCAAGGAAGGTGTACAGCGCCAGCACGGTGTCGCCCGGCGTGTACATCAGGCAATAGTTTTCGTTGACATACAGCTCAGCGAGCATTCCTTCCGTCGCGCCCGCGTCCTGAATGCCTTGCAGCAGCGTTTCAAAGCTCATCGCGGACAGCTGCGCCGTAATGCTGACCGTCTGGTCGGCGTTGACGGCGAAGAGCAGGATGTTCTCGGCGTTTTCCGTGCCTGCGGGGACTTCCTGAACCGCCCAGTCCGCCGGAATCTGCATCGTCAGACCCGTTTCACCAAGCGCAACCGTCTGCGCCTCGAAGCTGACATTCATTTCAACTGCCGGCACTTCCGCTTCTTCCTCCGCGAACGCAAAGGCAGTGCAGCACATCATGAGCGCCATCAGGAGAGCAAGGAGTTTCTTCATATTTGTTTCCGTCCTTTCATTTCCAGCATGATTTGGCTGATTTCTTTCCATATTGAACAGCCACATCTGGTAACATTTATGATACCAAATGGAAGCCGCTTTTGCAATACGCTTTCGCGCAGGAAAACGGTTGATTCGCGCGGATTTGGGATTTCAGAATGAAGCAGCTTCCATTTTCATTCGGAAAATGCGAGTGAAGTAACTTTTATTTGCTTTTCAATTCTCACAAAAACAAACAGTTGATTCTTTCCGTAAAAGCGGACTTTGCTTTCCTCCCCCTTCACAAAAAGCGGGGCACCGCGAGAGCTTTCGCCCCCGCAGCACCCCGCCATCCGCGGATGCGCAATTCCGCATTGTCCCTTACTTCTTCGTCCAGTCCTGCTTTTCGCCGATGCCGTAGTTTGCCGGCAGCACGTCGTCATCAACCAGCACGAAGCCCAAATCCGCCGTGTAGGTCGTACTGGCGGAGGTCACCTGCACCGGGTTCGATTCACCGTTTTCGCCCAGAATCGACGCAATCAGCGGAATATCCGTGCGCATACGCGTCGGCACAACTTCCGCCGGGTAGATGGGCTTGAGCGTGTACACGCCGGGATACAGGTTCTCGAAAGTGTAGTAACCGTACGCGTCGGTCGTCGTTTCCGCGACGAGCTGGTCGTTTCGCCACAGCTCGATGCGCATGTCGCCCAGACCGAGTTCGCCCGCGTCCTGCAGGCCGTTGCCGTTCAGGTCAAGCCAGCAGAAGTCGCCCAGCGTGCCCGGCTGCACCGCGCCAATATTCTGTTCCAGCTGATGCTGGCTCATGCGCAGGGCAATCAGGTCGCTCTCTCCCTCGCGGGCGGTGTAGGTCGTCATCACGCTGATGTTCTGCCCGTCCTTAAGGCGCGTGTCGTCCTTTTCTACGACGACGTAGCCGTTCGGGAGCGTCACACGCAGACGGTAGTTGCCCGGCATCAAGCCGTCAAAGCGGTAGATGCCGTCCTCGCCCGTCGTCGCGTTTTGCAGTTCGCTGCCCTTTTCGTCCAGCAGGATAACCTCCGCGCCGGACAGGGGCGCAATCTCGCCCGCGTTGTCGCACCAGACCATGCCGCCGATGCTTGTGTCAATCTTCAAGCCCAGCATCGGAGCAGTATAGTTGTTGTTTTCGCTAATTTCAATCTCGGTCATGACGAGCTGACTGCCCTCGGTGGTGAAGGTGCTGTCGCCCAGACGCGCCGCCTGCGTGCCTTCCTTGAGATCGTAGACAAGGCTGTACACGCCGGGGGCAATGCCGTCGATGGCGAACCGCCCATCCGCATCGGTCTGCACCTGCGCAAACACCGCGCCGGTTTCATCCAGCAGGGTCAGCTTCTCGTTTTCCGGGGTGATTTCGCCCGCGTCCATGCGCCCGTTGTCATTCTCATCCACCCAAACCTGGCCGGACAGCTTCGACGGAATCACGCCGCCAAGCGCCTGATTCAGCCATTCCTCGCCCAGCCCGATTTCGATGCTCACCTGCTGCTCGTTCAGCCCGTGCATCAGCGGCAGGGTCACATTGCCGCCCAGTTTGGAGAGCACCATGCCCTCCGGGAAGCGCAGGGTCAGCGTGTAAGTGTCCGGCCGCAGCCCGGTGAAGCTGTACGCACCCGTCGCATCGGTGAGGACGGTCTGCTCCGTCAAGTCCTCGGGAGGGGGTCAGAATCAGCGTCACGCCGGCAAGCGCCGCTTCGTCTGCATCCTGCGCGCCGTTGCCGTTGTGATCGGCAAACACCATGCCTTCAATGTCGCCCAAAGCCAGTGCGCCGCACAGGGGCGCGGTGACTTCTTCGCCCACGCCGATGGTAAAGGAATCCGTCGTGCCGTCGGAATCCGGCGCGATGGTGTTGCCGCCGTCCGTCATGGGAGCAAACACGCCGTCGCCCGGCAGCTCGTAGCGCAGGCGGTACGTTCCGGGCAGCACCGCGTCAAACAGGAAGCTGCCATCCGCGCCGATGGTGCGGGTCGCCACGTCGCCGGTTTCGTCCATCAGGTGGACCACCGCGCCGAGCAAGCCGCCTTCATCCGCGTCGCGCAGGCCATTGTCGTTCTTGTCGGCAAACACCACGCCGGACACATGGCCGGGGGTAATCATGCCGATATCAAGACCCGTCAAATCCGCGCCCATTGTCAGCGCCACCGGTTCGCTTTCGCCCGCGCCGCCGGAGAGGTTGCGGAGGATATTGCCGTCGCCCGTGCGCGTGAACGCCAAGCCGCTGTTTGCGGTCGCGCTCACGGTGTACTGCCCCGGCGCAAGGTCATCGAAGGTATACACGCCGCTGCGGTTCGTTTTCGCCGTGCGGGTATTGCCGTTTTCATCCGTCAGGGTGACGGTGAAGTTGTTGACCATCTTTTCCGCGTCCATCCGGCTGCCGGAGAAGTCGTCATCCAGATACACCGTGCCGGAGATGCTGCCGTAAGTAATCGCGCCGATGGCCATCGTCATCTCGCTGTCGTTCTCCAGCACCACGTCGGAAATCGTGTACTCGCGGCGGTCAGTGCCGGGCGCGAACAGGTTGCCGTACTCGCCATCGCCCGCGATGGTGTACACATAGCCTTGCGGAATCGTCGCTTTGACGCGGAACGTGCTGCCGCGGATGTTGGCGAAGGTGAAGTGCCCGTTCTCGTCGGAGACGGTGTTCAGCAGCTCCTTGCCGATGGCCTGACGGTACAGGACGACCTTCACGCCTTCCAGCGTCTTTTCGCCCTCGTCGTACACGCCGTTGTTGTTTTCATCCAGGAAGCAGATGCCGTTGATGTTAGAGCCCTTCATCACGCCAAGGAGGACTTCCTCCAAGTCACCGCGTTCAAGAATCACCTGATCCGTTTCGAAGCGCTTGAATTCGCTGGTGATGATGGAGCGACGATTACCGCCCGTCTGGCTGTAACGCGCAAACACCAAGCCGTCCGGCAGGCTGTATTCGACATTGTATGTGCCGTAGCGCATTTGACCGATGTAGAATTTGCCGTCCTCGCCGCTCTCGGTTTCGTACACCAGACCGTTTTTCACGCCGACAGCGCGGATTTTGATGCCCGCTTGACCGGGTTCACCGTCCTGATACACGCCGTCGTCGTTTTCATCCAGCCACACAAGCCCCTGCAGCGCCGCCATCGTCATCACGCCGACGCCCACGTCGGTCACAGAACCGGCTTCGAGGGTCAGCGGCACGCTGCTTTGCACTTGTTCGGTCGTTTCATCCATGATGGACATGTTCGCGCTGACATTTTTGCCGTGCGCACCATGGCCGAAGCCCGCGGGCAGCTCGCTGCGCAGGACGTACGTCCCCGCCGGCACAGCCAGCGACACTTCACCGTTCTTGTCCGTTTCGCCAGATGCCACAACAACCTCCACGCCGTTGACTTCGGTGATGAGGCTCATCGTCGCGCCGGACACGCCTTCCTCGTACTTCCCGCGTGAACCGTTGTTATCGTTGTCGCGGAAAGCGTGGATGGTCAGCGCCGCCGGATTCGCCGCCTTCGCAGTCACAGTCGCGGGTTCGTCGCTAATGACGAGCGCGCCGTTGGCAAGGGTCACGCCCGCGTCATAGCGGACGACGTACGTCCCGTATTCGAGGAACTCCGCCTGCCAAGCGCCGTTTTCATCCGTCACCGCTTCCGCCGCGACTTCGCCCGCCTGATTAACCAGCTGCACCTGCACGCCGCTCATCGGCTGACCGTCCAGCCCCAGCACCACGCCGGAAGCGTCGCCGGTGGCATGGTTCGCCAGCGCCGGCAGCACAACGGTTTCGCCCGCACCGATTTCCACCAGAATGCTCGCCATCACGCCCGTATCGGTCGTGCTGAGCGTCCAGCCCTCGGTGTCATACAAGCCGCGCGGCAGGGCTGCCGTAATCTGATAAGTATCAGGATACAGGTTGTTCAGCGCAAACGCGCCGCTGACCGTCATCTGTTCGCTCATCCGCTGGCCGGAAATCGTCACTTCCGCCGGGGCAGACAGGTCGTCGATGCTGCCGGTCATGCCGCCGCTGAGCGTCAGATCCAGTTCATAACGGCTGGTCTGCATCGCCTGAATGTTCACCAGCCACTGTGCCTGACCCTTCTGCAGGTTCGGCCAGCCGTTCACGCCCGTCAGCAGCGTGCCTTCCGGCAGCGTCACCGTGACGGCGTATGTCCCGTGGAAGAGGTCGGCTTCCTCCACCGTCTCGCCATCGGTCAGGTAACCCGTGCGGGTCGTTTTGCCGTCCTCGCTGACAATCTGGTACGCCACTGCCGCGTTCACGCCGCGCATGAGCATCGTCAGCGTGCCGTCCACGGGTTCAGGGGTGGGGGGTCGGCGTAGGCGTAGGCGTCGGGCTCGGCGTGGGCGTCGGGCTCGGGGTGGGGGTAGCCGTCGGGGTTGGTGTCGGCGCTTCCGTGGGTTTCTCCGTCGGTTCCTCCGTCGGATTCTCGGTCGGCGCTTCCGTCGGCGCTAAGGTCGGGGTAGCCGTCGGGGTCGGCGTAGGTGTTGCCGTTGCCGTTGGCGTAGGCGTTGCCGTCGGTGTAGGTGTCGGGGTGGGCGTCGGCGTAGGCGTAGGTTCAGGCGTGGCGGTCGGCGCCATCGTCGGCGGCACATAGTAATAGGAAGCGTTCACCTTCGTCACGGAATCCGCACCCGTGTAGCGCTCAATGTTGATAATCTTGTCGCGCCAGCTTTCAATGGCCAGCGAAGCCTTCGTCATTCGCAGGGTATACAGCCCCGTGTGAATCGCCGCCGGCAGGGCATAGTCGCCCCGGCTGTCGGTGTCGAAGGAGAGAATCGTCTCGCCGCGCTCGTTAATCAGGTCAAAAGAGGAGCTGCTCTCCGTGTGCACGGTGAACAGACCCGTGTCCGTCAGCACAGCAATGACCGCTTTGTTCAGCCGTCCATCGACAATCGACACGGTGTAGCTCGCCGCCATGATGGCGTCCTCCGGCATCGTTTCCGCCACCGGGACAAGCTGCACATTGCCCGTGCCGGGGACGGAAATCGGGTCGCTGCCGAAGTCGGTCAGGCGAATCGTGCCGACCGCCTCCCCGTTCTGCATGACGGTAAAATCGCCCGTGAATTTCCGGGATTCATACGTTCCCGCGCTTGTGGCATACATGCCCAGAAAATCCACTTGCAGCATCGTCAGCTCCGATGCCGCAGCCGCGGGAAGCAGCATCAGCAGCATTCCCAGCGTGAGCAGGAGTGACAGAAATCGCTTGCCAAGCATCCTCATCTTGCCTGTTCCTCCATCTGAATCATCCGCAAGCCGTGCGGAGTAAAGTCACAGAATAATCCATGTACTATGGTAAAGCAATCCGCCCGACTTGTCAACCATTCCGCGCATATTTTTACAATTGGATTGCTTTTCTGGTCGAAAATCAGCATGTTCCGGCAATAGAAAAGAAGGCTGACTTTTTTCAGTCAGCCTCCCATGCGGATACTATTTCCAAATGAGAATGCGCCGAGATGCACCGCAAATGATTCGTTCTGGCTAACGCAAACGCCAGCATGGGAAAGGCGCAAGCAGATGGCACATCCAAATGCAGGAAATCGTATCAGTTGCTGCCGCCCATCAGCAGGGTCAGCATGCTCTCCGGCAGACTCATCAGCAGGGTCATGGGCAGGTTCTGCAGGTTGTTCATCACCTTGACGAACCACGTCTGGAACTCACTGTCCGTCATCGCGCCCAAATCCTGCGCCTTGCTCACGTCCAGCGCGTCCTTCGCGTCGCAGGTGCGGGTTTCCGCCGTGATGGTCACAACGTCCAGACCCATGAAGCGCACCAGCACATCCACCTTGCGGACGCCCTGTTCGCCGTCCATCGTCGTAGCGGTCGTCACCACAACGCCGAAGCCCTGCTCGACACCGTCCACCGTTTCCTTGATTTCCACATCAACAACGCTGCTGTCCGTGCCAACGCCCTTGCCGCTGACGTTGATTTCAACGGGGTCTTCGCCAGCATAGGCGGTCAGGTTCGCCGTGAAGTTCTCCAAGTCGCCTGCGAAGGTCAGCGTCGCCGCGGTATCTTCCGCGCTCTTGATGGTCACAAGCCACGTCGCCACGCCGTCCGCCGTGTTGCGGGTCATCGTGAAGGAGATCGGCAAGGGTTCTTCGCCGCCGTTGTTGATCTTCACCGAAGCCGTCATGCGAACCAACTCGCCTGCTTCAGTCATCCAGTATTCGTAAACGATGTCATCCGCATAGAGATCTGCTTCATCAAGCTCTTTCAGCAGGTCGTCCCAGCTCGTGTCAGCAGCGGAAAAAAGCGCATCCATGTAGGCGCCGATGCTCGGAAAGCTGTGGATCATTTCCAGCAGGGCTTTCGTCATCTCGGCCAGCTTTTCCGGCGGAACGGTGACTTTGACGTAGCTCTTCGCCGCGTCGCAGTCGCCGGGCTGCTCGGTCACTTCTGCCATTTCTGCACCGGACAGTATTTCGTTCATCATGGTCATGAACGCCGTGGTGTCCGCCTGCGTCAGTTCTTCCATGAGCTGCTCTTCAGTCATGCTGCTCAGATTCGCCGCTGCTTCCATCAGGGCGGTGTATTCCGCATTGCCGCTCAGCTGTTCCTTCGATTCTTCAATCGCCTTGTCGATCTCCTCGTCGCTCTGACCGGACATCTTCATCGTCGCGCGGAGGGCTTTTTCCTTGATGGCTTCCACGTCCTTGCTGTTCACAGCAATCACGCCGCCCAGCAGCGCGCTGGACACATACATCAGCTGGTTTTCTTCCGCAGCAGTCGTCAGCGATGCCATACCCAGCACGCTCTTGCCGCTCAGGTTGAGGTCAAAGCCAGCTTCGTCGCCCTGCTGATAGCCGGTCAGGGACAGCGCCGCCAGCAGGTCGTTGATGGCAGCCATCGCGGTGTCATCCCCGCCCAGCGCCGCCACGAGGTCAGCGTTCAGGTCGTGGATGGTGATGGTGGTTTCCTGACGCGCGGCATTGTCCCACACGCTGTTTTCCGCCATCGAGGTCAGGGGCATCGCCAGCATCATGATGCTGAGCAGTACCGCAAGCAGTTTCTTCATGGGGTTTTCCTCCTTGTTATTTGGTTTCCCTTTTTCTTTATAGCGAACACTGCGGGGCAGTGATGCTTTCGGTTGACTTACTCTGCGTTATCGCGAATCAGCTGTGACACGCTGGTGGTGAACTGGCGCGTGCTGTCCGGCAAATTCATCATGAACCGCGGCAGAATCTGCCCGGTGGTGAACATCACGCCCGTCATGTACGCCTTGAAGCGCACACTGCTGATTTCGCCCAAGTCCAGCACGTCGCCATCCGACAGCAGGGGGCGGGATTCGCACGGGCGCGTTTCGGCGGCAATCGTCAGGAAGTGCTCGCTATGCCACAACAGCCGCACAGCCACGTCCTGCCGTACTTCGCCATCCACCATCTGGGTGTCCATGCTGGCGCTCCAGCTAAGGCCCTTTTCTTCCCCGTCCACCGTGCGGTGCATTTCCAGCAGGACATTCGCTTCGTTCGTCAGCGACGAAATGGTGCAGCGGTACAGCTTCTGTTCGCCGTCATCCGACGTAATCAGCACCGCTATTCCGCCGTTGTCCTCCATCTTCAGCTGACCATTCGTGCCCTTGCCCGCCGTTTCCTGCCGCCAATCCAGCCGCACGTCGTCGCCTGTCGGATGGAAATTCACCGTGATTGCTGCGTTCAGCAGCGTATCCTGCGCCAGCGTCGGCGTATGGGTCGGCGCAACCTTGTAGCTGACCACCACCCGCAGCAGGCGCATCGACGCATCCACATACTGCGCCACCTGCGCATCTTCCACCAGCAGCGTCTGCTGACGCAGCCACGTCTGCAAGTCCGTATCCTCGACGGGCTGATCCTGCGCGAACGCCACCAGCTGCCGATACGTATTGAGCAAATCCACATACGCCTTGACGGCGGGCGTTTCCTCCACCGTGTCCAGCAGAATGCACAGCACCTCCATCAGCTGCTCATTGCTGAGGGGGAAGTACAGAATGTTCTTCGCCGATTCGCATCCTTCGGGTGGATTCGAGACGCTTTCCACCCGCGTAACCTTCAAAATCTTGTTCAAGCGCGTAGCAGCCTGCTGCCAGTCCGTCTCGAACAAGCCATTGGCAACGTCCTCCGACTGCATTTCGCCCGTTATCAGCGGATTTTTCGTGATTTTCGCCAGCAGTGCACCCACGTTCTCGTACTCTTGCGCAATGGATTCGCTGACTTCCTTAGCGGGCAGCTCCACCCCTGCGTCCGCATACACGCTCTGCGACGCATTCCACTGATGCAGGATTTCCGCGATATGCCGCATGTCCTCGTCGAGATTCAGGTACACCGTGCCGCCCAGCACATCACCGCTGATGTAGACATCCGCGCCGCGAGTCTGCACGCCGTAATCCACAATAGACTGGTCATTCAGAAACAGCTCACACGAGGTGAACCCCTGCCGATAGACCTCCACGCGCAGGGCATCCAGCAAATCCCGATACGCGGTTTCCGCCGCTTCCTCCATTTCCGCCACGAGCGCCCGCCCGTTGAAATCGCGGAAGGTGATGGTCGTCAGCGTCGCTTGGGGCGCGTTTTCCTCCGCCAGTCCACACAGCGGCAGCATCAGCGCCAGCGTCAGCAGAATCGCAAGCAGCTTCTTCATTCGTCAGCCTCCTTGACATTCGTTTGTGCGCTTTTCCGCATTCCATTACCATTATATCAAAAAAAACACCTGTTGCAAGCGAATATGCGCAAGTTTTACAATTCCATGCCTGAAAGATGCAAATTTGCGTCTGAAAGCGCATCTTCGCGGGAAAAATGCTTGATGCCGTCATGCAAAATTTCTGTGAATGGCGCAAAAGGCCGTTTTCCCCTCTTGTGAAGCGCGAAAAAATATGCTACAATAGACAGAGTATTCTGGATTACTGAAAGGAGCTAATTCGCATGGAATTTCTGACCAAGCTTTTGGGCATCGCCAGCGCCGTTGCGGAAACCACCACCACCACCGGTGCGGCCGACCCTGCCGCCGTCACCACGGATTCTGCCGCTGGCGGCATTGTCGGTATTCTCTTCAGCCTTCTGCCGCTGCTGCTGGTTTTCGTCCTGATGTACTTCATGATGATTCGCCCGGAGAAGAAGCGCCGCAAGAAGGAGCAGGACATGCTCGCATCCCTGAAGAAGGGCGACCGCGTGTGCACCATCGGCGGCATCTACGCCACCATCGAGAGCATCAAGGACGACACCATCACCCTGAGCGTCGGCAAGGGCGACCAGACGATGGTTGTTGCGCGCTGGGCGATTCGCTCGGTGGAAGATGTGACCATCGAAAACGAGACCGAATCCCTGAACTAATCGCAAAATTCCCGGCTTCGTGCCGGGTTTTTTTGTGCCCGATTTTCCCGCCACGCATATGCTGGGAGTGAACAGCTCACACGATGGGAGGAATCGCCATGAATCAGCGTCCGAATTGCTGCCGTCCCATGCCGCCGCAAGCGCCTTGCCCGTCCCAGACCGCCTTGCCCGCCGAAACCCGGTTGCCCGGCTTGTCCGCCGACGCAGAAGGGCATTTTATTGCCGCGAATCCTCGCCAGCGGGCGGGAGTGGCAGCGCCGCGCGTGTGTGGCGCTGTGCGTCGGCGGTTTGCCGGAGGATGTGAACGGGCGGCTGCAGCTCGTCGGCGTTACGGCGTGCGGTGACGCGGATTGGGAGATTGCGCCGTACCAAGAACCGCGCCCATGCGGCTGCCGCGGATGCCGACCATCTCGACCCGCGCCGTGCCTTCTGCGGGTGAATATTCCGGTTGTTTGCCAAGTGCAGGCGGAGTGCGGGCAGGTTTTGCGCGGCGAAAGTGTGCTGACGACGGATGTTGCGCTGCCGATTCGCTGTGTGCAGGCGGAATGCTGGCGCAACCAGATGATGGTGCTGCCGTGTGTTCGGCTGATTGACGGCGGCGCGCCTGTGTGTGCGGATGGCTGCCGTCCCCCTGTGTTTGATTGCACGATTGAGCTGCTCGTCGAAGCCTACATGACGCGATGGGAAGCGTGCGGCACCCCTGCGCCGACTTGTCCGGATTTGCCGCTATTCCCCCCGCCGCCGTTCGGGTGACAAGGGCGTTGGAAGACCCAAGGGGCTTTGCCCCTTGACCCCAGCAGGGACGCTGTCCCTGCACCCTGCAAGGGAGAATGAAACGGGACGAAGTCCCCTCCCTTGACCCTTCCGCGCGATTGGGTCGGTGACAACTGCACACAATGCCCGCGTGCTGATCCGTCATCCGTTCCCCAAGCCCCGTCTTTTCCATTGTAACATGGGAGGCGAAGGCGAAGGAGTCCAGAGGGCGACCGCAGACTTCGTCTGTTTCCATTGCCCTCTGGAACCCGCGGAAAAGACCAATATCATAGGAAAAGGCAGCCGCATCCCCTGCGCCCAATCATTCGCGCGGGGGATTCTCTTTTTCCCCCAACGACAAAAAAACGCCCTTGACTCTTGCGAATCAAGGGCTAATAGGAATCCGGCAGCGACTTATCCTCCCGGGCCGTGTCCAGCCAAGTACTTCAGCACTGGAGAGCTTAACTGCTGTGTTCGGGATGGGAACAGGTGGAACCTCTCCGTCATTGCCACCGGAAATGGTAGCTATTTAATTGCTTCGCCTTTCTCTTCTTGCTTTCATTTTACTTACTTGCGTTTGAAAGAGAAGGGTCGAAGTTGAAAGGGGGTGAACCCCCTCTGCACCCTGACAACTGCACATCGAATGATTCTTCAGACCGTTCCAATTAGTTCTCAGTTTTCTGTTTCAGATTTGCTTTCGCTTGACTTCGCATTGCTTACGCTCCGCTCAGCCATCCTCATTTTCAGCTTTCAAGCGTTAAATGAAGCTTTCGACCGATTAGTATCATCAAGCTACACGCCTTACAGCGCTTCCACCGATGACCTATCTACCTGGTAGTCCTCCAGGGGTCTATTGTGGAGTCTTATTCTTGAGGTGGGCTTCACGCTTAGATGCCTTCAGCGTTTATCCCATCCGCACTTCGCTTCCCTGCTTTGCCGTTGGCACACGACAACAGTTGCACCAGTGGTGCGTCCATTCCGGTCCTCTCGTACTAGGAACAGCTCCTCTCATGACTCCTACGCCCACGATGGATAGGGACCGAACTGTCTCACGACGTTCTGAACCCAGCTCGCGTGCCGCTTTAATTGGCGAACAGCCAAACCCTTGGGACCTGCTTCAGCCCCAGGATGCGACGAGCCGACATCGAGGTGCCAAACCTCCCCGTCGATGTGGACTCTTGGGGGAGATCAGCCTGTTATCCCCGAGGTAGCTTTTATCCGTTAAGCGACGGCTTTTCCACTCAATACCGCCGGATCACTAAGCCCGACTTTCGTCTCTGCTCGAGTTGTCGCTCTCGCAGTCAGGCACCCTTCTGCCTTTGCGCTCTTCGAATGGTTTCCATCCATTCTGAGGAAGTACCTTTGGGCGCCTCCGTTACTCTTTCGGAGGCGACCGCCCCAGTCAAACTGTCCACCTGACACTGTCCATCCTCTGGTTTCACACACGAGCTATGTTAGAATTTCAGTAACAGAAGAGTGGTATCTCAACATCGTCTCCACATGAGCCGAAACCCATGTCTCTCAGACTCCCACCTATCCTGTGCATCCGTTATCAAGATCCAATGTCAGGTTACAGTAAAGCTCTACGGGGTCTTTCCGTCCAGTCGCGGGTAATGTGCATCTTCACACATACTTCAATTTCACCGAGCCTCCCTTGTTGAGACAGCGCCCAAGTCGTTACGCCATTCGTGCGGGTCGGAACTTACCCGACAAGGAATTTCGCTACCTTAGGACCGTTATAGTTACGGCCGCCGTTTACTGGGGCTTCGGTTCGATGCTTCGATTGCTCTAACATGTCCCCTTAACCTTCCAGCACCGGGCAGGCGTCAGCACCTATACGTCAGCTCTCGCTTTCGCAGATACCTGTGTTTTTGCTAAACAGTCGCTTGTGACTATTCTCTGCGGCCTGCTTTCGCAGGCACCCCTTCTCCCGAAGTTACGGGGTCATTTGTTTGCCGAGTTCCTTAACAAGGGTTCTCCCGTTCGTCTCAGGATTCTCTCCTCGCCCACCTGCGTCGGTTTCCGGTACGGGTACCTTTGGATGTACCAGCAGCTTTTTTTCTCGCCAGCGTGAACTCAGACGCTTCCCTACTGAAATTTCGGTCCGCATCACATCTCAGCTTATAGGATTGCGTACTTCACTACAACCCAACCTTGATGCTTGCACAGGGTTGACCATCACCCTGCTCAGGCTATCCTTCTGTGTCACTGCTTCATTCCATCGGTAGTGCAGGAATCTCAACCTGCTGTCCATCGCCTACGACCTCAGTCCTCGGCTTAGGTCCCGACTTACCCTGGGTGGATGAACCTTCCCCAGGAAACCTTGGGCTTTCGACGGGCATGTTTCTCGCATGCCTCTCGCTACTCATACCGGCATTCTCTCTTGTGCAGTGTCCACCGTGCCTCTCGATACGGCTTCTGCCTCTGCACATTGCTCCTCTACCGCGCATCTTTCTTCAGATGCACCCATCGCTTCGGTGTCACGTTTAGCCCCGGAAATTTTCGGCGCTGGATCACTCGACCAGTGAGCTATTACGCACTCTTTGAATGTGTGGCTGCTTCTAAGCCAACATCCTGGTTGTCTGTGCAATCCAACATCCTTTCCACTTAACGCGTACTTGGGGACCTTAGCAGACGATCTGGGGTGTTCCCCTTTTGCCCGCGGAACTTATCTCTCGCGGACTGACTCCCATGGTCTGCATTGTATGGTATTCGAAGTTTGATAGCGTTTGGTAGGCTTTGTGGCCCCCGCGCACATTCAGTGCTCTACCCCCACCAATGATCCATGAGGCTAGCCCTAAAGCTATTTCGAGGAGAACCAGCTATCTCCGGGTTCGATTGGAATTTCTCCCCTATCCACAAGTCATCCCCGCCTTTTTCAACAGACGTCTGGTTCGGTCCTCCATGGAGCTTTACCTCCACTTCAACCTGCTCATGGATAGGTCACCCGGTTTCGGGTCTACGTCATGCAACTATGCGCCCTATTCAGACTCGCTTTCGCTTCGGCTCCGAACCTTCAGTTCTTAACCTTGCTGCATAACGTAACTCGCCGGTCCGTTCTACAAAAAGTACGTGATCGTGCCTTGCTCGCACTTTCACTGCTTGTAAACACAGGGTTTCAGGTTCTTTTCACTCCCCTCCCGGGGTTCTTTTCACCTTTCCCTCACGGTACTATGCGCTATCGGTCACCAATTCGTATTTAGGCTTGGGAGGTGGGCCTCCCGGCTTCCCACCGGATTTCTCGTGTCCTGCGGTACTCTGGTGTCAGCTCGTCGTTTGACCTTTTCGCGTAAGGGGCTTTTACCCTCTCTGGCGGGACTTTCCAATCCTCTTCTGCTAAGGTCTCTCGTCCTTATTGCTGATCCACAACCCCGAAGAGCAAGCCCTTCGGTTTGGCCTCTTTCCCGTTCGCTCGCCGCTACTTAGGAAATCATTCTTTATTTTCTCTTCCTACGGGTACTGAGATGTTTCAGTTCCCCGCGTTCCCCCTATTAACCTATTGATTCAGTTAATAGTGACGGGCTGTTAACCCGCCGGGTTTCCCCATTCAGACGTTCACGGATCAATACCTGCTTGCGGTTCCCCGTGACTTTTCGCAGCTTGCCACGTCTTTCGTCGGCGTTTGGTGCCTGGGCATCCACCCTGTGCTCTTATTAGCTTGATTTTTTCGTCGCTTGATCCTGAGACCAACTGGTCAACTTCGTATGCGAGATTTTTCATCCTTATTTCTAAGAAAGTCCTCATTACTCCGTTGCAACTGGTCTTTTATTAGAATCATTCTCTGTGCAGTTGTCAAGGTGCAGGCAGCTTCGCTGCGTTTCGTTTTGATTTCTTCCTTTCGGTTTCATCTCAACGGTTCGCTTTGAAACTGTTCAGTTTTCGCTCTCGCGAACCCTGAAAACGATACAGAACTTTTCTTCGCAAACGCAACAGATTTCCTCTTTGACGCTGTGCGTCCTTTGCTGATTCTTCGTTTCCTTCTTCAGCTGCTGACTTTTGTCAGCCTTGCTGTCCTGTGACAGCTCCTTACTGGTCAACTTGTTTCGCTTTCGCTTCCCTTGTCAACCAGATCGACCTTTAGGATGAAGCTCCACAGTTTCCTGCTTCGCTTGCTCCTTAGAAAGGAGGTGATCCAGCCGCACCTTCCGATACGGCTACCTTGTTACGACTTCACCCCAGTCATTGGTCTTGCCTTAGACGGCTGGCTCCTTGCGGTTGCCTCACCGGCTTTGGGCACTCCCAACTCCCATGGTGTGACGGGCGGTGTGTACAAGGCCCGGGAACGTATTCACCGCGGCATGCTGATCCGCGATTACTAGCAACTCCGACTTCATGTGGGCGGGTTGCAGCCCACAATCCGAACTGGGACCACTTTTTTGAGTTCCGCTCTACCTTGCGATTTCGCTTCTCTCTGTCGTGGCCATTGTAGCACGTGTGTAGCCCAGGTCATAAGGGGCATGATGATTTGACGTCGTCCCCACCTTCCTCCGAGTTGTCCCCGGCAGTCTCTTCAGAGTCCTCACCTCTACGCGTTAGTAACTGAAGATAAGGGTTGCGCTCGTTGCGGGACTTAACCCAACATCTCACGACACGAGCTGACGACAACCATGCACCACCTGTCTCACTTTGTGCAAGCACACCTTACATCTCTGTAAGTTTAAGTGGATGTCAAGACCTGGTAAGGTTCTTCGCGTTGCGTCGAATTAAACCACATGCTCCGCTGCTTGTGCGGGCCCCCGTCAATTCCTTTGAGTTTCAACCTTGCGGCCGTACTCCCCAGGCGGAATGCTTATTGTGTTTACTGCGGCACAGAAGGGGTCGATACCCCCTACACCTAGCATTCATCGTTTACAGTGTGGACTACCAGGGTATCTAATCCTGTTTGCTCCCCACACTTTCGCGCCTCAGCGTCAGTTACAGTCCAGTTAGTCGCCTTCGCCACTGGTGTTCCTCCCAATCTCTACGCATTTCACCGCTACACTGGGAATTCCACTAACCTCTCCTGCACTCAAGCCCGACAGTATCCAAAGCAATTCCCACCTTAAAAGCAGGACTTTCACTCCAGACTTACCGAGCCGCCTACGCGCCCTTTACGCCCAATTATTCCGGACAACGCTTGCCCCCTACGTATTACCGCGGCTGCTGGCACGTAGTTAGCCGGGGCTTCCTCCTTGGATACCGTCTTCTACTCGTCTCCAAGGACAGGAGTTTACGATCCGAAAACCTTCTTCCTCCACGCGGCGTTGCTGGGTCAGAGTTCCCTCCATTGCCCAATATTCCCCACTGCTGCCTCCCGTAGGAGTTTGGACCGTCTCTCAGTTCCAATGTGGCCGATCACCCTCTCAGGTCGGCTACTGATCGTCGGCTTGGTGGGCCGTTACCTCACCAACTACCTAATCGGACGCGAGCCCACCCCAAACCGATAAATCTTTTTACCTCAGTTCCATGTGAAACCGTGGTCTTATGCGGTATTAGTACACCTTTCGGTGTGTTATTCCCCCTGTCTGGGAAAGGTTGCTCACGCGTTACTCACCCGTCCGCCGCTAGAAACAAACAGTAGCAAGCTACTCATCCTGTCTCCGCTCGACTTGCATGTGTTAGGCACGCCGCCAGCGTTCGTCCTGAGCCAGGATCAAACTCTTTCGTTTAATCCTTTATCCCTCAATCGAGTTTCCTCAACCAAGTTTCACTCATTCGGAATTACTGTCTTGTTTGCGTTGTTATTGTTCTGTATCGTTTTCAAGGTTCGTACCGGTCACACAAGCGGCTTTTCAGCGGCTCGCGCAACCAGCTTTGTCAGTATACTACTTTTTCGCCCGCCCGTCAAGAGGTTTTGGGAAGGTTTTTGCGGTTTTTTGCGTTCTTTTTGGATTTCCGAACGATAAGCACGTTCAGTCGGCATCATCGTTCGGAAATCTGCGAACCTTTCAGGTGATTTCCTTTTTGGTTTATTCGTCCGACTCGTGTCGGGCAGGAGTCGCCCTCCCGCCCGGCACGTCTGCATCAGTCCACCGCGTGATCAAGCATCACGTTTTCACCGCTCCAAATCCGCTTCGCTGTCCACGGAATTTCAGGCTTCAGCCAGAAATCCGCCGTCGGCGCAAGCCCCAGCGGCAGAAACACGGTCAGGCATAGATACAAACTGCCGACGCAGATGTACCCCTCCGCCAAGTCCGGCTGACAGCCATACACGCCCGGCTGAAGCCACCCCTGCGCGTCGAACATCGCCGGATGCTCTGTCACCTTGCGGATGCACGCCGTCAACGCTGTTCGAACCTGCTCCGGCGGCAGTTCATTCGGTAGAAATTCTTCCAGTGCTGCCTGTGACAGCAGCTGGAACGCGCCGAAGCGGTAGGTAATCGACCGCCCGATGACCGGGTAACTGCCGTCGGCGTTGATGTTTTTCTCCAGCTCCGCCGCATACCGTCCCGCGCGGTGCTCCACCTGCTTCAGCAGCTCGTCATAGCCGCGCCCGACATCCGCGAACGTCCGCAGCACATCAACATACATCGGCTGAATGACGAAGCTGTTGTAGTAATCCCAGCGGAATTTCGGGCCGTCGCCGTACACGCCATCGCCCAGATACCAGCTTTCAAACATGTTCACAGCATAATCCACGCGCGTCAGGTCGTAGTCGCTTTCGCCCATCACGCGCAGCGCCGCCTCCACCATTGCGGAGAAGAAGAGCCAGTTCATCACGAACGGGGTGAATTTCCGCGTCGCGCGCAAGGCGCCCACCAGATTCCGCTTCGTCTGCTCATCCAGCGCATGGAACAGCTGCTTTGGGGCGCGAACGATGCCGTGCGCCAGGAACGCCGCGTCCACCAGCGCCTGCCCATACCCTTCGGTGAAGTTCATGACGTCCGGTGATTCCGGATTTACCGCGTTTGCAATTGCCTTGCGGGTCAGCTCGCGGTATTCCGCCTTGAATCTCCGCTTCTTCGCCCGTCAGGCCATCCAGTTCCAGCCACGGCGCAATGCCGCAGACCGTCCGCCCCAACGCTTCGAGGTGCATATACTCCGCCCGGTCGGGATGGAACACCATCGGCATGTTCTGCTTCAGCGTCCCCGCCGCCAAGTTTTTCAGCACCGGATCAGCGATTTTCAGCATTGTTTGCAGCCAATACGCTCTTGCTTCCATCTTATTCGCCTTCCTTATCGCATCCGTAAACTTCCCACTCCGTCAGCGCGGGGAATGCCGACGGGTCGTTGCTCTTCTGCATCCGCTCCAGCCGCATCCAGCGCACCGTGTGTTTTCCCAGCGGGATGATTTGCCTCTCGCCCGTCTTTTGCAGGTCGAACGCGACTTCCGCGCCATCGGACAGCACGACGTGTCCGCTGACCCAATACGCGTCATGCGGGAAATCCGCGCGGAGGATGAGTGCCATTGCGTCCACCGTCACCTCGCGCCCGAAGTCGATGCGGCACCACGCGTCTTCCCGCGCGCCGATGCCCCAGCTGCCGAACGGCCACTCGCCGTGATAATTGTTGCAATGCAGCCCGTTAATGGCGTTGCGCGCGCAGAAGCATGCCTCGTTGCGCGTTTCGACGTTCGCGGTGATATGGGGGAAGAAGTCCGTTTCGCCGCGCAGATCCGCCGGATTGCAGGCAATATCACGCCGCCCATTGATTTCCTCTGCCGTCATTGGGCGCGCCGTAATGACATGCCGTTTCGCCTCGAACGCGCCGGGCGCATACGCCAGCCGATGTTCCCCCGCCGGAACCCGCCATGTCATCCGCCCGTTCGGCAGATACACTTCGCCCGGCAGCAGTGTCACGTCCATTTGCACACACAAATGCTTTTCGTCCGCAAGGATTTCCACCGTGTCGCCGTCTTCATAGACCCGGTCGATGCACAGGCGCGCATCATCTGCACTCTGTGCTGAGGCAATCATCGTCCCGTCTGCCGCTTTTTACCAGAATTGTA
>VOFJ01002089.1_pt1 | contig 27864 bp, 35 predicted proteins | sample 5384081 | NCBI WGS metagenome assembly VOFJ01 (sample SAMN12384729, study PRJNA508395) | human gut metagenome | isolation source: healthy gut I | host: Homo sapiens | reverse complement strand
TTCTGATATTACTTCGTTCAGTTACGTATTGCTGATCCAAGCCGCTGGCTTACGGATTACCGCCGGTACAGGCGACTGGCAGGAGCCATCTATAGATAGTAACTGGCACATCGGGATTTTCGAGCACCATTTTCTTTTAACTGTGGATTGGGACTCGGGGACCTCCTCGGCTCTGTTGTCTGGTATGTGGCATATGCTGCGGTCTTTGACTTGACTTCTTCGGAGAAGTCACCACTACCATTGATGCCAACGGCACGAGCTGGGGCGATTATTTTACATGGAGGCGCTGACCCGCCTGACCAAAGACTGGGAGATGTACTGGTAATGAACTTGCAGACCAAAGCGGATTTTACCGCACTGATGCACAAATTTCTCGACCCGCTCAAGCCTTATTATTCCGCAGGCTGTGCCCGGCTGCATCTGGGCGAGACGGGCGTGACCTACAACCAAAATGCCATTGAGCTGGAAGCCTTCAGCCGCCCGCTGTGGGCGCTGGTGCCCTTCTGGGTGGGCGGCGGCTCTGACCCGGAGTTTGAAAATCTACCGCAGGTACAAAGTTACCATCATCGGTAAAGGAAAATATGCCGGATATACACAGACTCTTACTTACAAGATCAAAGCTAAAACTCAGAAGGTTACCTTAAAGTCTACTGACAAGTATACTGTAAAGGCTTCTGCAGTTAAGAAGAGCAACAAGACTCTTAAGAAAGCTATCAAAGTAACTAAGAAAACTGGTAAAATTTCTTACACAACAAACAACTCCAAGATCAAAGTTAACAAAAACGGTAAGATCGTAGTTGCTAAAGGGAACCAAGAAAGGTACCTATCGGTAAAAAGTTACTGTTAAAGCTAAAAAACTACAAGACAGTAAACAAATATATCACCGTTACAGTTAAATAATCCTGGTGTATAATAAAAAACAGCTCTCTGACCACGCAGGGAGCTGTTTTTTCATTGTTACTGATTTTCGCCTCACATATTATCCTCAGCTCAGGCGGCTGACCTTCTGGCGATACTCTTCCAGGTCGCCTTCATCAATATAACCGATACTTAACAAATATAAATTAAGCGCTTGTGTAAAATCCACCGTAGCTTCGGCACCGTTTAAAGCAAAATACAGATCTATAATCTTCTTCTCCTCTTCCTCCGTGCAGTCTACAATCTGAAATTGAACAGAGCATTGCTCTATGTCATAATTCATCGCAAGCAATATTTCCTTATCACCTTTGCAAACAGACAATTCAATTTCACGTTCCACCACCTGTTTCAAATCCAGTCCATAATTCAATATACCGCTATTTTTTACATATTTGATATCATCGGCCTGTAAAAAATCAGCTGAAGTACGTCCTGTATTGTTTCCATCATTTTCTCTCACATCTTTCCTTTATTTTCGCAGCTGTTTGCTGCTTCAAATTTCTATGCTCATAATAGCACGGAAACAGGAGCTTCACAAGTTTTATCTGTCTGTTTTTATCTAAAAATTTCGAGATTTTTTTGCTCTGTATTTGTCACATTCCAGATTTACTGTGCAGGTACTGCATCCGTTACAACAACCATAGCTGGCGGCCACCCCTATGTCTACAGTATCATCAATAACTATACCGTCAGAAATATCCTTATATTCCGCCAGTATAAAATCAATTGCATTTTGTTCATCGTTTTCTTTGGGTCTATTTTTCAGCATAGCATTAAATGTATTTTTTTCATCATAGTTTCTCCTCGCTATGTTTACTTGAAATCTTCTAACTCCGATAATGATAAAATACTGTAAAACCAGGAATTTTAATATTTCTGAAATTTCTAAATCACACACTCATGCAGTTTCGTCTTCTTATCGTAATTAATACCTGCCAGCAGCAAATCCCCATGATAATCTTTTTAGCGCCTCACTATACTGCTGTCTTTTAATCTGGGCAATTGTCCGAAGCATTCTTATTCCATTTAAGTTCAATTATGGCTGCTGGTTTGTCCAGATGAAGCTTCCCCGATGCACTTTATCGATTCCCTTGCCAGCACTGTCCATTCTCCACAAAGCTTCCAGCAATTTTCTACAGAATCAATAACCTCAGAGCCACTCCATAGTGCTGATTGCATTTATATATTCCTGAGATACTTCTTTATTGGGAATATAGACAGTTTTATCCGGCCAATGATAGCTCAAATAGCCAAGGTGGACCAGAAGGGTCAATACATCATCTTTTCCCCTAAAAGTCGCCATATCATTCGAAAAAGTTCCCGTGTTAATCTGTACCTTATCGCCTCCAAGCATTTTTATGACAGAATCTTTTTAGGCCATCATAATTCAATCTAATATAAGTTTTAAGTGCTTCATAGGTTTCTGTCTGATTCCAGTAATTATCAAACACCCCACTGAGCATTGCATCCACTACAGATTTCGGGCTATACATGGAATAAATCTTTTTCTGATTCTCTTCTACTGTTATCAGTTCGTAGCCATCATACCAGGCCTTTGTTTTTCCTCAAAGCTTCTCTTGTACCGGGCACACAACATTTTTACTTCATCTTCTGTAAAACCAAAGAATTCAGCCATCTCACGGGGATTTGTCATAGAATACTCTGTGAACATATTCAAAGCGGAATGAGAACCATATTTTTTATGGGCAAAATTCCTGTCATATATGCCAGCGCAACATAATCCCGATCCTTCAGCCACACTCTCAAAAAATCAAGATACTTCTTCTGTGCCTCTCTATCCTTCTTGTATTCCCGGAAAAAGACAATCCCACTCATCGATCAAAATCACAAAAGGGCATTTTGTTTTTGCAAAAAATCCTTCATCACCTGTATCAAATCTTCAGAATCCCGAAAGTGCAGATTTCCATAAGCATCTAACAAATCAAACAGTAAATACCGCTTCAATCGTCCCAGCATCTCATCTACCACTGTTGGTAACGCTCGAATTCCTGCATATTGATTTTGATAACATCATATTGGTTTAAATGGTCTCTATATGTGATTGCTCTGCTGATCCGCAAACCGCCAAACAAATCATCGCTATTTTCTTCTTTCTCATAATATGAAGCAAGCATATTAGCCGCCATAGACTTTCCAAATCGTCTTGGGCGGCTGACACATACATATCTCTGCTCTGTACAGATCAATTCATTTGTTCTGGCTATCAATTCACTCTTATCCACATAAATCTTGGACCTCAGACTATTGCGAAAAAGAAGCACTTCCAGGATTCAGATAACTTCCCATATTACACACACTCGATAAAAAGTTCCACAGTATCAATTGCTTTTGCTTGAAATAATGATACCATGGAACTACAAAAAAAATCTATAAAATATGTGCTTTTAAACCATTAGCGTATACGTCTCGTTTTTATATCTTTTTAATCAATTCCATACTCTTCCAAAAGTTTCTGGCGAAAAGAAAAGCAGGATCGTCAAGGGCACGCTTTCCTCAACTTCTTTTTTTCTATCTTCATTCCAGTCATCTCCTCCATTACACGGACAGCCTTCCTGTCTACATTTTCAAATGACGCATTCGCATTTACTTTTCAATCAAATTATCAACAGAAATATTATCCTCAACATTCAAATCAATCCCCAAACCTAGATTTGAATATCTGTTTTGTCTTTCAAAACAGATTTTACCCTCTGACTCCTCTATTTTTTTCTGTTTTCCAATTGTCAACCAGGAAGTATATTTCATTATTTTCGTCCATCGGGTTCGAATAAGTAATTTCCAAGCATGATTCCACTTCCATATGCAATGTAACAGCCTCATTAACATTATTGTATCTTAATACCTCATCTATAAGTTTATTAACTTTAACTACATTATCCAAACTTCTTTTTGTTTCTATAACACCTAAAAAATTTCCACTTATATGTGAAACAATATAATAGTTTTCTACCGGAATTTTTTGCCTCAAAAAAATCAAGATTTTTATCACAAAAAATCACATTTTATATAGGTAATAATTTTCGAGCAATAATTATTTATTCGTCCCTCTATATTTGAAATCTCAATAACCTCATTAGTAACAGTGTCTGACTTATTATAATATTCCAAATTTTCTTTTTACTTGAATATTTGGCAAAAAGCTATTTTTAGTTAATTCTGTTTGCAATTTACATGTCTCATATGCTCTCAAGCAACCAAAAAAGACTCAATATACTTATTATAATTGGAATGTAGATATGCCATTTTACTTTTTTCATAATTCTTTTTTATTACATTTTTTCTGATTTATCGTCTGATTCTGTATCATCTCAATTAAATGCCGGGTAATAAGCGGATGCATGCTTGCCTCAATTTCATCCACTACCAGTACAGCTCAAAATCTATTGCGTCCATCAAGTCAATTCTTGGAAAATACTGATCCGTAAGCCCGCGTAAAGCCCCATTCACAGGCAAACCCTTCGGCATTTTCCTGGTTACGGGAAGCGACTGCATACGGTTCAACCCCTTCCATATCGCGCAGCGTATGCGCCATTTTGCGGGCGATATGCCCAGCTCCTATAATTCCGACTTTAAAACGTTCCATTAGCTGTCATTTTTTATCGGGTAAATATACAATAAAAATTCCATGCCCATGAAACTTTTACTTCACAAGCATGGAATTCAAAAAGTGATCGCAATACTATATCCTACTCCATAATCACCACCACCGGATTATCCTCCTCACCCACCTTTTTCAAGGCGGCCACTTCGGCAGGGATATCCGTTTCACCGGCGTTATCCTCGAACCAGGAGACGACTTCTTCCGAAGGGAGAATGGCAGCAAATTCGCCCGAAGCGGAGACAGATACAGGCTGTAAGGGAAGGAAGCCATTCGTATCGTCGGTTATCTTGTCATCAAGAGGAGAAATCCTGACGGCTCCGTCCGCCTTCCGGTAAAGGGCATTATAAGTCTTCTGTTTGTCGTTATAGACATTCGTCATAAAACGGAAAAGGATCACATCTTCGTTTTCCATGAACTTTGTCGGGTAGATAGCATCTTTCTTATCCTCGAAACGCTCGTTGTAAGACCAACTGTAGACACCTAAATCCAGCACGCGCACAGGTTGCAGCTCTTTCGCTGCCGACACCCGATAGATCGTATCATTATAAGACTGGCGGAAATAAAGATCCTTGCCCGCATGCCAAAAACAACTGTTGCCAAGCGGATAAATGGCAGACCCTGCCATCCTTATATTTTATGAACGCCAAACCATCTCCCCCATCTTTCAAGACCGAGATGGAAACAATATCGTCCGGAGTGATCGCCTTGTCTCCTTCCTGCCCGACCGGTAACGATTCCACACGGACAATCTCATCTCCACGGAACAGAGCGATACGGGCCGGCAAACTGTCGGTAGCCGAATAATAACCAGCGATAAGATCCGCATCCAGATAGTCGAACACTCCCATTGCCGGAAACTCATCGGCGGAAACCGAAGGAGTCCAGATATGGTCGAATCGACCGTCCGCCCCGTAAACAACGATTTCATTTTTCCAGCCATGGAAACTTAATTGGCCGGTATACGGGTTCTGCCATCCTCCGTGGACATCCGAATAGCCTTCAGGATCTTCCCCCCCACATGCCCGACCGAACGGATAAAGCGACCCGTTTTTTTGTCGAATAGCTGGCAGCGGTCCCGACCGGATGTCACAACAATCCAATCATTCAGGATAGTTGCATACGCTCCCTGCCCCACCAGGCAACTATCGGTCGTTTCCAAGGCGACATAGCGTATTTTCTTGAAACAGTCGGAAGTCTTCAACTCCGTCTGATTCTCAAAAGCAACTCCCAAAGGAATCGCTTCGAGTTTTGCCACCTTTGTTTCCCCTCCGCCACCGCAAGCAGCAAGAAAAAGACATGCCACTGCCACAAACACATGATTTTTCATACGATTTTCATTTTACTTTAGAAGAGGCTTTTTTCGTTGTGATCAGGATCACGCCTCCGACTGCTTTTTTTCCGTACATTTCGATGGCGCTCTTATCTTTCATTATCGATATCGATTCGATTTCGTTTGGATCGACCTTGTCCAGTCCACCCGTATATTCGACACCGTCAATCATGACAAGCGGGTCCGGCTTGGCATACCGGACACCTTCGGCAGGACGCATATTCGATTTAAATTCCAGAGGACGCAAGAGAGGCTTGTCTTTCTCTGCTTGCGACATCTTTTTGTCCTGTCGGGATGTGAGGACTTCGGCAAACTCCACTTCGGAGATATTTTCCAACCGGCGGGAAATTTCAGGACGGGCGAACGCAGCAACGGCAACGGCTGCAAGAGGAAGCACATAAAGGAACTTCAAGCGAGCCCAGGGGTTCGATTTTTGTTTTAACATCATAGTAATCCGCTTTTTAAGTTTACTGTGGTCGAAACTGTTGGCCATAGAGGTAAAACGCTGTGCTCCGACCGCTTTCTTTATTAATAACAATTGATAATGCTTTGCATCCACGCCATGTGCGATCACACTCTCGTCCGCCTCATACTCATGCACGTTCTGCAGTTCCTGCTTGAGCAGCCAAACAGCAGGATTGAACCAATGCAGGACGGCACAACATCCGGCAAACCACATATCCAATGAATGGCAAGCTCTGATATGCGCCTGTTCATGCGCCAGGATTTCAGCTCCGCTCTCTTCCATATCGATGCGGGAGATAACAATATATTTCATCCAACTGAAAGGCGGGACCGTCAGGTCGGTCACGACAAGCCGCGTACCATCTTCCAATACGGCCCGCTCGCCCGAACGTATCAGACGCACGATCTGGCAGACGGAATAGAGGAACCGTCCTGCAAAAAAGAGGCATCCGCCGGCGTAGATCATAAACAAGGCCGCCAACCAAGACGGAAAGCGACTCTCTTCTTCCACAGGAGTTCCACCCATTTGCAAGAACCGTTCGAGTTCCAACGCCGTACGTTGTACGGCGACCGGCTCATCGGCGGCAAGCTGTACAAAAGGAATCGCGATTGAAAAAACTATCACACCAAGAAGAGCCATCCGATTGAAACGGTGGAACGTATCCCGGCTCAAAAGCAGGCGATAGAACAGATAGAACACTGCCAGACAGCAGGTGGATTTTATTATGAATACTAAAAATGCTCCCACGTTGAAAGAATTAAAATTAATAATAATGAATCCCCCCTCTCTTAATCATCAATTGTCGATTGCCTGTTGTCAATTGATTCTATCAGCTCCTTCAGTTCCTCCACCGAAATCTCCTCCTCCTTCACCAGCGAAGAGATAACACCGAGGTAGGAATTGTTGAAATACTTGGCAATGACGTTTTTCAACGTGCTCCGGCTATAATCGGCTTCTGTCACCGCAGCATAATATTGGTAGGTATTGCCAAACGTATGATGTGCCAGAAAACCTTTCTCCTCCAATCCGCGTACGATCGTGGAAAGAGTGTTGAAATGCGGCCTCGGCTCATCGTAAAACTCAAGCAGTTGTTTGACGAACAAAGGGCCTTTCGTCCAGAAATAGCCCATGATTTCTTCTTCTCTTGCAGTCAGTCGTTTCATGATATCTTGTTTGTTCGGGACAAATATAACTAAAAAAAATAGTTTGCAAACTATTTCAATTAGTTTATAAACTATTTTTTTAGTGGAACAGGAGTTGTAAAAAGTAAAAAATCCTGTCCGAAGTTCGGACAGAACTTCAAGAGTCCTAAAAACGCTGTCCGATCTCCGGATCGCATTTCAAAAACACCAAAAAGTCCGGTCCGGGCTTCGGACAAAACCTCGAAAATCCTCAAGATGCCATCCGAGCTTCGGATCATATCACAAGAAGATTTGAAGTCCTTGCCGAAATCCGGAACGTATTTTTCGAGTATTTCAAATCATTTCCGAAATAAATGAGATTATTTGATAGACTGTGAAAATTAATGACTATCTTTCGAATCAATTAATTACAATCAATAATAGAACAACATGAAAAAAATTATCCGGATTCTAAATCTAGACATTCATTCCCTGAATAATGCCGAATACAAAAACTTCATGGAGCGCTTCTTCAAACTGATCCCGCTCAAGGCTGTATCAGGAGAGGGAGACCGCCCCAGTGAACTCCGCCTCTTGGGCGAAGAAGAAAACATGACATCGGATTTCGTAGGGATCAGCGATGAGGACAAGGCGACATTCAATGCCGACATGCTTCTCCTGACAGATGTCGTCAACCAGTCGCGCACGAACGACAACACGGCTCTACTGCTCAATCTCGACAAGCGTCGTGATCCGTTGGTTTCATTCATCATCAACACGACCTCCATCGGACGTAAAAGTTCGAATCCTGCATATGCACAAGCATGCATCAGCTTGTATAATATCTTGAAACCGTATCGCGGCATACAAAACATTCCGATGCAACAGGAAACCGCACAGATCAAAGGCATGCTCTACGATCTCGACAAACCGGAAAACAAACAGAAGATAACGCTTCTGCATCTCGACGACACCGTCTCCGAGTTGCGCAACGTAAATGACGAATTCGACGCATTGTCCAGCGACAGAACCAACGAACGGGCGATCAATGCAGTCGGGACGGCGAAGGTAAATACGCCACCGCCTCAACTCGCAATACGACTATATCACTACCACCATCTTTGCCCACAGCATTGCGGTCCCGTCGGACGAGGCAACGCTTTTCATCACGCAACTCAACCAGCTGATCGATGAAACCCGCACCGCCTACAACCTGCGCAAAGGTATCACCGCATCCAATAAGAACAAAGGGCAGGGCGGCAATGACGAACGTCCGGGCGAACTTTAAGCCCTCTCATCCCTTCTGCAACAGATAACCCATACAAGCACGAACCGACATGGTTTACAACAATAACCCATGTCGATCCGTGCTTATTTTCACCCTTTTTTCATACGCCTCCGAAGGACTATTTCATGATAAGAATTATTAAAATACTTATTGATAACATTTTTTTAATAGGCACTGAACATTTCCCTTTTTCCAAGCTGTTTACCTCCACACCACCTCCCCATCCATCCCTGGAATAACATCGGAGGACAGAGCAATCTCATCCAATTGCAAATCCAAGGAGGACGAAAAATAAAATCGTAATTCTCTATAATAATCAAGCAGAACTTTTGCATCGGAAAAACACCAGCTTCCGCTACACTCCCGCTCCCCTTTGCCGCAATCGCCACTACACCCCTCTCCCCCTGCCGCAGAGCTTTTTAAGTTAAGAAACGGATTAATCCGCATTTCCTTCCGGCTCCCGGAGTCGTAAACAAATCAAAACGGCTCTTGGTTATTGAATGCAAAATCGTATCTTTCAGTCACAAATCCCGAACATCTCATTGAAAAGGCGATCAGGTATGGAGGTAAAAACCAATTCATCGGAGTAGGAATCTAGACATTATTATTGCTATAGGGAATTGAAATTATAAATTCACGCCCTTTTATTAAATTCTCAAAACCTGCGAATAAATAAGAGCTTTTTAATGAAATGAATCGGGTTTTTCATATATGTTTTCTATCTTTGTCGTGGTAATTGGACCTTGAAGCGTCAAGGAAACATTATTTTATGATTTATATAAAAAGCGTTTTGGTTTATCCTTAAGTAGAAATCTAGACAATTTCAAGCCATAGAAGGGTCATAAACAAAAATGCTCATGTTTCGATTATATACCCAATGTATATAGCATAAGGGCGTGAGCAAACTGTTGTATAGTACTGCATGGCGGGTTGTCTAGAACCTCTACTTAAGTCCGAACAACAGTCCTCACGCTTTTTCATTTTATAATACGCCCGATTTTGGAGGACTACCGGACAATTTAACAAAAATGCCTATGAATTAATAAGATAATATTTTTTCCCACAATAAGCGATTTTAGTATTATCCCTAAGTAGAAATCTAGACAATTTCAAGCCATCCGGGAGAAGTAGCTAAACAATGAGTTCCTTACGTTTTATCGTATCTGTAAAGCGTGGGCTATGTTTATACTTATCAGGATTAGCGATAGTATTAAAGACAACAGTCCCGCGCTTTTTCATCTTAGACAAATCCGCCCGGGGACAGGGTACGGAAAGAAAAACAATAACGATAAAACAACTATTATATGACTACAAAAAGAGCTCTAATCAAGGAATTGGCACAACGGATGGAATGTACGGACGTTGCCGCGAAGAAGTTTCTGAATTCATACATCGAACTAATAACCGAAAAACTTTCAGAAGGTGAAGGGGTGAGCATTCATTATTTTGGCAAACTGGTTCCCCATTACCAAACAGAGCGTCCGGGACGTAACCTTCGTACAGGTGAAGAATGTAAAATACGCGCCCGCACATCAGTAAAATTCAAAGCCAGTGAAATACTGATTCAAAAACTGAATCCTGGAAAATAAAACAAAAAGAGTGCACCGAAATCCGGCGCACTCTTTTTTGTTTTATCGTTTCGGGATATCTACCGATGTTTCCTGTTCACCCAATAAGTGGCGGGAGAAATAGTCGACCATACGCCAGTAGAAATATTCGTCCATATCGCCAAAACCGTGGCGTTGCTGCGGAAGGAGCAACATGTCAAAACGCTTTCCGGCACGGATCAGGGCATCTGCCACACGTAGCGTATTGCCCGGATGGACATTGTTGTCGATGTCACCATGTACGAGCATCAAATGACCTTTCAGCCGACTTGCGATCTCTTCGTTCGTCTTGATGTTGTAGACGAAAGTCGTATCACCCTTTTCGCTGACCACTTCCTTCACGCCATGATGCGTCTCGCTCCACCAACGGTTATAGATACGGTTATCATGGTTTCCGGCACACGAGACGGCTGCCTTGAAGAAGTCAGGATATTGCAGTATAGCAGCCGTAGACATGAAACCTCCACCCGAATGGCCGTGGATACCGACACGGTTGATGTCGATGAATGAATAGCGGTTGGCCAGTTGCTCGATAGCCGCTTTCTGATCCGCCAACCCATAATCACGCAAGTTGCCATAGCCGAAGTTATGATACCATTTCGAACGGCTCGGATGTCCGCCCCGGTTTCCGACCGTGATCACGATAAAGCCGGCCTGTGCCAGACGATCCGTGCGCACACTCATACGGCTGAACGGATAAACGGTTGCTTCGACTTGCGGGCCCGGATATACATAATCGATGATCGGATACAGGGCCGTCGAATCAAAATTAAACGGTTTATACATCACACCATAGAGGTCAGTCACGCCATCCGCAGCTTTCACCTTGAAAGGTTCGGGAAACTGGTAACCGGCAGCCAGCAACCCAGAGAAGTCGCTCTCTTCAAGCGTCATCAGCTTGCGGCCGTTACTATCCATCAAATCCGTACGCGGGATAGTGTTCACACGCGAATAATTATTGACCACAAAGGCCGCATTGTCATCCATGCTGACTGTGTGGAAATAGTCGCCCGGAGTGACTTGCTGCAAACCACTTCCATCGAGGCCCACACGATACAGGTGTTCGTAGTAGGGATTCTCATCTTTCTCTTTCCCGTTAGCCAGGAAGTAAACGACACGTTTGGCTTCGTCCACTTTCACGATCTGTCTACATGCCAGGGGCCGCGTGTGATGCGGTTCTTCAGGTTACCTTCTCCGTCATAGAGGTACAGGTGCGCCCAGCCGTCACGTTCGCTCCACTGGATCAACTCCTTGCCATCACCTACGGCTGCCAACGGGCGGACTTCCTGATAAGTATTCATACGTTCCTCGATAATCGGACAGATCGAATCCTGTCCGACCGTATACGAACAGATGTCGATACGGTGCAGGTCGCGGCTCGAACGAGTAACGAAGAAACGGTTATTGTCGCCCAGCCAGACACTCGCCACCTCTTTCCGATCACGGTCTTTCTGCCTCCACGGCTTACGTGCCAAGCGCAATGTCTGATCTTTGAATGCAGATGTGCGGATTTCCTTATAGCTGTTGTCGTTCATGTCGAACAAGAACAGATGCTGGACAGGCGCTTCTTTCTCACCGGGCATCTGGTATTTATAGGTTTCCAGCGTCGGACGAGGCGAAGCCATAGAGTTGATTACCCACAAGTCTTTCACGGCACGCTCGTCTTCAACCGTCACGGCAAAATAACGGGAATCGGGTGACCAGACAATCCCCCAAACACCTTTCCGCTTGCCGTTGCAAAGCGTGTCGGTGTTCAGCAAGCTATAGGGCTGGCCGAAACCAAAGTCTTTCACACCGAAAGTAGTGAGTTGTATATCCGTAACCGTACTATCCTTATCGTCTTTCTTCAACTTCTCGTAATCCTCGCGGGACATCCGATAGAGGTTCAGGTCTTTTGCATACACGACTGTTTTGCCGTCGGGCGAGAAAGAGGCCCAGTCGGGATATTCCGTTTCTTTCTTCTTTTTTTCTTTGAGCCAAGTCAGCTTACGCGTGGGATAGTCGTAGGAGAAAAAAAGAATATCTCTTTCTTCGGACCTTTGTCTTTGTCGGTACTGTCTTTTTTAGCCTCTTGCGAAGAGGTGATCTGGAAAGTAAAAGTGCGACCGTCCTCTCCAGCTTCGAGCTTCGGATGGGTAGTTGCTGGGCGGTGAACGGGTCTTTGACGATCTCGGTTATCTGTGCGGCAATATCGTCGAGGTCAAAAAGCGGACGTTTCGTCTTCGCCACTGGATCGACGACATACCAGACCTTGCCGTTGCCGGTCTTATATTCATACCAGAAACTACTGCCCTTCCGGAACCAGTGCGGATCGACAGATGTGGAGAAAAGCATCGTGTTCAGCTTCTCCTTCGTGAAACGTTCGGCCTGGACGTATCCGGATAGCCGCTCCGCTTCCTGCCCTTTCGCTTCCGTGCCACAGAACATCCCGGCACAAAGCATCACTAATAGTAGTTGTTTTTTCATTTGACGTTGTTTATATATAAGTTGTTATTGCAGATAAATCATCATTTAACTATGAATGATTACATAAATAAAAAAGGCTGCATATAAAGTATTGACATTATATACAGCCTCTTTCGTTTGTTTATTTATATTATACCGGAAGAGTACCACCGATCAGGATAACAACCAGCAAAGCCAAAATTGCATACAATTCGGGGGAATACGGCCATCACCATAGTAGCACCGAACACATTGTGGCCGGCTCCAACGCCTGCGATACCATTTGCACAAACCTCTGCCTGACGGATAGAAGAGAACAAACCTGCAAAACCCAACACCAGGCCTGCACCGAAAGATAGCTGGTTGCATTCAACATTGTGATGCTATCAACTAAAAAATTTCTGCATCATGAAGTAACCTACAAATCCATACAATCCCTGAGAAGAGGGCAACGCGCTTAATGCGATGTAAGTACCCAGTGCATCGGGATTTTTTCTTCATTGCTCCGACAACGGCATTACCCGCAATCGTTACCCCATAACTACTACCGATGAAAGTCAGACCTGTCATCAACGCAATACCCAGATAAGCTAATAAAATTGGTTCCATAATGATAATTGTTTTAATTTATTTTTTTGTTATTGTTTAATTTACTTTTTAATAATAGATAAACATACCTCGTTTGCCTATGCTTTCTTAAAAGGCCGGTACTTTTACCTCCTCCTTCAAATTCGGCATTTTTATAATATTCGACAAAGATAAGACGTAGAGGATGGACAAGCGAACTGATCGTACAAAAGCCCGATGTTGATAGCATGGCCGACCAACAGGATCAGCAACATGCATACCGCACGCAGCACGATGTTCATGCCCTCCGTCATATCTACGGCCAACTGGTTGAATACACCCCCAAAATCGCACCTGTCAAACCGATTGCAAACAACCGGATATACGACAAGGTGTCACCCAGCAATCCGGAAGCCATGTTGTAGGTATTCCAAAGCCCTGTACCGAAATTCAGGAAGATATTCTTTCCCGGCGAATTATACAGGTAAGCTACAACCAAGCCGATAACCGCAATACCGATAAAGCCCGTCTTGACGGTTTCGGGCAATTGCAAATTCAGCATCGGCAGCCCGAATGCCAGTGCCAATGCCGTAATAACAAAAAACCCAGGCAAAAGGAGCAATACTATATTTGACACCTTTTTGCGCTTTCATCTTAAAAGCGGCAACCGTCTTTCCGAAGATAATCTGAACCAGACCGATAACGATTGAGAAGGTCATCAAATTGTCACTGCTTACAAAGTAGTCTTTCACTTTCGATAATGCCGGAGCATCGGCCAATGCGATCCCAAAGAAAGAACCCGTACACGTACCGACGATTATCGCCGCCAAGCCCAAATACTGGAACAAGGTAAGATAAGGTTTGAAGTCCGGATTGACTTTCCGCTTGAAGAACGAGCAAGCCAATAACACTAACAAACCATATCCTCCGTCTCCGAAGCACAGTCCGAAGAAGAGCATGAAGAAGGGAGCAAAAAAGAGGTGTCGGGTCGAACTCGGTGTAATTCGGCAAGGAGAACATCTTGGTGATCGGTTCGTACAACCGATTAAACTTATTATTTTTCAACTTGATCGGAACACGATCCCCATCCTGTATATCCAACTCCTGGAAATAGTAACCTTCTTTTTCAAGGGCGACCTCCATAGCCGGAGCCTCTTCCGTCGGAACAAAACCTTCCAGCAACATCAACTTATCGCCGGCTTCGCGATCCGTCTGCACCAGCGTATTGGAAAGATTGAATTCGTTTTGGATATTCTTTTCCAACTCTACCAATGTATTGTATTGCTCAGCTGCATACTCTTTCAACTGATTGTTCAATACCTTGATATTATCCAGCAATTGTTCCATCGCAAGATGAAGTTTTGCCAATCCCCGGTCGGGCATTTTCGGACGTTCAGCATCGATATCGATTGGCGTTCCCGTCTTGGTGACCGTCACGAAATAGGTAACCGACTGGAAATTATTGACAAGAAAAAAGCATTGTACTCTTCTCCCCATTTAGGTTCGTATTTGGAAGTCGGGCAACTAACTAAAAACGTCACGTCGAAGCCAGCCTTTTTCAACCGCCTGATATTTGCATAGCTGAACTCTCCCCAGATATCCATATAAGCGATATCCTTTTCCAGCGAAACTTTCGCTGCCTGTAACTGGGCCTGCTTTTTCTTGCATTTCTTCCAGCTTGCCTACCAGCTTCAATCCTTCGGCTTTTGTCAGTCCGCGTGCCGGAGCAACAGTCACCTCTTTCGTCCGAAATTCAAGTTCTTGCAATAGCGGATCGCTGTACTTACCTGTTTCCGTTCGGCCAGCAAAGCCTGTAGTTCCGAATTATCGAACAGAATTCGTTTCCTTCACATGCACAACACCCAATTCGCGGAGAGTCGTGAGAATGCATCATATTCTCTATGATATACCATAAAGGCATACTTGCTCATCTTTACTATCATACTTCAGCCTCCTCTTTATCTTCTTTCGCTTTACGCTTTTTCCTGGTTAGCCCGCATGATCTTCTGTGACGACTTGGAGAGACTTTCCTCGTCTTCCATGAATCGTTTCACTTTGCGGATCGCATCTTTATAACCCGGAATCTGTACCTTCTCAAAAAGATTCACTTTCTGAGTGGTTTTCTTCCGCGCATGCTCCAACAACTCCAACTTCATACCCGAAAACTCAGCTTCGATGCCGGTACGCGCCAACTTCTTCAACAGTTCGATACCGTCGGTAAACCAAGCAGGGGCATTGAACAGGCTGTAACGGCCGATCTCGAACTTCGATCTCGTCCAACACTGGGACCACTACACCGGCTATTTTTTGGTAGAAAGAGAAACATCCCTACCGCAATCAGTTCGGGATTAAACTCGTTCCACAAAGCCATCATGTTTTCATAGCTCTGTATCTCCTGTTCAAGCTGAAGTTCCAATTTCGTCACTTCATCTTTGGTCCGCTTCACTTCGATACGCAGGGCGCTTTCCTTACTTTTGATCGTCGGCAGGGAACGCTCACGCATCTTCAGTTGCTTTTCCAATTGCCTGAAGAGAGGTTTTATTATATTGAAACTTTATTGCCATTTTCTATACATTTATGATTTCTGATTCATAACTTATGAGTCGATGATAATTCATAAATTATGAATCAGAATTCTTTTTATTTCTTCCAGTATTTGTCGACCAACGCCTGTTTGATGTTCACTTCGGCAGGTTCGAAATACTCACCGAACAAGCCCCATGCCACGTCGAGCATTTCGGTCGTATCGAGATTGACATCGATAGCCAATAGCTTTTCGGAATAATCCTTTGCAAAAGCCAACGTACGGTTATCGTAGTCCGTCAGGTCGAAACCGTTCTCCATCTTCGTCTTCGCATTAGCGGCATCGGCATATAGGCGAACGGCGGCATTCATCACCTGCGGATGATCCTCGCGTGTCTTCTTCCCGGTCACCAATTGTTTCAGACGGGACAGACTTCGGAACGGGTCGACGATTACCTTGCCGACATCGCTATCCTTACGGAGGTACAACTGCCCTTCGGTGATGTAACCTGTATTGTCAGGCACAGCATGCGTGATATCACCACCCGACAGAGTTGTTACCGCAATAATGGTGATAGAACCGCCGGCAGGGAACTGTACTGCTTTTTCGTAAATCTTTGCCAAATCGGAATACAACGAACCCGGCATAGAGTCCTTCGAAGGAATCTGGTCCATACGGTTCGATACGATTGCCAAAGCATCCGCATAGTTGGTCATGTCGGTCAGCAACACCAACACTTTTTCGTTCTTCTGCACGGCAAAATATTCGGCCGCACATAAGGCCATATCGGGGATCAGGATACGTTCTACAGAGGGGTCTTCCGTCGTATTGATAAAGCTGACGATACGATCCAGCGCACCGGCATTGCTAAACGTATTCTTAAAGAACAAATAGTCGTCATTCGTCATCCCCATACCGCCTAGGATAATCTTATCGGACTGGGCACGCAAGGCAACCATTGCCATTACCTGGTTGAACGGCTGGTCCGGGTCAGCAAAAAACGGGATCTTCTGTCCGGTCACCAACGTGTTGTTCAGGTCGATACCGGCAATACCCGTCGCAATCAGTTCGGACGGCTGCTTGCGGCGCACCGGATTCACAGACGGACCGCCGATTTCAACATCTTTGCCTTCGGGAACAGGACCGCCATCGATCGGATCACCATACGCGTTGAAGAAACGGCCGGCCAACTGGTCCCCGACTTTCAACGAAGGCGCTTTTCCCATGAACACGACTTCGGCATTCGTACGGATACCTTCCGTACCGGAAAAGACCTGCAAGGTCACTTCATCGCCGATAATCTTTACCACCTGAGCCAGCTTGCCGTCGACAGAGGCCAACTCGTCATACCCTACTCCCGTCGCTTTCAGCGAACAGGTAGCTTTTGTAATCTGGGTAATCTTTGTATATATCTTTTGAAATGCTTTTGTTGCCATACACTCTATTATTTATCTTCGCGCTCTGCAATCAGTGCGTCAAGTTGGTCGTTAAACTTCTTGAACTGTTCGCTCTCATATCCGGAATAGTTCATCTGCTTGAAAGACGTTGATCATCTGCTTAGAAATATTCCATTACTTCGAGGAAGGTGTCGAAACGGAATTCCGCATGACAGATCTTCACCACCTTATCCAGCATAAACTCCTGACGCGCAAGAGGGTTACCGCGTCGATCGCATCGAATGCATCCTGTTGCAGGATCACGAAGTCGATCAGTTCCGATTTCCGAAAATCACGTGATATTCTACAGGTACGCCGTCGTCACCGAGGATATTGATCTGTTCGGAAATTTCCTTACCGCGCAACATACGAGTCTTGATCTCGTTTACCTTGTCGATCCAGGTCGGAGAGATATGACCCGCAATATATTCCTGGAATTCGGGATATTCCAGATACTTGGAATAACTGTCGATCGGATTCACGGCCGGATAACGTTTACGGTCGGCACGCTCCTGTTCCAAAGCATAGAAACAACGGGCCACTTTCTTCGTATTTTCCGTCACAGGCTCTTTCAGGTTACCACCGGCAGGCGATACCGTACCGATAAAAGTTACGGAACCCGTTTCACCATTATTCAAATGTACATAGCCGGCACGTGCATAGAAGTTAGCCACGATTGCAGACAAGTCCATCGGAAACGCGTCCGGTCCGGGAAGTTCTTCCAAGCGGTTGGACATCTCGCGCAAAGCCTGTGCCCAACGGGAAGTCGAGTCAGCCATTAAAAGCACCTTCAATCCCATGCTACTGTAGTACTCTGCCATCGTCATAGCCGTATATACGGATGCTTCACGGGCAGCCACAGGCATGTTTGACGTATTCGCGATAATGATGGTACGCTCCATCAACTTACGGCCCGTATGCGGGTCGATCAGTTCCGGGAACTCGGTGAAGATTTCCACTACCTCATTCGCACGTTCACCGCAGGCAGCAATGATTACGATATCGGCTTCGGCCTGTTTGGAGATAGCGTGCTGAAGCACGGTCTTTCCGGTTCCGAACGGTCCGGGGATAAATCCTGTACCACCTTCTACGATCGGATTTACCGTATCGATCGTACGGACACCCGTTTCGAGCAACTTATAAGGACGTGGTTTTTCTTTGTAACAGGTGATGGCACGTTTTTACCGGCCAGCGTTGTATCATCGTCACCTCCACATCTTTGCCGGTTTCGTCCGTCAAGACGGCTATCACCTCTCCTATTGGTATATTGTCCTGCTTCTTTCAGGCTCTTGACCGTATATTCTCCTTTGAAGGTAAAAGGAACCATGATCTTGTGAGGCTGGAAATTTTCGTCCACTTCACCCAACCAGCCACCAGCAGCCACCTTGTCACCCACTTTGGCAAGAGGTTTGAAATCCCACAACTTATCATTGTCCAACGGGAACGTATATTCTCCACGCCTGAGGAAAACGCCTTCCATCTTATCGAGGTCGTTCTGCAAACCATCGTAGTTGCGTGACAACATACCCGGTCCCAACGTAACCTCCAACATATGTCCCCTTCAAACTCGGCTTCGTCACCCACCCGCATACCGCGAGTGCTCTCAAATACCTGTACAAAAGCATTCTTGCCTATTACCTTAATAACTTCCGCCATCAGCTTCACGCCTCCTACGGAAATGTAACAGATCTCATTTTGGGAAACCGGTCCATCCACCTCTACGGTAACAAGGTTGGAGACAATCCCTTTTACAATTCCTTTCGTAGCCATAACGTTTAATTAATTAAAATTAAGAATTAAAAAATCAAGATTGTGCGTCGAACTCAATCCTTGAAAATTCCTTACTCCTTTATCCTGAGCTCTTTTATTTTTTTTAATTTTTAATTCTTCATTTTTTAATTTTCCAAATTCTTCCAGGGCATGCTCGCTGCCTTTCTTCATCGCTCCGACGATCTCACGGAAAGTCTTTTTCACCGGTCGCCTTATCCAGCATCACCCAGCGTTCGATCATTTCCAACTTCAGCAGATAAGCAAATACACTCTCTATATCGAAAGGCTTAAAGAATGTATGTTCTTCGAGCCATTCCCACTTCAAAAGGTCCACTTTCTTCTCGCGAACCATCAAATCCGTTTCCTCAGCAATACGCCATTGAGATCAGGCAAATAATCCACCGTGTCTCCCAACCCGAAATCACGGGCATTGGATGTACGAAGCGCCTGGGCTACTTCATTATCTCCGACGATATACCCGGCTTTATCGAAACCATGTTTACGGCAGGTAATAGCGGTCAACATATTGTTGATATTCAAGTTTAAGCAGAACCAATCGCTGACGAACTTATTCGCATTTTTCATGGCATACGCATAATAGAGGGCTGCCAGACGGTCTTCCCAGGGAATTTCCTGTTTGTTTTCTTTGCCTTGTGCTTCAAGATAAAGCTTGAAAAACTCTTTGAAATAAGGAGGTATCCGGTCATTCTTGGGTGGCTTTTTCTTCTTCCTTCAACGCTTTGTAAAGAGCATCAAACTCATCATACGTTATACGTCCCCGTGGGTCCGGATCACGATCCGGTTGTTTGGCATGAGCAATCAGGTTCTTATTGTCGAATTTGAGAAAGAACAGATCGATCAACTTCTTATCGGCCTTCGTCAGTATACCGTCCAATTCCTGTCTGAATTGACTGATGGAATAGGTCAATTTACTATCATCGAGCGCAATATTGGGGAGTCCTGCGATTAAGCAATAATATTTACCCATATCAGAACAGCATTTCTACCAATCCTGGACGAAGGAATTCCTTGAAGAAAGCAACAAACTCGTCTTCTCCGAAACTTACTTTATACGAACCGTCAGCCGGGACGATTGTGAAAGAAGCATCATGGCCGCTCACTTTTTCAATCTTCACACCTCCGTCCAAGAGGCTTTTGGCATTGGCTTCAAAATATTTGGTGAGAGCATCGGCATCGGCCGTCCGGATCGTAATCGCCTCCTTCACAACCCATTCCTTTGCCATTTCTAAAATCACTTTCTGCATAAATGCAGTATCAGAAACGATCGCTTTCACATTGGAGGAAGTAATTTTTTCCGTAATGAGATTTACCACTTCGCTCTTCAGTGCTTCTACAGATTGGGTAGCAAACAGCTTCAACTCGGCTTCCGTATTCTTTTTTCAACTCGGCGGCCTGCTTTTCAGCCTGTGCCACAATACGCTTTGCTTCTGCTTCTGCCTCAGTCAAAATAGCCTGTTTCTGAGCATTTGCATCGGCAATGATTCGCCCTGCTTCTTCGTTGCCTTTCTCTACACCTTCTTTGTAGATTTTGTCGGTCAGTTCCTGAATCTTTGTATCCATTTCTATATATTTTTTTAAGTTGTTCCCACGTAAGTATTAAACGCCTACAAAGTTATTCTTTTCTTTGAATTAGCATTCAGTCTATCCTAAAAATTTGCGATTATACAATTTTTTCACACCACTGGTTAGTCGGGATGGTCGCCACCAGCTTGTGATAGATAACAGATAAAATACCCTTTTCGCAAAACTTTTTCCAAGTTTGAAATTAAAAAATATCAGAACCAGACCATATCTATCATATTTTATATATTTTGAAAAACTACTGTCATACTATCACTAATCGCCTTTTATCAATTGAATATCAAAGGACAAAAGCAATGATAGTAGGTATGATGGATGCCTTTTCCATCTATCATACTGTCATTAACTGCCTGTCCGATATTTTTCTTCATATGACTTATTTTCAATAACATAATAAGATAAGACCATTGACACCCGGGTCTCGATATCATTCACACTCGGGTGTCAAGACCGTTCACATCCGGGTGTCAAAAGCCTGTAAACGGGAATCTTCGGCACTTTTTCTGCCTGTTTGAAGCAAAATAAGTCACGTGTTTCATGAAAAAAGACGGCATCTCCTACAGAAAAACATCAATACAACTCTCAAAACCAACAAATGCTAAATTCAAACAGGCTCTTAGCGGCAAGCATAGCAAGTAATATTTTTTTAACGTTCCAAATCTATTCAAAACAGTCTTTTTTCTATCGAAATGACAATTCGCATTCTATCTTTGCGTCACAATTTTTTTTATCATTCATTGTAAATCCAAAATATATGTTTTCCATCGAAAAAGCAACCCTTGCCGATTGTCCCCTTATCCAGACTCTGGCATCCAATATCTGGGAACCGACCTATGGTTCCATCCTCTCCCGCGAACAACTCGACTATATGTTCGAGATGATGTACAGTAATGAAAGCCTTCAAAAGCAAATGAGCGAACTTCATCACCAGTTCTTCATCATCTATGCCGACGGTGTCCCTTCCGGCTACTTGTCTATCGAGACCGTAGAAAAGGATTTATATGAATTCCAAAAAATATACTCTTTGCCTTCCCTACATGGTTCGGGAATCGGGCGTTTCATTATCGAACAGGGAATAGCCTACCTGAAAACGATCCATCCGAGCCCCTTTACGATAGAACTGAACGTAAACCGCCACAACCCAGCCGTAGGTTTCTATAAACATATGGGATTTCACGAACATGCAACCCGTGATTTCCATATCGGGAACGGCTATTACATGAACGATTACATAATGAGAATGGAGGTAAAGGAATGAACGTACGCCTAAAACCGATCATGTTTGTCGGGACTTGTTCCGATGCAGGCAAAAGCGTTATCAATGCAGCTTTCTGCCGTATATTCAAGCAAGACGGATATCATCCGGCACCATTCAAGGCGCAAAATATGTCACTCAACTCCTACTCCACTCCCGAAGGAGGAGAAATGGGACGTGCACAGGTGGTACAGGCCGAAGCCTGCGGGATCGCCCCGCATACGGATATGAACCCGATATTACTAAAGCCGACAAATGATAAAAGCTCGCAAGTCGTCTTGAACGGCCGGCCGGTCGGAAACATGTCGGCACAGGATTATTTCGGTATGCAAAACCAAAAAGAGGTATTATTCAAAGAAGCGATTGAAGCCTTCCATCGCCTGGAAAGTCGCTATAGCCCGATCGTATTGGAAGGAGCCGGAAGCATCTCCGAACTAAACCTGCGAGACCGGGATATCACCAATATGCGTATGGCCGAGCAGGCAGGAGCGGCCACCTTTTTGGTTGCCGACATAGACAGAGGCGGCGTTTTCGGATCTGTTTACGGAACAATCGCCCTTCTGAAGCCGGAAGAAAGAGTTTTGATGAAAGGGATCATTATCAATAAATTCAGGGGAGATGCATCTCTTTTTGACGATGGCAGGAAGATTATCGAGGACTTGACCGGTGTGCCGGTAGTAGGTGTGATTCCTTGGTTTCGCGATATCAAAATCGAAGAAGAAGATTCGGTCGCCCTCGATATGAAACACAATACTTACCGGGACGGAAAAATCAACGTGGCGATCATCTTGCTGAAACGAATGTCTAATTTCACCGACTTCGACGTATTGGATATGGACCCTCGCTTCAATGCCTATTATACGAACAATATCGATGAGATAGAGAAAGCCGACATCATCCTGCTTCCCGGCTCTAAAAAAAAAATACACTTTCGGATCTTCAAAGCCTGCGAGCGTGCGGTATAGCCGATGCAATTATCCGTGCCCATAAAAACGGGAAAAAAAGTTATCGGCATCTGTGGAGGGTATCAAATGATGGGAGCACGCCTCGAGGACCCGAAAGCCATCGAAGGAAACCTGCCCGCCGTTCCCGGACTGGGCCTGCTACCGCAATGTACGATCATCGAACCGGAAAAAATAACTCGCCAAAGCACCTTTGCCTTTCTGCCTGGGCTATGCAAGGACGGTTCCTGTAAAAAGCGGTTCGCGAACCATCTCCTACGGCTGTCGCGGCTACGAGATACACATGGGACGAACAACTCTGCTTGGCGACGCTCCAGAAAATCCGGTGGCCGTCCTCAACGACGGACGGACGGACGGTTATTATCTGGATAACACATGCTGGGGCAGCTATATGCACGGAATACTGGATAACCCGGAAGTCCTGGACAACCTGGCCGAAGGATTTGATAAAGAAACAACAGACCACCCTTTCGACTATGCAGCATTCAAAGAAGAACAATACGACAAGTTGGCGAATTTAGTCAGGAAACATGTCGATATGGATTATATCTATCGGCAACTGGTTTGACAATTGTCAATTATTTCAACCGGTCCACCCTGGCAACGTCATCTAGTTTGACACAGACTGTAGCCCCTAATTGTTCAAGGTAAAGAACTAAATGATTCTTTTTAATCTTCTTTACTTTTCCGGAAACATGTTTCATGGCTCCGCAAAGGATCTCGACCTCTTCGCCGGGGCATAAAGCATGTTCGGATGCTTGGTCGAGAAAATCCTGAATGGCATCGATCTCCTTCTGGCGGACAACGGCCGGTTTTCCATTGTAATAGACGATACGGGCCACGCCATACACTCGGGTCAGATTTCTTAACTCCGGGTCGGTACACCGTACAAACAGATAAGAGTTAAATAATGGCAACTCCACGATTTTGACACGGTCAGACCAAACCCTGGGCACACGATGAAGCGGAAGCCAACACTCGACTCCAAGCGCATCGATCCGGTCCCTCACCTGCTTTTCCGCCCTGGGAGCGGTATACAACACATACCAACTTGTCTTATCGGCGTTTATCTTAAGTTCTTTTTTTCTCCATAACGTACACAAATATACGACTATTTTTCATACATGGAATGGCCCATATTCAATAAACCTTTATCCATTTCCGAACGAGCCGGATTAATCTTGTTATTTTCCCTGAATATCAATAATTATCTCTGTACGAACAAATATACACACTATTCAAGAGAAGACTTATCTGAATTTCTTTGATGCTGAATGTATGTATATCGACATCAATATATTTCAAAAAGCCGAATATTCCGGAAGACGATCAGTAGGACCATCATCGAGAGTTTGAACGAGGCAATCGGGGTCGACTCTGTAAAAGGTTCCGGTTCTACTTTCTGGTTCACACTACCACTCGAATAAAAACGCGGTGTGCAAAACTGTCTTGTTCCCGTACTCCACATAGGACCACATAAAACAGACCATATAAATATCTGATTGATAAGACCTGTTCTTTTTGCACCCCCCTGTAGGAGCGGAGACAAGTACATTTTGACACACCGCTTTTCATTACTTCTGCATCGGACCCACCGATGGCGGAGGATTTCAATCCCCCATTTCTTATTTGCTTTCGGTCCCATCTTCAGAGACAGGACACCGCCGGCAATAATCCGGCTATGGTCAAACCAAAGGCCCACTCAACTCTTCGCCGTTCAACGTGACCGATTGCACATATTTATTATCATGGGTAGCACCATCTGCTACAATCTCGAACACGTTACCATCGCCGAGATCAATCTTCACATCCGAAAAGACCGGACTACCGATATTATAAGTCGGAGATCCCGGTGTCACCGTATAAAATCCCATCATACTAAACACCACGAAGGCAGACATACCGCCACCGTCTTCATCACCCGGAACTCCCATCAGGTCGTTACGGAACCATTGGTCAAGCAGGACACGGATGCGTTTCTGCGTCTTCCAAGGTTGTCCGGGCATAATTATACAGATACGGGATATGCAGGCTCGGTTCATTTGCCATCGAGAACATTCCGACATTGCCGGTATGATCAGGCAAAAACGAGTAGAATTGCCACTTGGACATTCCTAAAGGAGTATCAAACATCGAATCGAGAGCAGCCGTAAAGACCTCGTTTCCTCCGATAAGCGAAACCAAGTCGCCGATATTGTGTTGTACATCCCAACGATAAATATAACCATTATTTTCATCATAATAATCGCGAGCACCCAAACCACCAGAATACCGATAATCCACACCTTCGATAAACTTACCGTCCTTATCCTTCGGATGGAAGAAACGGGTTTCCGGATTAAAGAGGTTCCGGTAGTTATAAGACCGGGCAAGGAAATATTCCGCATCCTCTTTCTTACCCAGTTCGGCCGCGATCCGAGAAAGACACCATTCGTCATAAGCCGTTCCTAAGGTAACGGCAACCGGTTGGCGTTTTTCCCCACGGAGAGACATCAGCCACCGTTTCTTTTTCACCCGGTTTCAAAGCCGGAATATAGCCATGTTCCTTATAAAATTCATCCAACCATCCGGAAGGAGCCGCCGACCAGGGGATCAACGTTTTCTCTTCGATACCCTTACGGGCTGCTTCATATGCTTTTTCAAGATCGAAACCACGAACACCTTTCCGCCAAGCATCGATAACAGTGGCAACGGCATGGTTGGAGTTCATACGGCGGGAGTCGCCGGTCACTTCAGGGAATGTCGGCATCAGTTCGTCCCCCATCTGCTGGGCCATCAAGAGATATGAATTGATAATATCGGTCTCACGTTCTTTATCGATCAGGATACGAAGCGGATGGGTAGCACGATAGGTATCCCAAATCCAGTCGTCGGTATAGAACGAATGGCCACCGTCTTCATGTATCTTGCCATCAAAAGCACTATAGTATTTACCGTCTTCGCTCAGATTCACCGGACGTTCATAACAACGGTATAAGGAAGTATAGAAAACGGTCTTGTCGTTTTCACTTCCTCCACTTACCTGTATCTTACCTAAAGCATCGTTCCATTCGTTTCGTCCGATCCGGGCGATTGCACTTACATCATATGAGTTGATCTCACGCTCCAGGTTCTTCCGGGCTTGTTCTGTGCTAATAAAAAGAGATTCCATAGCGCACACCGATCTCTTTCTGACCGGAGAAAGCCAATGCCAAGGCGGCATCTTTTCCCTCTACGGACGATTTACCGTACTTCACGGTTTCCACTGGTCAGGACACCGGATTTCTCCGGTGTCTTGTCTGTTTCGGCATATAAATAGACCTTTGTTTTTCTTATCTACATATTGAAAACCACTGACAGTGTTTCCATCACATTTCAACTCTCCATTCCGACTATTGAACACCAGATAAGCCGGTCCGTCTTTCTCGAACGTAAGGCTATAAACCGCGCTCTGGTGAGATGGAGCATAATCGACCTCGATATTCGCCTCATCCAAATATACCTGATATCGATACGGGACAATCTTTTCCCGATCGTAACTATACTGGATAACAGGTTTCAGACCCGCCTCATCACCCTGATAAGGACTCAGGTTGAAAGCCGAACTACCTCGATGGCTTGTCACGATGAGAGGCAACCCACCCAACCGGTCTCCCGTAAAATCACCACGTTCGGGATAGACACGCAACATGCTGTTAGGCAGATGGACGGTCGGATAAGTCGGCACCAGCAGATGGCTGATGTTCCCCATATAAGGGTTAACATATTCTACCGGTTCTTTCGGCAGGTTATCGGCGATCAACCGTTTTCCTTTTTGACATAATACCTATCGGCAAACATCATGATGGCAACTCCGATCACGACGCCCAATAAAAATTTTCCTGTTTTTCTTTAGTATCTCCATTGTTTATTTCTTTTGTTTTTCATTTACTGAAAATGAATATGGAAAATCTTCCGGACTCACTCCTCTGTTCATATTCGGCTCATCTCCCATTTTGATATCCAAGACACCGCCTTTCAGCAGTTCGAAATGTTCCGATAGTTTTTCGTATAATTCTTTCCGTTAAAAGACATAGACTCGATATAGATATTCTTGTCACTGTTCTCCGGTGCATTGACAACCAAGCTCTTTCCATTTTCAAAATGCAAAGTGGCTTTCTTAAACAAAGGTGCGCCCAATACATATTGTGTCGTTCCGGGAGCAACCGGATAAAAGCCAAGAGCAGAGAATACATACCAGGCGGAAGTCTGTCCGTTATCTTCGGATAGCGCTCGATCGGCAGTTTACTACGCGGCCTCGGTTAAAGTTCCTGGCGAAAGTTAAAACGCATGGTTCCGTGCTTGCCAGCACATCGTGACTTCCACCTTCCGGAACTTCTTCCAAATCAAAGCTCCACACCAGCCTCTTCTGCCCAGTTTCCGAGCAGGGCTTCATCATCTGATCCTGTTTAAAAGTCCACAAACGGCATAGCTTTCCTTTCCGTACATTCGGGTCATCACCCAGGCAGCGTCACTAGAGGCTCTTTCCGTATGTCATCACTACTTCCGCCGTCGATGGCTGTGCCATCTTGAAGAATGACTGCGGCGGTATGCCAGTTCCAGATGCAGCAGATTTTCCGGTTTCAGGGCCGCCTCGTTCCATTCATCGTACAGGAGTCCCCGTCCCGAATCTCCATACTCCGGATACATCACATCCATCGGTGGTTCCGCCCTAAGTAACTGAGATCATTATACAATGCCGGACCAGTGAGTCTCGGCAGAAAAATTCCGCCCCACCGTTTTCACAAAGTTCCGAACCTTCTCTGTCCATCGCTTCCGCAGCAGATAAAGCCATCGGCGCTGCCACAACACGGTATCCGTCGAGGCTGCACGTCTCATCAATCCACATCCGGTGATGCCCAGTTTCGGAATGCCTGATATGGCTTTTTCCACGGTTTCTTTTATCAAAACACCTGCATTCGCTTGGCCCGTA
>VOFJ01003444.1_pt1 | contig 27881 bp, 48 predicted proteins | sample 5384081 | NCBI WGS metagenome assembly VOFJ01 (sample SAMN12384729, study PRJNA508395) | human gut metagenome | isolation source: healthy gut I | host: Homo sapiens | reverse complement strand
TCGGTATGCTTCGTTCAGTAGTTACGTATTGCTACCAGTTGGCTTACGTAGGCTTTCTGATTGCTGATGAAATGGATGTAGCGTGGAGAGGTGAGATTCTCGATGCGTCAAGTTCCGCATGTGAACGTGTCGGGGTCGATGGCAAAATAACGGCGCGAGTTGTTCGCGACTAACCGTCGCCGTTATATATGTGGTCGTAGGTGGGCCACATCGCCAAGCCTTCACCGTTGTGTGCAGAGATTTCATTATTTTTTCTTTTTAATCTCCTGTGCATTTCCCTTTGCAACCAGCCGGGAATCATCAAGACTCCGGATTTCATAAGCAATGCCTCTGATTTTTTTTGTCCATATGTATTAATTTTCAGCGGAAGCAGTCGTGTATGGTCTACCGGCACAATTCCATCCCGCATCTTTGTAATATTCATTTCCGATACGTATCCGTGCAGCTGTGCCACGCTGTTATTTCCTTCATAAAACTGGACGATGGGAAGGGTTGCTTCCTTCATCGCCGTTGTCATATCTTTATTATCCTGATTGGTTATGATGCTGAAAACAATCAGTGCTGCCAGAAAAAGCCCTGACAGCACCACTGGTTTAATTACTTTCCTGTTCATTTATCTTTTTTCTTTGTCCAGATTAAAGTAGTCAATCTTCTTATCCGCACCGATGTCCAACGTACGGATGATAACTTTTCTGCCGCCCATCATCTCCGCTACGCTCTTGTATGCGGAAAACTGTTCCTCCTCCGTCGGATAATGGTCATTCTGCAGATATAAGAATTCACTGCGGAACAATCCGATTCCCTCCGCATCATTCATTAACGCCGCGCCAACGTCGCCGATGCCGCCGATATTCGCGTACAGCTTAATGGATTTGCCACCGGATTTTGTTGCGGTCGGCTTGCCCTTCAATGCCGATAACAGTTCTTTGCGTTTGCTCTCGTCTTCTTTCTTCTTCTGATACTCCGCCAGAACGCTCTCCTCCGGCTCAATGATGATTTTGCCTGCCATGCCGTCCACAATCGCCATTTTGCCGTCCATGCCGTCCGCTACCGGCGTACATACCAGTGCAGGAATGTTCATCGTGCGGGCAAGGATTGCGGTGTGGGAATTCGTCGATCCCTCTCTCGTCACAAATGCCAGCACCTTGGAACGGTCAAGCTGGATCGTCTCGCTCGGTGCCAGATCATCCGCCAGAATGATCGCCTGCTCCATCTCCATGGACTGCGCGCCGCTGCCGTGATGCAAAACGGCGATCAGACGCTCGGAAATATCCTTGACGTCCGCCGAACGCGCCTTCATGTACTCATCATCCATGCCGGCGAACATCGCCGCGAAGTTGTCCCCCTGTCGTGGCAACGGCAAACTCTGCATTGACCTCCTGTGTCGTGATAATGTTGCGGATGGAATCGCAGTAATCCTCATCGTCCAGCATCATCTGATGTACCTCGAAGATCGCCGCATTGTCCTCTCCGACTTCCTTTACCGCTTTGTCGTAGAGTGCTCCCAGCTCCTCCATGGCGACTTTTTTCGCCTCCTCAAAACGCGTGCACTCAGCTGCGGTATCATCAACATGTGATCTTCTCACCGCGCTGCTCTTCTTGGCAAACTCCCGAATCGGGCCGATTGCGATTCCGCTAAAAGCGGTTTTTCCCTCGATGCAAATCATATGCGTTCTCCTTTCATTCTTCGCTTATTCATCTAATCCACGCAGTGTGGTCTCTACCTGTTCCAGTATGTGTGCGGCATTTCCGCGGCATAGTCCCCCGGCGCAATGGCAAGCACCGGCAGATTTCCGCACTCCGCCGCAATCTTTTTCCCTGCGGTATGCGATCTGCGGTCCCAGAAGGATCACATCATACCCCGTGCAGTATTCCTTGTAGGCATGTACCCCGACAGCCTTCACTTCCAGTGGAAGCTGCTCCTTTTTTGCATACTTTATCAGTTCCCCGCGCAGAATGTCGGTCGACATTCCCGCGCTGCAGACAAGTAATATCTTCATTGACTGCCTCCTTTTGTCTCCCCAAGCGCACGGTAGACATCCACGATCTCCTCCGCAAGCTCCTGCGCCAGCGTCGCCATCATAAAATGGTCCTGCGCGTGCGCCACCAGCAATCCTCCGTCTGTCTGCTGTCCGCCCGCCTCTCTCACCAGAAGCTCCGTGTGCACCTTATGTGCCTCCGTGGCATAGCGTTCCGCCTCATCCAACTGCTCCGCGGCTCCGCCAAAATCAAATGCCTTTGCTCTGTGAATCGCTGCAAACGCGCAGCTTCTCGCCGCACCTGCCTTCGCAATGATCTCCATCGCCGCCTCTCTTTGCCGTTCTGTCTCATCGATTTCATCCATTCTGCCCACCTCCGTGACCGCCTCTGTCTTATTCCTGAATCTGCATCAATATGGAAATGATGTTCGCCATCTCGTCGTCGGAAAAAAATCATGTGGAATTTCCGCTCGACCGGCGCTACATATTTTCGCAGATCCCGGTATACCCCGTGATAGTTCTGCACAATTTCCTCGCGGTGCGGATTCTCTATGGAAACGCCCCTTCCCGCAATCCGGTTGACTGCGCAGGCAATGTGCATCACAAGCCCTGTCTTGGTATCTAACGACATCGGGTATTTTCCCTCAATCTGCTCCGCCAGTTCCATGAGCGCCTCCTTTTAAGCGGCCGATGTCCACATATTCCAGATGATCGCCCAGACAGCGGAACATTTCATCAAAATCAACCTCCGCCTTTTCCATGCGCTGTGTGCGCAAAAGCTCCGGCAGACGCTCCACCGGCACCGCCAGCACATCCGCCGCTGACAGAAACGGAATCGCCAGAATGTCCGGATCATACGTTCCGATAATACACAGGATCACTGCTCCCTGCATAAGTTCCAGCAGTTTTTCCCGCAGCAGGTTCCGGTCCGATAAGGATAAGGCAATCACCTCCGCGTCCGTGCAGGCTTTATGCTGGATGAGATACTGCTTCATCTGCAGCGCAACACCCTCACTTGTGGTGCAGAGCGTAACGATTACTTTTTTTGGGGAATGCCACAGCGCCCCGAGCGACTCTGCCGCCATCCGGTAAACCCGGTCCACCCCATCGGCGATTGCCGCCCCCTTCGACCACTCCATTCCGAATCTTGTGACCGGAAGCGCTACCGCGCGGAGCTGTGTTCCTGTCTCGCAGGAAATTGTATACAACATCTGCTGCAATACCTTCTGGTCATACACGGCAAGGACTCCCGCCCCTCTATCGATCGCGAGCAGTTTTTGCCGCAGCAGCTCGTAGGTCTGTTCATCCTTCTGTTCGTAAGGAATGTCAACGGCATACACGTTTCCGCGGTGAAGCTGCTCCTCGATGGTATCTGAGAGTGCCCGCGCGACTCCCCTGTCCGTAAAAGACAAATAAAAGTACCGGCGACGGTTCGTCCGTCCGGATCTGTGGCTCGCTGACCTGCGTCTCCTCGGCAGGCGGCATTTCCGGTGCAAGTACCGTCACGCCCCCTTCCTGATAGGAATAGCGCATCTGCGGTTTTACCAGCGCATCCACCGCCTCCTTGTCCGCGCGGTAGTTTAAGAATCCCTTGCGCACAGACGGATCAAAGTCGCTGATGTAGAGGTGAAGTTCTCCCCCGTGATCCATGTAGTCCCGCAGATAAGCATTCATGCAGGCTTTCCGGATCTGTGTCTTTAAGGTCAGTATCTCCTTTTTCACAAGGGAACAGCATCAGGCAGGTGAGCACCTCGGACTCCAGCGTGATCGTGCGCTTCGTTCTGCATGCCTCCGCCACCAGAAAATGTTCCAGCAGCTTCCGCCGCTCTGGAAGCGGACGCTCCGTAAGGGACGGAGCCTTATCTCCGCCAGCACGTGGTCTTCCAGCAGGGAAAATCACATCCAGCGCCTTGTCGTCGCAGGAGAGAAAAATCATCGGCAGTTCCCGCGCATCCTCCGCCTCCACAAAACAGCGGAGCAGCTTGCGTCTGACGTTCACCGACAGGAACTGTACCTTATGTAAAAACAGGATTCCCGTGGCTGCCTCCGCGAGCATTCCTCCCTGCACGCCGTCTCCGAACAGTTCTGCGATCGTTGCCGCATCGTCCGCTCCGAAATCCATGCAGTCACACATTACAAACGGCGCCTGTTCCGCAACCAGTCCCTGCTGTACGGCAGCTTTGTGCATCACTTCCGCCATGTATTTTCTGCCGCTTCCCTCTCTTCCGATCAGAAGGACATTCAGTCCGCGGTGCGGATACAAAAGTGCCGCCCTGGCAAGCTGAACGGCGTATTTTAAACTGCCGTCATATCCCACCAGTTCCCGGAACGCTCCCTCCTCATCCGCAAACGCTTCCGTCAGCGAATATAAGACCGGCCGACTGCTGCTCTCTTTTTTTTTTTACCCTGCCTTCCCGGAGGAGTTCGCCCAGTGCAGTGCTGACGTTGGTGCGCTGCATTCCGAGTGCCTCTGCGATCTCATTAGTAGAGATCCCGTGATTGGCATTCACGGAGCTGTGGAGTTTTTACAAATTCGTATATCTGCTCTCTGTTTCCCTTCATATGGTTCCTCATAAGAAATCGCTGATCTCTTCGATACGCTTACTATATGTTTTTTCTTTCTGACTGTCATTTTCACATAGTGTATAAATTTTGTATCCTTCATCTATACTCATTTTCATACAAAATGCTTTCTTTTTCAACTCTCTTTTTGTCTGTTTTTTCCAATAATCCGCTTTTTTTTTTTCTTCCTGTCGCTTCTTTCTCCGCTTATTTAGTGTATATGTTTCTGCTGATCATATACACTTAGTGTATAAGTTTTTTTCTTTTTTTACATTTTTAAAGATTTTGAAAAAAAGAACCCGTGAGAACATCTCCGCAATTCAGATATGTTCTCCCAGGTTCTTATGATAATTTCAAAGGTTATATTTTGATGTTTCTTGAAGGAAAAATGGCACCGTTTCTAGTACAGATTGCAGCGCCCGCGCTCCTCGCGCTCCATATCACGCACATACTGCGCCTGATATTCCATCGTGATCTCACGAAGTTCCTTGATTCCCTCAATATAAGGCAGATACATATCGTACCCGTCCATGGCATCATCGCATCCTAACTCACTGTATCCCAGGGAATCTTTTACGATCTGCTCCCGCTGTTCTCTTGTTGTATTTTTTTGATCAGATATTCTTCCATGTTTTTCTCCTTATTCTAAAAAGTCAGACGCATTTCATACCACACAGCGCCTCCGTGTTCCGATCCGGACACGCCCTCATTCCGGTAGCCGAACTGCCTGTAAAACGAAAGCAGTCTCTCCTTACAGGTCAGCACCAGTCCCTTTTTCCCCTGTGACTTTGTATCCGCAATTACCCTGCGCATCAGCGCTGCCGCATATCCCTTTCCCTGCTCTGCGGGGTCCGTCGCCACACCAAAGATCATCTGCCACGCACCATCCTTGCTGTGCATATCGGCATGTTCATACATCGCGTCGGTCAGATGCTCCTCGTCGGTTGCCATGCCGTTAATCATGGATACCAGTTTTTCATCCTCGTAGAGCAGCCAGAAATGATCAGGAAAACTTGCCAGCCGATCGCAAAATGCCGCTCTCCCCCGCCGCTTCCGCCGCAGGGAAAGCACTTTGCTTCCAGCTCTGTAACCGCCTTTAAGTCCTCCATTGCCGCATGTCTGATTGTCATCTCCCGATCCTCCTTGCGCACCTCTGTGATTCAAACACATTATAAACGCCATTCCTGCCCGGCGCAATATCCTGTGCCTAATTTCTGTAATTATTACCGGTCACACTGGAATGTAAACAGTAAAACGGCTCTCTGCGATCAGATGTTTTCCGATCACAAAAAGCCGTTTTCCATGACACCTCTTTACCTGTAATTTTGTCTTATGCCAGAAACCTTTTTATTGTCTGCCCCAGTGTCGTGACGATCACCTGCCCGGGTGTGATAAGAAGTGCTCCCGTTCCCGGCGCAGCCGGATATCTCTTGACGAGCTTCCGGCTTCAATCTCATAGCTGCCCATTTTTTCTGCAAATGCATGCTGCTTCTCGTCATACACGGAAAATGCCGCCGCTGTCAGAAGAAGCGTTACCGTCTTTTCCTCCCCCGGCATCAGCTCCACCTTTTCAAACGCACGCAGTTCATGTGCCGGGCGGTCGTCCTGCCGCTCTTTCGGCGCCACATACACCTGCACCACTTCTTTTCCGGTACGAAGGCTGTCATTCTTCACGGTCACTGCAAGTTCATAACGCGGGGCATCCATCGTCCCTCCGGTCTCTGCGGACGCCGTGACCGGACGAACCGTCATATATTTATAGACAAAACGGCTGTAGGAAAGCCCATGCCCAAAGCCATAGTATAACGGTGTATCCGCAGTGTCGTAATAGCGATATCCCACCATCACGCCTTCCTTGTATTCCACCACGTCCTTCTTTTTGCAAATGTTCCGATCGTATGTGCCGGGCAATCGTTTGCATCCTTCGGGAACGACTCTGCAAGCCTGCCGGATGGATTCTCTTTTTCCAAACAAAATCTCCGCAATCGCCGTTCCTCCCTCCATTCCGGCATAATAACTCCAGAGCACCGCCTTTGCCTGCTCATTCCACGGCATCGCCACCGGTGATCCGGCGTAGAGCACAATCACAGTGTCCGGTCTGACGGCAAGAAGTTCCCCGATCAGCGCATCCTGTTCATAGGGAAGCGTGAGGGTCGTCCGGTCATAGCCCTCCGAGTCAAAATCATGATTCAGGCCTCCCACAAAATCACCGTGTCACATTCCTTCGCCAGCGCCACCGCCTCCTCGCGGAAGCGCTTCCTGCACTCCTTCGTCTCATCGGACACTTCCGCTTCTTCAGAAGTTTTGCCCCAGTCCTTTTTGGTGCTGTCCGCCTGCCAGTTCACACTGCTCTGTGCCTCCTTGCCGGGGATATAGTAGCCCGGTGCATACTCCACTTTCACATTCCCGCCAAGCAGCTTTTTAATGCCGAGCAGCGGTGAGATCTCGTACAGCGCCTTAATCTCCGCACTGCCGCCTCCGTTGGAATGAATTGCCGCCGCATTCTGGCCAATCACGGCAACCCGCTTCACCTTCTTTGCCTCGAGTGGAAGACATTCCTCTTCATTTTTAGCAGAACTACCGATTCCCTGGCGATCTTTAATACCGTCTCCTGATGCTCTCTGCTGTTGTAGGTTCCGGTCTTTCTGGTCTCTCGCTTTTCTCCGATCATATGCAGGCGGAACATCAGCCGCAGAATATTCCGCACTTTTTCATCAATGAACGCCTCGGAGATCTCTCCGGAACGCACCATCTTTAAAAAGCGGCTCTCCCAGATACTGCTGATCGAAATCGTACGTCACTTCCATCTCCACATCAATCGCAGCTTCCGACGCTTCTCTGGTGTCATGGACACCGCCCCAGTCTGAGACGACCACACCGTCAAATCCCCAGTCGCGCCGCAGTGTGCCGTTTAACAGTTTTTACTGGTACAGCAGTGTTCCCCGTTTAACAGATTGTATGCTCCCATCACCGCATGGACACCGCCCTTTTGCACCGCTGCGCGAAATCCCGGAAAATAAATTTCCTCTAAGGTCTGTTTCGACACTTTCGTGTCGACCCAGAGACGCTCTGTCTCCTGCGAGTTGGCTGCAAAATGCTTTACGCACGCCGCAACATCCGACTGCTGGATTCCCTTCACCATCGGCACGACCAGTTCCGAAATCAGATACGGGTCCTCACTCATATATTCAAAATTTCTTCCACAGAACGGGCTCCGCTTGATATTGATTCCCGGGGCGAGAATCATGTCTTTGCCTCTTCCTCTTGCCTCCTCGCCCAACACTCTGCCCTCCTCACCCGCAAGCTCGCGGTTCCATGTCGATGCCACCGCACTTGTTGCACGGGAGATAGCTGACAAAAATCATCTGTCGTGCCTGTATTTCTCCACTCATTGTCCGCAAATTCCGCACGCACGCCCATCGGACCGTCCGAGAAAAAGAGCGGCGGTATGGAAAGCCGCTCCACCCCCTCGGTGCGGAACAGCCCCGCGCCGTGGATCATTCCGATCTTTTCTTCCAGTGTCAGCTGTTCTAATAATTTCCCCGATCTGTACTTCATATGTCTCTGTTTTCATTGCCACCTCCGGCTGCATTTAAAATTCGACCGTCACGGTTCCTTCCTTTGGAACCGCGATCACGACATGATCCCCTTCCATCTCATAGGCACAGCTTACCGTCTTCGGCGTTCCTGCATGCATGAGTGCCACTTTCACATCCGTGCCTCCGGATACCTGAATCTCGTACCCGCTGCCACAATGTGTGACCGCTGCCTTCACCGCTTCCCGGTTTTTCCGTATCGTACACCATCGTCTGTGCCTCGCACCCATCGACAAGCGCATAGACCTGAAATGTCGTTCCATCTGCATAATCATACACCGCATTGTCATCCCTTGCGCCCATCGCAACGATGCTGCCCTCTCTGACATAGAGCGGGATGCTCAGATAACCATGCTTCTCTTTATACCATCTGCCGCCTTCCTTCACATCGCCGCTAAGCAGTGATGTCCAGCGTCCCTCGGGAAGATAATACTCCGCGATCCCGTCCTCATTAAAAATCGGAGCTACCAACAGGGAGTCGCCCAGCATATACTGGCTTGCCAGATATGCGCAGTTCCGGTCCTCCGTAAACTCAAGCACCATGCTCCGCATCATCGGCACACCGGTCTTTGCCGTCTCGATGGCATTGCGATACAAATACGGCATCAGACGCGCCTTTAATTTTGCAAAATAACGTACCACATCCACCGATTCTTCATCATAAGCCCAGGGCACGCGGTAAGAAGTGGAACCGTGCAGTCTGGAATGTGTCGAAAGCAGTCCGAACGCACACACCATCTCTTGTAGACGTCCGGCGTAGAAGTGCTCTCAAATCCTCCGATGTCATGACTCCAAAAGCCAAAACCGGAACTTGTCAGCGACAGACCGCCCCGCAGACTCTCCTCCATTGACTCATAATCCGACCAGCAGTCACCGCCCCAGTGCACCGGGAATTTCTGACCGCCCGCCGTTGCGGAGCGCGCAAAAAGAATCGCTTCCTTCTCGCCCTTTTTTCTTTGCAATCACATCATGCACCGTCTTATTGTACATGTATGTATAATAATTGTGCATCTTCACCGGATCAGATCCGTCATAATACACACAGTCTGTCGGAATCCGCTCACCAAAATCCGTCTTAAAGCAATCGACGCCCATATCCAAAAAGCGCCTCCAGCTTCTTTCCATACCATTCGCACGCCGCCGGATTGGTAAAGTCCACGATGGCAAGTCCCGGCTGCCACATATCCCACTGCCATACATCACCGTTGGCACGTTTCAGAAAAATAACCTCCCCTTTATGCCCTCCTCAAACAGCGAGGACTCCTGTCCCACATAGCTGTTGATCCAGACGCAAATCTTTAACCCTTTTTTCTTTCAATCGCTTTTAACATTCCTCCGGATCCGGGAACACACGCTCATCCCAGGTAAAGTTGCACCAGTGAAAATCCTTCATCCAGAAGCAGTCAAAGTGGAAAACCGAGAGCGGAATTCCACGCTCGATCATGCCGTCCACAAAACTGTTCACCGTCTTCTCATCATAATTCGTCGTAAAGGAAGTAGACAGCCACAGACCGAACGTCCACGGTGCCGGAAGCGCCGGTTTTCCGGTAATATCCGTGTAGCGCATCAGCACCTCCTTCATCGTCGGACCGTTAATCAGAAAATAATCGAGATTCTCCCCAGGTACGGAAAACTCCACCTTGGTCACCATCTCCGTTGCCACCTCAAAGGAAACCTTTTCCGGATGATTGACAAATACACCATATCCTTTATTGGAAAGGTAAAACGGAATGTTCTTGTAAGACTGTTCTGTGGAAGTCCCCCCATCCTCGTTCCAGATGTCCACGCTCTGACCGTTTTTTACAAATGCCGAAAAGCGTTCGCCTAGTCCGTACACCAGCTCACCGACCGAGATGGAAAGCTGCTCTCTCATGTAGGCATCCTCCGGTCCTTTATCGTATGCGCTGCCCCTCCAGTTCGTCTTCATGTAGGCGAGATCTCTCCCATCCGCTTCCGGTGATCTTCTCCGCTCCGCGCCAGAATACAAACGCTCCTCTCTCTTTCTCAATATCGATGCGAAGTTCCCCGCTCTTTACAATGATCTGTTTTTCTGTTTCTTCCGCCGCAAGATTTCCGTTCTGTGGCGCTGCAAGTTCAAAACTGTGGCATGCGCTCCTTAAGTCCCATATGGTGATACGTCTGGATACGGAGCACTTCCGGATACGGCGCGCTGATCTGAATCGTCAGGTTCACCCCGCCTAACGTATCCCCTCTGTGGTTAATCTTATTCGTCGGTGCGCATAGCGTAACCCGGTCTTTCTCTATCTTCGTAAAATAAATCTGCGCCGGTGAAAAGCAGGCGCAATCTTCCTTCTGTAACCAGCATCCGTTACTGAATTTCATCGTTCTCCTCCTTACTCCTCGTATTGTATTTTTTATTTCCCAGCATCCTCATCTTACCGTACCCAAACGGAAAAATATACCATACAAATTGCACATAAAACACGGTACAAATTTGACAAAACACCACCCCAAACGCTATAATTTTAGAAGATTATTTTCCAGCAGTAAAATCAGGAAGGATGCACTATGTATAAGTTGTTCATTGCAGATGACGAGGCCATTATACGCGAGGGGCTCCGCTGTCTGCTTGATTGGGAAACACTGGGATTTACCATTGCAGGAGAAGCGGCAAACGGCGATGCCGCCCTGCAATTTCTTTTGTCTGAAACGCCGGATCTGGTTCTGCTCGATATCCGCATGCCGGGTATGTCCGGACTGGATGTTGTCCGCATTGCCAGGGATCACGGCTATGACGGAAAAGTTGTCATCTTAAGCGGTTACTCAGGATTTCAATTACGCCAGAACCGCCATACGCTACGGCGTACTCTCCTATCTCACCAAGCCCATCGACGAAGATGAGCTTCTCGAGATCGTCACGCAGATACGGAATCAGCTGGATTCCGATGCCAGCGCCCGGGATTCTTCTGCGCATTACCGGCAGAAAGCATACGATTCCATCATCCGGGATCTGCTTGCCGGCACTGCCGCCTATGACCGTCTGGATCGTGCGGAACTGCATCTGAATGCAGATGTATATCAGGTAATCATCTACGAAAAATACAGCCACCGCACGGAGGACGCGTCCTACCGCTTTTCCGACCTGTTGCGCGTGACCAACCAGGATCACAATTCCTTTGATCATATCACGGATGACAGCCGCGAGATCATCCTGCTTAAGGGCAGCTTTGCCACCGAAAAATTCGGCAGCTTTTTTGGAACGCTTTCAACGGACAGTATCAGCCGCAAAAGGATTCCCCTCTGGACAGTCTGTTTCTCGCTTACGGTCGCCCTGTATCACATCTGGAAGAGATCGCGCTCTCCCTATACAGACGCTTCCCGGCTGATCGACCAGCGCTTTTTCTGCGAGGAAGATCAGCATACCTTAGGCTATGAGAATCTCCCGACGCTGGGCAGCGGTCTTCCGCTCATTACCGGTGCCTTTCTGGATGAATATGCGGACCGCCTTTTTGACGGGCTCTCCTCATTCAGTAGAAGCCGCACTGCAGAGATTCTGGGCGAATTGCAGACAAAGCTGTATCAATCGTCCGATTCCATTGATACCATCAAGCTGTTTTTTGCAGATCTGTATCTTCAGATCAAGGAGCGCATCGGCCGCTCTTACACCAGCATCGATATTCCTTTTCCGGGAAACGGAGAAATCATACGCATCATCTCCGAAAAATATTATCTGTATGAAATCATCCGCTTTCTGACAGAACAGTTTGAACTGATCTTATCCTCCATCGGCCGCACGTCGAAGGAGGGCGTGATTGACGACATTCTCTATTACATCGAGCACAATTACGCACGCAATCTCACACTGGAAGCAATCGCGCCGCTTTTTGGCTACAACAGTTCTTATCTCGGCAAGATTTTCAGCAAAAAAGGTCGGGGAAAATTTCAACTCCTATCTCGACCATGTGCGTATCGAACACTCCAAGGAACTGCTCCTTGGCAATGATATGAAGGTGTACGAGATTGCTGAAAAAGTCGGCTACCGCAATGTCGATTATTTTTTCACATCAAATTCAAACGGCAGGTCGGAATGACGCCCGCCGAATTCCGCAGGACACACCGGCAGTAAAACAAAAGGAGCAGGAACTCTCCGTTTCATCCGCAAGAGTTCCTGCTCCTTTTATCAATAAACCTAATTCTCTGTTCTATGTGGCCATTCCGCCAAAATACTCCTCTGTTCTACTGCACAGCAGCTACTTTTTCCTGAATAATCTCCCGTCAGCATCTGCTCGGCATCCGCCATTCCCGCATTCTCCAAATCCGAGATCATCTTGTCCTAGGAAGCGTCAAATTCTTCTTCCGATCCAATCACGCAGCTGATGAGCGCAGACCATGCGATCTCATCGAGCTGATTTGCAATCTCGTCAAACTCCGTCGGCTTTGCGTAAGCCCAGATCGGAGAGTAGTCCGGTGTGGTAAATTCATCCGCCTGCGGGAAAATATCGGTCAGAAGCTCCACATTCCATGCCTCACATGCCGCCTTCTGCTCCTCATCATAATCCGCCATGACGCTCTCTTCGTTCGTGGTTGTGTAGGTGCTTCCGGTCGGGTCTTCAACACCGTTTCCATAGTACGGGAACGGATAATTGTGGAAACCGACACCGGTCTTCTTCTGATAATCCTTGTCCTCCGTTGCATACTTTACTTCGTCTTCCGTGCGGTAACGGTGTCCTTCATCATCCAGGAAGTAGTTCACACCTTCAATTCCCCACTGTGTACAAGCACCTGTCCTTCATCGGAGCAGATATAATCCAGATATTTGATTGCCGCCACCGGGTCCTTACAGGAAGTAGTGATTCCAACGCCATAGCCGGTCGTAAGTCCCTGATACATCAAAGACGGGCACTTGGTGTCCGCATCCATGGCAAGGGGAAGCGGTGCATACGTCTTACCGTACTTTCCGTCCGCTTTCAAAACCTTCTCGCCATCGCCGTAATCCCAGTCTGTATCAAACAACGCCAGCACGCGTCCGGATGCGATCTTTGCGATGTAGTCCTCGTGTGTCTGGGTTGCGAATTCCGGATCAAGAATTCCCTCGTTGTACATTTTATTCATCCAGCGGAAATACTCTCTCCTTGTCAGAGCGGAATTTGTACATCGCATTGTTGTTCTCGTCCACGAGCCACTGTCCGTTGTCCGGTGCTCCGTCCGCGATATACCCTGCCGGATTGCCAAGCGTGATCATCCAGTGCCAGTCCGAAGTCGACAGCGTAAAGCCGATCGTATCCAGACCGTCGTCCGTGGTCGGATGTGCAGCAATATAATCCTTTAACATCGTCTCAAACTCATCTAACGTCCTCGGTACCTGTAGTCATTCTCCTTTAAAACATCCCACTGAAGCTGTGCCGTACCGGATGTCTTAAATGTCTCTCCTCCCGCTGCATAAGCCGAAAGCTGATAGATCGAAGGATCATCCTCAGAATATTTTAATTTGTCAAACTCATCTCCATAAAGCTTCTTGATATTCGGACCGTACTCCTCAATCAGATCCGTCATATCAATCAAGGCTCCTGCATCGATCAGTGCTCCTGCATCCCCTTGGCATAGATCATATCCGGGTAATTCTGCTCCGCGATCATCAGTGCGACCTTCTCATCATCGGCTGACACCGGATAATCGGTCTTTAACTTCACACCGGTTGCCTCCGTCAGTGCCTGTGCCACCGGATCGGTCCATGGATCCTCCTGTCCGTCCGCATTGTAAAACGTCAGTTCTTACCACATCACCGGATGTTCCGCTGCCCGCACTCTCTGTTCCCCCACTCACGGAAGAAGTGCCTGCTGCGTCTCCATTTCCACAGCCTCCCAGAACCCCTGCCGCCATAGATGCCACCAGCATCAATGCACATAACCTTTTTGCCTCATAATCTTTCTTCTCCTCTCTTCTTTGCTTGCTCTATCAGTAATCAGTCTTTGACTGCACCGATCGTCATACCACCTACAAAATACCGCTGCAGGAACGGATACACAATCAGGATCGGAACGGTTGCAATGATCGTGATTGCCATTCGGATCGACATCGGAGATACCGCGCTCTTTAACTGTTCTGCGGCATGCGGATCAACCTTGATCGTCGCCTTCTCCATAATCTCATATAATACATACTGTAAGGTCGGAAGATCTCTTGCATACAGGTAGGTATCCATAAAGGAATTCCACTGTCCGACTGCCACAAAAAGTGCCACCGTCGCAAGTACCGGCTTACATAGCGGCAGAACGATCTTTGCAAAAATAATAAAATCGTTTGCCCTGTCAATTCTGGCTGCCTCCTGCAGAGCAATCGGCAGTCCGTCAATAAACGAGCGGATCAGAATGATATTGTACACCCAGATCAGTCCCGGAAGAATATATACCAGAAAATGATTTCCTAATTTTAACGTTCTTGTAATCAGAAGATATTCCGGTACCAGTCCGCCGCTGACATACATGGTAATCACAAACAACACCGTGAACAGCTTGTTAAAATAGAAATCTCTTCTGCTTAAAACATACGCTACCATCGCTGTCGCAGCCACGCCGGTCAGCGTACCGATCAGCGTTCGCACAATCGACATGGCAAACGGCTCAAACAGATTGTTTTCCTGAAACACATAGGTGTAATTGCTCCAGGTGAACTTTCGCGGAATGATAAAATTGATATTGCGCATGGTATCGATCGGGTCGTTGAAGGAGATCGCAAGTACGTTTAAAAACGGATATAAAGTCACAATAATAACGCCGATGAAGATCACCAGTAATATGTAATCCAAAATATTATCTTTACTTTTTAATTTTTGTCTGACTGCGTGCCATGTGCTTCCCCTCCTTAGATCAATCTGCTCTCGCCGAGCCATCCGGCTATCTTGTTGGCGATAAACAAAAGTGCTATTCCGACTAACGACTGGAACATGCCGATCGCAGTTCCGAGACCGTAGTTGTTGTTACCGATACCGCGGATATAAGCAAACCAGGAAAGCACCATTGCATGATCCTGCACGATACCGTTGGAGAGAAGCATCTGACGCTCCATACCGACATTCAAAGCACCGCCGATTCCCATAATGAGGAGCACTACCACCGTCGGCTTGATCCCCGGCAGCGTAATGTGCCAGATTCTCTGCAGACGGTTCGCACCGTCCACCTTTGCCGCCTCATAAAGCCCCTGATCGATTCCTGCCATCGCGGAGAGATATACGATCGCATCCCAGCCGACTTCCTTCCAGACATTGATGAAGCCAGACGACTATCCAGAATAGAACCGAGTTCGTAGACATAAGCTTTAGATTTTTTCTGGCCAGTGTGTCTAACATGCCGCCGTCATTTAATACCATCTTTGCAATACTTGCAATGACAACCCAGGATACGAAGTGCGGCAAATAGGAAATGGTCTGTGTGACCTTCTTAAAACGATTGAAGCAGATCTCATTGAGCATGAGTGCAAACAGGATCGCCATGACGGTTCCAAGTGCAATTCCCAGCACACTCAGACCAATCGTATTGATCATGGTCTGGCCGAACAGCCGGTCTGTGAATGCCTTCTTAAAATTGTCAACCCCCACAAATTTTCTCTGCCATACCGGAAGTGCAAAACTGTTTGGCTTTACCTCCTGAAACGCCATTGTCCACCCCCCCACAGCGGAACATATTTAAAGATGATGAGCCAGATGACAAAAAGGTACCGACATCAACAGCAGATACCGCTGCTTCCACATAAGCTGCCAGCTGAATTTCTGTTTGTTTGACCACTTTGGCTTTCTGTTTCTTTTTCTGTCTTCATATCGTTTTCCTCCTCTTTTCATCCTCATTATAGGATTGGGAGCAAAATTTTAATACCTTACTATTTTCATTATTTTTACCATAAAATTTGCATCTTTTATAACGGCTTTTGCATGTATTAAAAAAGACCTGTTCTGCGGATTGTTTTTTCTCCCTCAGAACAGGCTTTTGTATTTTATGATTCTGTTTCTTCCCAGTCACCGGGAAGCGTTATCTCTACCCGGGTATATTCGCCGCAGATGCTTTCCACTGTCACGCCGTACTCCTCCCCGTAGCGCAGCCGCACTCTCTGATTGACATTGCAGATGCCGATATGTTCTCCCTTTGTGCGGTTGCCTGCAAGTTCTCTGCGGATCTCCGCAATCTTTTCCACGCAGATGCCGGCGCCGTCATCGGTAACCGTGATGACCACATTCTGTCCGCTGCGTTTGACACAGATATCGATGTGACCGACGTCCTCTCTCTTCCCTCAAGTCCGTGTATAATACAGTTTTCCACCAGCGGCTGGATCAGAAGCGGAAGGATCTTCTGCCTCTCGATCCCTTCCTCCACATAGATCTGATACTGAATCCGTTCGCCGAAGCGGTACTGTTGAATCTTCAGATAATACTCTGCCAGTTCCACCTCCTCACGGATCGTCATATCCTTTGAACCTGCCTGGATGCTGCTGCGCAGAATCTTTCCGAGCATCTTCACCAGTTCCTCGATCTCATACTGCTTGTTGATGCGCGCCTTCATGCGGATGGTTTCCAGTGTATTATACAGGAAATGCGGGTTGATCTGGCTGGTGAGCATCTTAAACTCCGCATCCTTCTGGCTGGTCTTAAGCCGCTCCCGCGTGAATCTTCTCCTGATACACCTGCGCCAGAAGCCTCTGAATTCTCCAGATCATGACGCTTAAGTAATCATAAAGCTGACTGATCTCATCATTTCCTCCAAGCTTTTCCTCAAGTTCAAAATTTCCCTCAGACGCTTTCTGCATCTGTTCCCGGAATCTGCCGACACGCCTTGCAAACGACCAGGAAAATGCAAAAATCAACGTCCCGGCAAGCACAACGCTCCCAAGGAACAGCCAGATACTCTTTCGCTGCTGTGCATACGCTTCCCTTAAGATCTCATCCACCGCACGCACACTGACCACCTGAAAATAATCGCTGGTATCCTCCTGCTTTACATTCTCACAGGTGAGGACATATTCTTCCCCTCCCCTGCCTTGATGCGCGTCTGATACTTCTCCTCGGCGGCATCCGGCAGATACTGCTTTAATTCTTCAAAAGGAATCGTCTCATGACGGCTCGTAAGCAAGGTCTCGCCATCCAGCACAATATAGGTACTTCCCTCCCGCTCCCAGATCATTTTCTCAAACTGCTGCGGGCGCAGATAGATCACAAGCACCCCGACATTTTCGCTCTTTTTGGTCTTGATCATACGGGCAATGGCAGGCGCATGGTCATATTTGGGCCAGGCTGATCGGCAGACACGTCCACACGCAGCCGCTTCCCTCTGTACTCACTCTCTGATACCAGGCCTCGACCTCCGTGTCCGCATCCACAACCACAAAGTCCGAATTGCCGCGCAGCGTATGATTCTGCAGGAAAATACTGATTCTGGAGATCATCGTGTTGTAGTAACTCTGATATTCCTTAAAAGCGGTATAGCCTCTGTAGTCATTGATCATATCCTGATAAACCGGATACTGTTTTGCCGCAATCTCCTCGAGCTTGTCATCGAAATAAAAGTACGAAGAGACCGTGGTCATCGTATTCTCCAATTCCAGGATCTGTCTTCCGATCGTCTGTAGTTCCGCAATCTCCGCATTCTCCGCCTGACTCACCAGCACCTGATTGGTTCCGTGAATCAGATAGCCGATAATGGCGGAAAGCGGCAAAAGCCCGCCTATCACATAGATTAAAATCATGCGGTAGACGAGCTTCATTCCCAGTATCCGGTTTATCAGTTGTTTTATCTTTGTCTTCATACGCTTCGTTTCAGTATTGCCACGCCGTACGCCGGCAGTGTCAGCTTGCTCCCCTTTTTCCACTCCATACCGGTCACAAGATCCGTTGCGTCCTGCTCCACCGGCACACTCTGCTCTATTTTCTCATGATTTAACAGAAAAAGACTCCCTTTTTTCATCGCGTCCCACACGTAAGACCGCTTCCACGCCCCCGGGAGTCTGTGCCACCGGCGTGATCCCGGCTTTTTCGCAGATCTCGCGTATCAGCGCTTCATAAAATAACGCGTCCGACCGCACCGCCACATAGTATGCCGCTCCCGCTCCGTAACGTTTTTTTTTCGTGAGCACCGGCATTCCCGCATAAAAAATCCTCCTCGTAGGTTGCAAGCACCTCGGCTCCCTCCAGATGCAGCAGATCACACAGCAGGACCGCCTCATGCCGCGCGCCCTTCCATGTAAAATGATTCGTCTCTCCCTCCGGCAGGGCATCGCTCTCCTCCACCCAGATGCCTAAGAGATCACGCAGTTTCCCCGGATACCCTCCGGTCACCACCAGATCATGCTCATCCACATAGCCGCTGAAAAAGTGGTTACAAAAAATACCGCCCGCCTGCACAAACGCTTTGATCTTCTCATCCACACCCGGCTTTACCATATATAAGACCGGGGCGATGATCACGCGATAGTCCGAGAAATCATCCTCCACCCCGATGATATCGGTCGCCATATTCTGCTCGTAGAGCGCCGTGTAATAGTTCTGGATCTCATCGCGGTACTTTAACAGCACGCTCGGTCCTGCGGAATACTCGATCGCCCACCAGTTATCCCAGTCAAACAGAATCGCTGTCTCCTTCCTTGCCCGCGCGCCCAGAGTCTCATCTCCCAGCGCCTTTAGTTCGGCGCCGAGGGCTGCTGCTTCCCGGAACACTCTGGTATTTTCATTTCCCACATGGTCAATGATCGCTCCGTGATATTTCTCACAGGCACCGATACTCCGGCGCATCTGGAAAAACATCACCGAATCCGCCCCATGCGCCACCGCCTGATAGCTCCAAAGGCGCATGACCCCCGGACGTTTTAAGGCATTGTACGGCAGCCAGTTCGTCACACTCGGCGTCTGCTCCATCAGAAGGAACGGCTTTCCGCCGCCGATACCGCGCATCAGTTCATGGGACAGGGCAATCTGCGCCGGTGTGTCCTGGTTGGAAGGATAATTGTCCCATGACACCATATCCATGTATTTTGCCCACTTCTGATAATCCAGCGGCTTATAGAATCCCATCAGGTTGGTTGTAACCGGGATATCCGGCGTATGCCGCTTCACCGCCTCGTATTCCAGACGATAACACTCTAAAATACTGTCCGAATTAAATCTCCGGTAATCTAAGGAGATTCCCTGAAACATCGTGCGCTCATAGGCGAAATGTTCGCTCAGCAGATTCGGCAGAACAATCTCCTCCCAGTCATAGAATGTATGTCCCCAGAATGCCGTATCCCAGACGCGGTTCACCTCCTCAATCGTGTGGTACTTCTTTTTCAGCCACACGTGAAATGCCTTCTCACAGTTTTCGCAGTAACACTCTCCGCCGTATTCATTGGAGATATGCCATGCCACAATATTGTCATAGTCTTTGTAATGTTCCGCCAGCTTCTCCGCCAGTCTTGCCGAATACATGCGGTATACGGGACTGTTCGGACAGGAATTGTGCCTGCCTCCGAACTTGCGCTTCATTCCGTTGAACTCCGTGCGCAGGATTTCCGGGTACCGGTGTGCCATCCATGCCGGATGCGCGCCGGTCGATGTTGCAAGCACGACCTTCAGTCCGTTTTTTCTTCACCAGTTCCATAATGCGGTCCAGTTTTGTAAAATCATAGGTGCTCTCGTCCGGCTGCAGCATTGCCCAGGAAAACACATTGAGTGTCACCGTATCAATGTGCGCCAGCCCAAACAGGTGCATATCTTCCTCCCAGGTTGCCTCATCCCACTGCTCCGGATTGTAGTCGCCGCCAAACGCAATTTTATTCTGATTCCATATTTTCTCGTACATTGCCCTCTCCTTTTTGTCTGCTAATCCACTTCCAACCGGAATACCACCGGAAAATCACTCTCAATCCCCGGCGCCGCTATGTGAAGCCCTTCCCGGTCTACGTGCCACGCAGCCTGCCCCACATAACCGAGCAGCGTAACCGCACGCAGAATTCCGTGAAACTCCGGTAGATTCTGATTGGTACTCTTTGCAAACGAACGGATCAGAAATCTGCCGTCTTTCGGACAGCGCATGCAGATCGCATAGATGCAGCCGCCGTTCACGGTAAATCGATAGTCTTCCGGTGTATACATGATCTCTGCCGCGTCCGCAAACTGTCCGTCCGCCGCCCGCGTCGGTCCTTCCATGCTTTTTCTCCACACCTTTGACCCACGGACCGCCTCGCCGTTTACCTTCATCCACGACGCCATATCCAAAAGGATCTGCCGGTCGCCCTCGGGAATTGTACCATCCGCTTTTTGGGTCCGATATTCAAGAGCAGATGGCCGTTCTTGCTTACCACATCTACGAGGGTACATATGATTTCCCTGCTGCTCTTATAATCGAGGCTGTCGGTATAACACCAGGAATTGCGCGCCACCGCCGTGTCCGTCTGCCACGCATACGGCTTTGCCTCCGCAAAACCGCCGCGTTCCACCTCCACGATCCCACTTCCGAACATCATGGCATCATGCTTGTAGCAGATCATGACATCCTCTCCCCAGCTTTTACCACAATTATAATAGAACGCTGCCAGCTTTTTTTCAAGTAAGGATGAAACGCATCGTGCTGAATCCACCAGTCGAAATACCAAAAGCTTCGGTCGATACTTCACAATCAGCTCCACCGTGCGCGCCAGCCAGTCATCCAGAAATTCCTCACTCGGGAAGGGTTTGCTGAAAAGATCCTGCGGGTCCGGTTCCGGCATTGCCGGCCAGTAAAAATCCCCTTTTTTCATCGGCTCCCTCACATCGCTGTCAAATTCCCTTCCATGTCCCATGAAAAACCAGTGTTCCGCCCTGTGGCTTGAAGTGCAGAACTGCAGCCCGCAAGACTCTGCTGCCGACTTTAATTCCCCGAGAAGATCTCTCTTTGGTCCCATCTCCTTCGCGTTCCAATGCGAAAGTTCGCTCTCATACATCTGAACCCGTCATGGTGCTCCGCCACCGGGAACACATAGCCGGCACCCGCCTCCTTAAAAAGCTGCATCCATGACGCAGGATCAAATCTTTCCGCGCAAAACAGCGGGATAAAGTCTTTATAACCAAACTCCCGCTGTTCTCCATACGTTTTCCTGTGATGTTCATACGCCGGCATTCCTTTGATGTACATATTTCTGGAATACCATTCATTGGTGCAGGCGGGCACACTGTAAAGTCCCCAGTGTAAAAAGATTCCAAGCTTTTCCCGCAAAAACCAGTCCGGCACAGGCGCCCCCGCAAGCGACGCCCAGTCCGGTCGATAACTCCCCTCTGCAATCTGCTGCTCCAACAAGTTTAAATACTTCTGTTCTGCTTCTGCCTCCATAACTCTCCCGTATCTGTCTACAGTCTCCAAAAACCGCTCCATCATCCGCCTAAAACTTTTCCATTCCATGATCCGCCAACGGATGCTTCGCCATCTGCACCATCAGAAAAACTCTTTCACAGCCGGATACAGCTTCCGGAATTCCTGATAGCGCGCCTCATACTTCTCCACCAGCACCGGATCCGGCTCAACGGTGTCAACAACATGCACCAGCTTCTCACATGCCGCCTGTACACTCTCATATTCCCCGCAGCCCACTGCCGCAAGGATCGCTCCGCCATATCCCGGTCCCTCCTCGCTCTCTATGAGATCAAGCTTAAGGTTTAAAACAGCCGCAAGGATCTTCTTCCACAGCGGGCTCTTTGCACCGCCGCCGCAGATCTTGGAGCGTTCGATCCGGATGCCCAGACTGCGCGCCACCTCGAGGGAATCCCTGAGACCGAACGCTACGCCTTCTAACACCGCCTGCGTCATATCTTCCCGTGTGGTGTCCATCGACATTCCAAGAAACATGGCTCTCGCATCCGGGTCGTTGTGCGGAGAGCGCTCCCCCATCAGATAAGGCAGGAAAAAATACCCGGTTTTCTCCCAGATTTTTAATCTTTTCCTGCTCCCGCGCATACTCCGTCGTCTTTAAAATCTCATCCATCCACCACTTGTTGCAGGATGCCGCCGAGAGCATACACCCCATCAGATGATAACCGCCATCCGCGTGATCAAAGGAATGCAGGGCATTGTGTGCGTCCACACCAAACTTTTCACTGGAGATAAAGAGCGTGCCGCTCGTTCCAAGCGACAGGTTGCATCTCCCCTCACCGACCGTACCGGTGCCGACGGCTGCCGCCGCATTATCGCCCGCTCCCGCAATGATCTTTACTTCAGGAGAAAGTCCCAGTTCTTCCGCGATCTCTGGCTTTAAGGTTCCCACCACCTCATAGCTCTCATAAAGCTTCGGAAGCTGCTCTCTTTCCACATGGCAGATCTCAAGCATCTGCTCCGACCATGCCCGGTGTTCCACATCAAGGAGCAGCATACCGGAGGCGTCCGAATAATCGGTGCAGAACGTTCCGGACAGGCGGTATGCGAGATAATCTTTCGGCAGCATGATCTTTTTCACCCGTTTCCACAGATCTGGCTCATGCTTTTGCATCCAGAGAATCTTTGGCGCCGTAAATCCGGCGAAGGCAATATTCGCGGTATATCCCGACAGTGTTTCCTTTCCGATCACCTGATTTAAGTAATCGGTCTCTTCTGCCGTGCGCCCGTCGTTCCAGAGGATCGCCGGACGAATCACTTCATCCCGCTCATCCAATGTTACCAGACGATGCATCTGCCCCCCGAAGCTGATCCCCGCCACCCGGCTTTTTATCACATTCCGCCAGAAGTTCTTTTAAGCCGTCGATCGACTGTTCATACCAGTCTGCCGGATTCTGTTCCGACCAGCCCGGATGTGGAAATGAAAGATCGTAGGTGCGCGATGCAATTTTTTTTATTTTACCATCGACATCCATCAGCAGCAATTTTACTGCTGATGTGCCAAGATCAATTCCTATATATAACATACTCTCCCCCTTTTCTTATCATTGCAAGACTTCGCTATGCACTGCAAGACTTCGCTATGCACTGCAAGACTTCGCTATGCACTGCAAGACTTCGCTATGCATTGCAAGACTTTTCTATGCAAACGGATTCTCCGTCGGATAGCGCACGCCTGCCGGCTGGTTATAACCGATCTCCTCCACCGGCACACCGATATACTTAAATACTTCGTACAGCGCCTTGCCGTAATGGGCGAATGCCACCGCGCCGTGGTGCGGAAAATTCTTCTCAATCAGCACATGGCGGTAAAATCTTCCCATCTCAGGGATGGCGAAAACACCGATCGATCCAAAAGATCTTGTCGCCACCGGAAGCACCTCCCCCCATGTGCGATATAAGCGCGGAGCTTCGCAGTCTGCGGTGCTCTGCAGACGGAAAAAACGTAATGTCCCCCGGCATGATGTCCCCCTCAAAGGTTTCCGTTTGTCACCTCGACCGGAAGGCTTCTCGCCATGATCTTCTGATTGCGCATCTCACAGAACGCAAAGCTTTCCGGAAGTGGTATTTCCACAGTGGAATCCCATAAAGGTATCCTTTAACGTATATGGATATTTTCCCTCGATCTCTTCCTCATACATATCTGCCGGCACCGAGTTATTGATGTCAAGCAGTGTCACGGCATCTTCGCTCACCACGGTGCCGATGAACTCGCTTAAACAGCCGTAAATATCCACCTCGCAGGACACCGGAATTCCCTGTCCGGTCAGACGGCTGTTGACGTAACACGGGACAAAACCGAACTGTGTCTGGAATGCCGGCCAGCACTTACCGGCAATGGCCACATACTTGCGGTAGCCTTTGTGATCGCGCACCCAGTCTTTTTAAAGGTCAGTTCATACTGCGCCAGCTTTTTGCAAGCACTTCCGGCTTTTTATTCCCGGCTCCAAGCTCCGCCTCCATCTCTGCCACAACCGCCGGGATTCTCTCATCCCCGTCATGTTTATGGAACGCCTCGAATAAATCAAGCTCTGAATTTTCCTCAATCTCCACACCCAGATTGTAAAGCTGCTTTATCGGTGCGTTGCAGGCAAGGAAATTTAACGGTCTTGGTCCAAAGCTTATGATCTTTAAATTGGAAAGCGCAACTACCGCGCGGGCGGCGATCGGCTCAAATTCATGAATCATGTCCGCACATTCCTCTGCCGTTCCAACCGGATACTCCGGAATGTATGCCCTGATATTGCGAAGCTTTTAAGCTATAGCTGGCATTTAACATTCCACAGTAAGCATCCCCTCTGCCATCCAGCAGACTGTCCCCGATTCTTCCGCCGCAGCAATAAACATTTTCGGTCCGTCAAAATGCTTTGCCAGCAATGTCTCGGCGATCTCCGGTCCAAAATTGCCGAGGTATACGACCAGTGCATCACACCCGGCCGCCTTCACATCCTCCAGTGCCTGCACCATATGTATTTCGCTCTCCACGATGCAGATCGGACATTCATAGATGTGATCCTTTCCGTACTTTTTCGTGTAAGCGTCCATTAACGCCTTTCTCCGGTTCACCGACAGGCTCTCCGGGAAGCAGTCTCTGCTGACTGCCACAACTCCGATCTTAATCTCCGGCATATTTTCTTTGTTCATAAAAATCTCCTTTCCGTTTCAAAAATAGAAACCTTCCTGTTCCGTTTTTTCCTGTATCTTTCTTACACCTCAATATTGACCCCCAAAAGTCCGTTAAAAACACCACGGATTCCTGCTTCCTCATGTGCGATCAGCCACTTGTTCTTCGCAGTCATAAGCGCATCCTCTCCGCTTTTGGGCAAGGCAAAATCAATCTCTGTATTCGTTCCTTTCGGAAGAATCACAATACATTTAAATCCTTCCTCCCCGTCATTGCACGGCGCATAGTGAAGTGTGTCGTTCCATACATCTCAACAACCGTTCCCGCCGGGACAAAAAATGCTTCCACCTTGGATGTGTCATAAGTAAACGCATCGGTCACATCCGGCAGCCATCCTAACAGCAGCACCATATTGGTCACCGCAATATTGATCTCCGAATTGCGGTGATCCTCCAACGCATTTAATCTGTGATTGCTGCCGTTACAATAACCGATCTGAATCGGAAGTCCGCCGTAGATCCGTCTGGCAAACTCTCCCGCCTCCGGCAGCACCTCCAGTTCCTCCATGGATGGCACATAAATGACATCCTCCGGCAGCGGCGTGTGTTCCATCTCGCGGATCAGTCTCGTGCAGTCAAAGCCGCTCCAGACTTTCCCATACCTGCGGAACTTTTCGTCTTTAATTGAATAAATCTCCATGATTCCCCCCTGTTTGTGCTCCTTTCCATAAGTGTACCTTATGAGCAGAGTATAACAGGAGACAGTCATGGAGACTACCTGTTTCTTGTCTTTTTCCAATGTCACTTTTTTTGTCTTTTTATCTAATTTATTTATCAGTGAAATAATTCTTCCCGCACAGAGACGGATTTCCTTTTCCGACAGCCTTCCGTCTGCATACGCCTGCCGGATATCCGCATCATCTTTCTCACTTCCCGGCATAATCAGATCATTTCCGGCTTCGATACACTTCCATGGAATACTGCCGTCTTCCGGCGCTGTTGTACTCCAGTCCGACATGAGTACACCGTCAAATCCCCACTCTTCTCTGGCAATTACAGTGCATAGCGCTCTGCTGTTTGCCGCGTGAACTCCATTGACCCGGTTGTAGGATGTCATGATTGCAACCGGTGCGCTTTCTTTGACTGCAATCTCAAATCCCCTAAGATAGATCTCCCTTAGGGGCTCTCTCTGAAATATGCACATCGACCCCCATACGGTTGTCTTCCTGATTGTTGCATGCAAAATGCTTGATCACAGCTCCACAGGTTCCCTCCTCCTGTACACCTCGGACAAACCGCAGCAGCCATCTTGCCTGAGAGAAATGGATCTTCCGAATAATATTCAAAATTCCGCCCGCACAGCGGATTCCGATGGATATTCATTCCCGGTGCCAGCCACAGATCAATATGGAATTCTTTCATTTCATGTGATACCGCTCTTCCGAAAGACTGCAGCAGTTCCTCATTCCAGGTCTGCGCCATTGCCGTTCCGACCGGAAACGCCGTACAGAACTGATAGTAGGTCTTGGCATTCTCATGCTTTTGCATCGGCTCCAGATAGCCATTTTCCAGTGCTCCCAGTACACTTTTTTCCATAGACTTTCCCCGAATCTGCGTCTACCTCATACGACTGATGCAGCCGGATTCCTGCCGGTCCGTCCGCCATGATTAACGCCCTTATTCCATAGGGCTGTTCCAGCGCATGTGTTGTCTCTCCCGCCGATCCCGGGACACGGATTCCCGCCGCGCCGAGTGTACTGCTGTTTTGTTCCACATGGCCATATAAGAGCGGAATCAGTTCCTCTGCCGGTATTTTTCCGGTCAGATGCACTTTTTGCTCTTCAGCGGCAGAAAGCTTTCCTGCATCGCTCTCTGCTGCCTCCAGCCGGCATGTGTGCTCTGTGATCGTCCGTTCGTACACATCAAATTCCCATGCCTGTTCTAACTTTTGTGAATCGGCACCGATCCATATGCCATACGTTCCGGCTTCCAGATACCAGGCACTCTGTTCTTCCGAAAAACTTGCAAGCATGTTTTTTGGTATTTTAATCTCCAGCTGCTGTATTTCCCCGGCAGCAGACATTTTGTTTTGGCGAATCCCACCAGCCGCTTTTTTTCCTTTTTTCCATTCCGGTCTGCGGGAATGTCGCATAGACCTGCACTGTCTCCTTCCCGGCATAGGTTCCACCCGTATTCTGCACAGACACTGCAAGTTCCAGGGAATTCGTTTCCTCGCGTACAGACCGCTGGCGGATGTGGAATGATGTGTAGGAAAGTCCGTACCCGAACGGAAATAATACCGGCAGATTTTCCCGGTCAAAATGACGGTATCCAACGAAATTTCCTCCCGGTATTCTTCCTTTTCCAGAGCTCCGTTCCTGTATCCATAAGTGTCCGCTGACGGATAATCCCCGTAATGTCTCGCCCATGTCGCCGTAAGTTTTCCGCTTGGAACCGCCTTTCCAAACAGGATGTCCGCCACCGCATAACCACCTGCCTGTCCCGGCTGGGAAATATTTAACACAGCCCGTATATTTTTTTGCCTGCTCTAAAAATGTCTGTCAGTTCTACCGGACCACCGGTGTTCAGCAGGAGCACTACCGGAATCTTTTTCTCATTCAAAAATAACAGGTCTTCCTGTTCCCTGCGGCTTAATTCATAGTCGCCGCGCTCTTTTCTGCGGTCACTTCCCTCACCTGAAATGCGGCTTAGCACATAAACTGCCACCCCTGCCCCGGCAATGTCCTGTTCTGTAACCGCTCTTCCCTCCGGGAAACAGAACGGATGATTGAATTAATGCGTCAAACGGATTCTCAACCCGTTTTGTTTCTTCGAGAACCAGTTTTTTCCATTCCTCTCTCGCCTGCTCATACCGCTTTTCATAGTCGCACAGCCACGCTTCACTTTGTGATCATTGCGCCCGCTTCCAGCAGTCCCTGATAGACAGAAATTGTCTTCCGGTTGTTGACATCCCCTGAGCCGATTCCACCTTTTACCGTCTTTTTTTTGCCCCGCTTCCAAACAGCGCCATAGGAACATCCAAAGGCAGCGGCAGAAGCGATTCATTTTTAATAAAACCATTGCCTCTTCTGCCACTTTTCTTTGCCAGAACATCATGCACCTGCTCCCCGGATGGACGTTCTTTCCTCTATGGTTCCACTATATCTCCATTCTCTTTTTTTTTTCCATATTCTCTGCTTTTCCTTCAAAATGACAGAAAGAACCATACAGAATTTTCTTCCATATGATTCTCTGTCCAGATCGTGTTTACTCTTTCACTCCACCAAGTGTCACACCGGCGA
>VOFJ01001628.1_pt1 | contig 27884 bp, 42 predicted proteins | sample 5384081 | NCBI WGS metagenome assembly VOFJ01 (sample SAMN12384729, study PRJNA508395) | human gut metagenome | isolation source: healthy gut I | host: Homo sapiens | reverse complement strand
TACCAGGAGATCTACGACTATAAAAACATCTGATCAGAAGTGCATCAATCAGCCACTTTAACGGTGAATATGAACGAAACACTGGCTAAGCAACCGCCCCCTAATCACAAACCTGCTCAAAAATGCTTTTATCACACAATAAATCACAAGGAAAAATCGACATCGAAATTCCAGTCGATCACCCCTTACCATTTGCAATACCGGTCACCCGGAAGCACTGGATGCCTCCATATTCCATCGTTTCTATCAAGGCAAACATACCGGTGAAGGCTCCAGCGGCCTGGGCCTGTCTATTGCCGAATCGATCTGCAAATTATATCAGCTTCACATCCGATATTATTATACAGGAAAGCATTGTTTCCAGATCGATTTTCTCAATAAGTCGAAATAAAAATTCATTTTTTTCCCGATTTCAAAATCTTTTTCAGTTTTGGGTTCTACTTTTGAATTGTAAAACTTAAAATTTGAAAGCTATGAAACAAATCATTTTATTATTTGCCTGCCTGTTCGCTTTGCAGGGCTTAGCGAAAAGCCGACGACGATAGAGCAATTACAGTCGATCAACTACCTCAAAAAGCTCAGAATTTATCCAAAAGTATTTCCCTAAGAATGAAATTTCCCTGGCCAAAATGGAAAAAAAGACTTTTGGGAAAAGAAATATGAAGTTGTATTTGTCAACGGAGAAAAAGCTGAATTTCTGAAAGACGGCTCATGGGAAAAAAGTCGACTGTAAATATTCTACAGTACCGACAGGAATCGTACCTCAAGCCATTAAAGACTACGTAAGCAAACACTACCCGGAAGCTAAAATTTTGAAAATTGAACAGGGACAGTAAAACTTATGAAGTAAAATTGAACAATCAGCTTGAACTCGAATTCAACAAAGCATTTTCAACTCATCGATATCGATAATTAATTAAAAATAAATAACTATGAACTTATACGCATTATTTTTTCGGATTAGCCCTATTCGGCTTTTTGCAGTTGCGACAACGACGATTCGGTAACCCCTGATCCTCAAGCCCGCCAAGCTTTTTTGAAAGTAAATATCCCAACGCCACACAAGTGGAATGGGAAAAGAAAACAAATTACCTGATAGCAGAATTCATCGACAATCAACTCGACGGGAAAGCCTGGTTCGATGCTACAGGCCGATGGTATATGACCGAAACCGAGTTGACCCACACCAGCCAACTGCCTGAGGCCATACAAAAAGCTTTGGCAAACAGTGAATATGCACAATGGTATATCGACGATATCGATCGTTTGGAGCGTAACGAAACCGAAACGATTTATGTCATCGAAGTGAAAAAAAAAGACAAACAAGAATACGATCTCTATTATTCAGCCGACGGAATTTTTGGTCAAAGTTCAGGCCGACCTAACCGATGACGATTACGAAAACTATCTTCCCGACGCCTCGGAATTACCGGCTTCGCTCCAGCAATTCATCAATGACAAATATCCGACTTGCCGTATCATCGAAACTGAAACCGAACATAACCGTACAGAGGTAGATATCATACACGAAAACCGCAGCAAAAAGTGATATTCGATGCCTCCGGCAATTGGCTGAATACCCATTACGATGTCCGCCAAAACGAAGTTGAAACCGCCGTAATGAATGCCTTGAAAACTTCGGCTTATGCCGATTATATCATCGACGATATTGAACGTTACGAAACGCCGGATCAAACCTATTACCTGTTCGAACTCGAAAAAGGAGCCAAAGAAATCGAAATAAAAATAGATCTGTCAGGAAACTGCTTTAAACAGTGACAACGGGCAAAACGGACAAGGGTTTGAGATAGTTTCTGAAACCCTTGTAATCGTTTAAACCTATACCGCCGCAGCATAACAGATAAACTCCGGGGACGTATCGATGTGAAATCGGAATTCACCCACACTTTTAAAGTCCGCCGATATGAAAATGTTTCAAGGCATGTACAATACCTTCGTCGTCGACACCGGATGTAACGAAATCGGCGTGCCGCTGCACTTCTTCGGAAGCATTTCCCATAGCCACCCCTATTCCGGCATATTCCAACATAGGAATGTCATTTCCTCCATCCCCGAAAGCCATCGTCTCTTCGCGGGAAATTCCGTAATAAGCCAATATTTTTTCCATTCCGATACTCTTGTTTCCCCAACCGGCACGACATCGGTAAACAACGGATTCCAGCGGGTAGCCTCACATTCCGGTAAGGCCTGCATAATCCGGTCTTCCTGTTGCTCTGAGAAAAACGCAATCAACTGAAAAACCCCTTCCCGGGTAGCCTCATGAATATCTTTCACTACCGGTTCCGGAAAATCCAGCATCCGGAATACCTCCCGGGTATGCTGATTATTATAGTTGATAAACATATCCTTCTCCCGGACAAAAATACAGGGGAAGGTCTCCTTCTCTTCCTGATACTTTATCAGATGTTCCAAGGCGATCTCCGGAATCATCCTCCGGTAAATGACCCGATCCCGTCCGATATAACAACAACTGCCATTCAGGGTCACATACCCGTCGAACTCCAGATCACCCAGATTATTAATTACTTGTAAATGCCGCCCGGTAGCTATAAATACTTTTTATTCCCTGAGTCCTTAACTGCCGGATAGCTTGCCGGGTAGCTTCGGAAACCCGGTGAGTGTCGAAACTCACCAATGTTCCGTCTATATCAAAAAAAACTGCTTTTTATCATCCTACACTCCTCTGCCTGTTCCCTGTTATTTTATATCACTGATTTTACAAACTTCAAGGAAAGATGCCCCGCGGACATGTCCGAAACTTCCTCCGATCACCAGGATCTGATCTTCAGGCTGGTAACCGTTCTGCAATAATACCTGTGGAATGTCCCGCATAAACTCATCCCTTGAATGGGGTTTTACGGAAAAATAAGGTCTCACCCCGAAAGAAAGAGCTAATTCGCGCATCACATGTTCGTCGTAACAACGGGCATATACAGGCAAACCGCCCCGAAAAGCCGACAGATAACGGGCTGTACGTCCGGAAAGCGTGTCAACCACAATCGCCTTGATGGGCAACATGGTAGTCATCCGGACAGCCACTCTGGCCAAAGCTGCTGTAATCTCATTATTAATACGAACTAAATTCCGGTTGGCATCGGGCGGTAAAATCGACTCATTGGCCTCAGCAACACGGCTCATCACTTTAACGGCTTCCAAAGGATAATCTCCATAAGCCGTCTCCCCACTCAGCATAATGGCATCCGTTCCACTGAAAACAGCATTGGCAATATCGCTCACCTCGGCCCGGGTCGGACGCGGATGGTCGATCATCGTGTGCAACATCTGGGTTGCGATGATCACCGGCTTTTTACTCTCGATACATTTATTGACGATATAGCGCTGAATCAGGGGGGGATATCTTTTCAGCATCGATCTCGATAGCTAAATCCCCTCTGGCCACCATCACGCCATATACATGATCGAGAATCTCATCGATATGATTCACCCCTTCCTGATTTTCTATTTTTTTGCAATAATTTTGATGTTGCTATGCTGTTCATCAAAATTTGCTGGATTTCCATCACATCCTGCTTATTTCTGACAAAAGAATGGGCGATGAAATCCAATTTATTATCCATAGCGAACTGAATAAATTTCCGGGTCTTTATCACTTAACGACTCGAGATGCATGTTCACTCCCCGGCACATTGATACTCTTCTTATCTTTTTATCTCTCCGGATTCGAAGCTTCCAATTCGAGACAGTTTTCTTTTTATCCCGTACGATCAGCTCGACATCCCCGTCATCTACCAGAATTTTATCGCCGATCTGAACATCACGGACAAAATGTTCATAAGACACATGGATCAACTTTTCAGCCACCAAAGTCCGGTCACCCGTCATAAAAATAATTTCCCCCCTTCCCGACACACGGACAGGCACGACAATATCACAAGTTCTGACTTCGGGGCCTTTGGTATCGATCAACAAGGCGATCTGATCTGAGACAGCACGTACATTCCGTACCACTTTCATCGCTTCGTCGAGCGTCTGGTGAGCAGTATTCAACCGAACCATTCATCCCGGCTTCATACAACTCTCTTAAAAAGCCTATTTCGCATCTTTTATCCGAAATGGTTGCGACAATCTTTGTTCTTTTCATTTAGTAATTTATTTATCCGTTATATTTTTTATATACGCAATCCGTCCTTTTCCGTATACATTATTTTTTCATTAATCAAAGCCAATAAAGGCTAATTCATAAGATTTCAGTCCGAACCCCATGATCACGCCCCGGCAAACAGCTGTCAGATAAAAAACATGCCGGAAAGCCTCCCGCCGGGCTGTATTGGAAATATGTACCTCGACCACCGGGCTTTAACCGCAGCAATCGCATCGGCTAAAGCGATCGAAGTATGGGTATAGGCACCTGCATTCAAAATAATCCGTCGTAACTGAAACCTACCTCGTGGATCTTATCGATCAGTTCCCCCTCTACATTGGATTGAAAACAGGAAATATCCACCGACGGATATTTATTTTTTAACTGACGAAAATAATCTGTAAATGTTTCTTTTTCCATACACCTCCGGTTCCCGCACTCCCAGTAAATTCAAATTGGGGCCATTAAGTAATAATATCTGCATTTTCTCCGTATTTGTGATCTAAACTTATTCTACAAAATTACTCATTTTTTCTAACTTTTACGTCGGTATTTCAAAATTTCTAATATCAAATTCCTACTTTTTACTATATTTGTTCAAAATCTCAAATCCATAATAATCAACTTTTTACACAAATGTATTTGTTAATTATTTTACTTTTTACATAGTTAAATTCAGAAAAATATAAATCGAATAAAAAAAAAAAAAGATATACCTTTTAGGCATTAATTAAAAAATATACTGTGTGATAAGGTGGACTTTTGTTTAATTATTAATACATATAAATTTGACAACAATGACTTGGGAAGATGCTATTGAAAGTTACAAAACTTATCTGATTTTAGAAAAATCACTTTCATCGAATTCAGTAGAAGCTTACTTAAACGACATTAAGAAGCTGGCAAAGTATTGCGCTGACAAACATCACGTTACAACGCCTGATGCGATATCCTACGACCATCTGAAAGATTATTTGATGTTTATAAACGAAGTTGGAGTTACCAATCGTACACAAGCGAGATGTATTTCCAGTATTCGTTCATTTTATAAATTTTTTTAGTATTCGACGGACAGTTGGAAAACAATCCGACCAAATTACTCGAAAGCTCCGAAAATCGGACGGAAATTACCGAACATCCTGACAACCGAAGAAATCGACGCCATGTTGAATTCTGTAGAGATGTACAAACCGGAAGCCCAGCGTAATAAAGCCATTATCGAAATGCTTTATTCCTGCAGGATTACGCGTTACAGAGCTGATCAGTATAACAATTATCCAACATCAATTTCCGTCAGGGAGTTGTGAAAAATCGAAGGGAAAGGGAACAAAGAACGGATGATTCCACTGAGCAAAAATGCAAAACAGGAAATCAAACAATATATGAAAGTATACCGCGATTACCTGAAATTGAAAAAAGGATACGAAGATGTTTTATTCCTGAACAAACGGGGAACTGCTCTTTTCGAGAGTAATGGTGTTCAATATTATCAAACACCTGGCTACCCGTGCCGGAATCAAGAAAAAATGTGTCTCCTCATACTTTCCGTCATTCTTTTTTGCTTCTCATTTGGTGAGTGGAGGAGCAGACCTGAGAGCGGTACAAGATATGTTGGGACATGAATCCATCCTGACAACAGAAATTTATACCCATCTCGACGATCATTATCTGAAAGATACAATTAATAAATTTCACCCGCGTTCCAAAGGGAATGAGGAAGAAACGAAATAATAAATAAAAAAAAGAGCGTGAACAACGCTCTTTTTTTATCTTTCGCGGCAAAATAAAATACGATGGAAAATAACGAGGAAATACTAAAGAAAATCAGCAGCGGAGATCCCGAAGCAATCGCAGAAGCTGTCGATACCGTAAAGGAAAACGGCGACCTGGTTATTGCCGGTAAATTACTGGACATCCTGTCCCAGCCTCTCGCACCGTCGACAATCACTATCATCGCCAATTTGCTGGCCGATATTAAAGATAATCAGTTCAAAGACCTGTTAATCCAAAAACTGGAACAGACTTCCGAAGGAACGCTCAAGAAGGAATTACTTCGGATTGTCTGGGAATCTTCATTGGACTACTCCTCCTATTTAGATCATTTTTTACAAATCTTGCAGGAGGACGATTTTACTGTAGCTTTCGAAGCTTCCACAGTGATTGAAAATCTGGTTCCTCACCTGATGCCAGAACAACGGACAAAATTAACCGACATACTGCAAATATTTCCCGAAGACAAAAAGTTTTTAGCTGAAAATATACTGGAAGAACTCTCAGTTATCAGGAGTGAGCCACCACCTTTTTACGACCTCTACTTTTTCTTCCATAGGCATCCCGGATTCCAACCAATGGATATCGAATCCATCGCGTTCCATTTTCCGGAACCAGGTCATTTGCCGTTTAGCAAACTGATGAATGGCCACGTTCAATTGTTGCACCATTTCCTCATAGCCCAACTGTCCGGTCAGGTACAGCGTCAGGTATTTATATTCCAAACCGTAATAAATCAAATCTTCGGGCTTCACACCACTTTGCAAAATCCGTTCCACCTCCTCCACCATGCCCTGCTGCAAACGGGCATGTAATCGCTGCGTGATACGCTCACGCCTCACCTCCCGGCTCACGTCTACCCCCTGACAACCAAAGGATGGATCTGAGGAAAGTCTTTCTCCTCATAAGGATGTGTCTTATAATATTCTTCAATTTCTATCGCCCGGATGGCCCGTTTAGGTGTATCTATCTCTGTCGTATTATGCAATTTCTTATATGTCGCCAAACGAGCGGCCAATTCCGGCAAAGACAGTCCGGCCAATGAAGCCCGCAAATCCTCGTCGACCGGTACAGCCAATAACTTATACCCTTTCAACACAGCCTCCACATACAAGCCACTTCCACCGCATAACACAGGCAAAAACACCCCGCTGCCTGCAATCTTCCCAAACCTTCACAAAGTCCGACTGATATTCAAAGACATTATATTTATACCCAGCCTCCACAACATCGATCAAATGGTAAGGAATTTTTTTCCCCCCATACATACTCATCCAGATCCTTACCGGTCCCGATATCCATCCCCGATATACTTGCCGGGAATCGGCACTGATGATCTCTCCGCCGAATGCAGCAGCCAAACGAACAGCCAAATTCGTCTTTCCACTCGCAGTCGGTCCGACGATACACAACAAATCAAACATTTTATCTTCGATTACGTATTACCCAGGCAAAGGTAGTGAAAATATAAATGATAAATTAATTACAAGCCAAAAGGAGGGTTAAATACGGAGTAAAAAACTATATTTTGTAAAAAGATGGAAATTTCCATTCGGATAAGGGAAAAGTTAAGAAAAAGGATTGATTACAGTATGTCTGTTTTACTGCGGTTTTCATTCCGCTCTCTTAGGTCAATCTTTATCCAGAAGCAAACAAAACAATAATATGGTAACGAGTCGGCACTATTCTTCGGCCTTTGCAGGTCCGCAAAATAAAAGTCGTATCCTCCTTTTCTTTCGGGAGAATACGACTTCCGGGATACTCCCGGGTAAAAACTATACCATACAATTATTCACGTCGTTCGATACACCGGCAGATCCGATTCTAACAGAAAGCAACAAAATAAAGATCATCCGGATGGGTGAATTATACCGGTATATTTTCTCTCAATACCATGCACTGGACACTGCCCGTCAAGCGTTAATCCCTATTCGCCGATTATACCCACAAGCCTGCATCCGGGAATACCAGGAAGGAAAATTAGGCCCCTATTATAGATATGAATATTGACCATAGAATAAATGACAAAAACTTATGATGCAAGATGAAAACATTCTGATCCGGGCACTCGAACCCGAAGATTTGGAGTACCTCTACAAGTGGGAAAACGATATGGACCTTTGGGATGTCAGTGACACCCTGACCCCATTCTCTCATTTCACACTGAAAAAATACATTGAAAATGCCCATGTAGACATTTATACCAGCAAGCAATTGCGGCTGATGATTACACGTGTCGATACCCAAGAGCCCATCGGACTGATCGACCTGTACGATTTCGACCCTTATCACCAGCGGGCCGGCCTGGGAATCATGATTCACAATATGGAAAACCGCAAACAAGGCTATGCCAGCTCGGCGATTAAGCTCATGCTGGATTATTGTTTCGAAACCCTGGGCTTGAATCAGGTATACAGTAGTGTGCCCAGTTGTAACGTGGCCAGTCTGAAACTCTTCGAAGCCACGGGCTTTACCCAAACCGGTTACCGGAAACAATGGTTAAAAAAGGGGTAATGAATGGGAAGATGTCATTTACTTCCAGCAACTTGCCTCTACCTGGAATAACAACTAAATAATCTCGCATACGCTATAAACCTTTGTTCGGATAGATTGTCTTATATAATATAAAACCAATTTTTATAGAAAACATTTATTGAACTAAAAAAGCGATTATGAAAAAAGTTAGTATTCTTAGCCACCACATTATTGATGTTCCTGGCCATAACAGTAAATGCCCAACAAAGGGGCCCGCGTGAACGAATGACTCCGAACAGCAAGCGACCCGGACGGTCGAACGCCTGACCACCGAATTAAAGTTGACAGACAAACAACAGGCAGACCTGAAAAAATGGTATACCGAATCGTTCAAAAAGCGTGAAGAAGCCATGCAGCAAAACCGGGATAACCGTGAAGCCATGCGTGATCAAATGAAAAAGACCGTGAAGCTGCAGACGCCGAACTAAAAAAAGTATTGACCGAAGAGCAATATAAAACCTACAAGGCCAAACGAAGAAAAACGCATGAAAGAGTGGCAACAAAGAGGTCGTCAAGGTGGCGGACACCCTCAACGATAAAATAATTGATAACCTGAAAGCAACAACTTTCAGGTTATTTTTTATCCTAGCCCTATCCCCTGTTCATTCCAGCCCGAATTGACAAGCTCTTCATCCATACACACGCATAGACTTTGTTCCATCCAATCGACCATAACAACATAAAGAATATCTTAATTAAAGCCTTTATAGTTTACTTTCGTCCTGCCTCCCGACCTAAGTTCCTACTTCTGGTTATATCATCAAATCTTTCACACTCCCCACGATACATCATCCAACAACTTACCACAATTTCCTACAACAGCTCCAAAGAGAGTAGTCCGACTTTCTGCATCGGTAAGTGATGGCTTATGACATGTACAATACATTGATTGTTAATATGCTCGTATGGAGGATTTCCCTTTGAATTGTACGATGCAGCATATTATGCTGATTGACTATCAATACTTTATGGCTTAAAAGATAGAAGCCTCAAAAATTACTTGTTTTTTTTGCCGAAAATCGAAGATTTATTTATATTAACATTAGTTTATCTTCAAACGGAGGGAAAAAAAGAGGAAAATGAATCTCTTTTGCTCCGAAACTTCCGGTTCGCAAAAAGATAAAGCTTATCTGTGATTATTTCGCCGATTATGGATGCAAAATCGTAAATGAGTTCACGGATTTTTTAGCTTATAATTGGGTGGCTTTCGATTTTGGTAGAGCTATTTCTTTTTCTTCCCTCTTTTTAGTTTTACTTTAATGCGTGTATATATGAATACAGGGATAAAGTAAAGTTACTTTTCGTTTGAATGGGCAAACTAATATTAAACAGACACAGTAAGGAGTGTTTGTTTAGGTCTGTATTATAACGAATAGTATTTTATTTCGAATAGATGTATACGGTGCTTTTGAATAATATGATGGCATTTAATTTTGAAATTCTATTCCAAATGGCTATGTCTATGACTAATTTATATAATTTTGATGCGATTTTCATGTATAACATATCATTAAATAAATAAAAAAGTAGCATCTTTTGCATATTATATGATGTATTGATATGGCAAAGAATACAATGGGAACTAAGTTGCCCCGAAAATTGGAGCAGAAGATGTCGATTGTAGGAGAACAGATTAAACTGGCTCGCTTACGCAGGAATCTGAGTGTTGCTCAGGTTGCTGAACGTGCTACCTGTTCTCCGTTGACTGTATCACGAATAGAGAAAGGTATACCGACAGTGGCAATCGGGATCTATTTGCGTGTGTTGTATGCTTTACAGCTTGACGATGATATTCTGTGGTTGGCCAAAGAAGATAAACTAGGGAAAACATTACAGGATTTGAGTTTGAAGACGAGGAAAAAGAGCCTCGAAAAAGGGATAAAACTCACTTTTTTCCTGCAAATAAGTCGATAATGACTCTATCAGGATAAAAAATACAGCTTAAAAGTTTGTATTATGCTATAAAAAACATTATGTTTGCACTGCATAATAATGTGGACTATGAAATTTGTTGATAGAATAGATGAAGCAACACGACTGAAGGATGCTCTTGCAAGAGAGAAATCCTCGTTAGTTGTGATGTTTGGTCGCAGACGATTGGGTAAATCAACGCTTATTAAAAGGGTGTTGTCAGAAAAATGATGTATACTTCCTTGCAGACCGTTCGGAAGGTCAACATCAGAGGGCATTACTTGCAAAAGTGATAGCACAGGTGTTTCCTGATTTTGAGAAGTTGTCGTATCCCGATTGGGAGTCGATGTTTCGTGCGGTTAATTATCGAACAGACAAACGTTTTACTTTGTGTTTGGACGAATTTCCGTATCTTGTGGAGCAATCTCCTGAACTGCCGTCTGTATTGCAGAAACTTGTTGATGAGAAACAGTTGAAGTATAATCTGGTGCTTTGTGGTTCATCACAAAATATGATGTATGGGTTGTTTCTTGATTCTACTGCGCCTCTTTATGGTCGTGCTGATGAGATAATGAGACTTACCCCTATACGTTTACCCTATATTCAGGAGGCATTGAACCTTAATGCGATGAACGCTATTGAAGAGTATGCTATATGGGGCGGTGTGCCGCGCTATTGGGAACTGAGGGAAAACAGAATTTCGCTTGATGATGCCATGTGGCATAATATCCTTTCTGTAAATGGTACTCTTTATGATGAGCCGATAAAACTGTTTCAGGATGATGTTAAAGATATAGTCAAGACTTCGACAATAATGTCTTATATCGGTACTGGTGCAAACCGTCTTTCTGAAATTGCTGCACGATGCAATGAACCAGCAACTAATCTGTCGCGTCCATTGAAGAAACTTGTTGATCTCGGTTTTTTGGAAAAAGATGTTCCGTTCGGGATTGATGAAAAAAGAATGCGAAAAAGAGCCTCTACAAGATTGCCGATCCATTTATGGCATTCTACTATCAGTTTGTTGTTCCTAATCGTTCGTTCATTGAACTTGATCGTCGCTTACCAATCGAACAGGCTTTAATTGCTCATTTCTCTGAGTATGTGAGTATGCAGTGGGAAAAAACAGTGTCGGGATGCCGTAACAGGAAATCGTGTTAACGGAATAGTTTATGGCAAGGCAAAACGTTGGTGGGGTTCTGTGCTCAATGAGGATAAGAAGCCAGAACAAGTCGAATTCGATGTAATGGCAGAATCGCTTGATAAAAAGTATCTACTGGTCGGTGAATGTAAATGGACAACTCAGGAGAATGGTAAACAGCTAACAGCAGAACTTCTCCGCAAAAGCTAATCTATTGCCGTTTGCCAAGAACTATACCATCGTTCCGATGCTGTTCCTTAAGAATGCTTCGAAAGGTGATTTCGAGAATGTGATGTTGCCGGAAGATGTTGTTGAGTTAATGAAATAAAGGAATCTCAAATCCACTATTTGACAGAGTTATTAGATGGCAAAAAAACAATAAATAAAAAGAACTTACAGGTGCACAGGACTTATATAATTTTTTTTTTTGTTTGAGGCCTGTAATATAATACGCGGTCCTGTAAGCCAAGATAATTTTTAGGATTATATCACGCCTTTGCTTTATTACAAGCGGATATCTGATGTTTATGATGAAGAAACAGAAGAAGCTTTAATATCAAGTGGTGGTGATAAGGAGTATGCATCTCTGCCAGAACAACATCGTTTTGTTATTCCTGATGGTTGTCATTGGCAAGAAGTCCGAGAGCGTACAGAAAATCTTGGAGCTGCCATAGTCGGTGCTATGAGGCAGATAGAGATAGCAAACCCAGATACATTGTATGGGGTGCTATCTATGTTTTCATCTCAGAAATGGACTAATAAAGCCATTCTTAATGATAGTAAAATTCGTGACCTGATAGAACATCTATCAAAGCGAGAACTTGGCAATAAGGATTACCCTGCGGATCTAATGGGTGATGCCTACGAGATACTATTAAAAAGTTTGCTTGATGACAGTAAGGCCCAGGCCGGAGAGTTTTATACTCCTCGTTCTGTTGTGAGATTATTAGTACATATTCTCGATCCGCAACCTGGTGAAACTATATATGATCCTGCTTGCGGTAGTGGAGGAATGCTTATCGAAGCTATACGGTATATGCACGATGATTTTCTTTGTTGTGGAAGTATATTTGGACAAGAGAAGAATGTCGTGAATGCGGCCATTGCTAAAATGAATCTATTCCTTCATGGTGCATCTGATTTTAATGTAATGCAAGGCGACACATTGAGGGACCCAAAAATTCTTCAAGGTGGTAATATCGCCAAATTCGATTGTGTTATAGCAAATCCTCCATTTTCTCTTGAAAATTGGGGAGCAACAGAATGGAGTTCAGATAAATATAAGCGCAATATATACGGTACACCGAGTGATAGTTGTGGCGATTATGCATGGATTCAGCACATGATATGTTCTATGGTTTCAGGGCAAGGTCGTATGGCTGTTGTAATGCCACAAGGAATTTTTGTTCCGAAATCAAGAAAACTGAAATACGAAAGCAGTTAGTCGAAAGTGATTTGATTGAAGCTGTTGTGACTTTAGGGAGATAAATTGTTTTTTATGGTACTGGACTTTCACCGTGCTTTTTGATAATACGAAGAATGAAACCGGCTCATCATTTTGGACGGATTTTTGATGATAGATGGTTCCAAAATTCTAACTCAAAAAGAGAGAGCGCAGAATATTTTAGCAGAGAATGATATAGATAGGTTATATTCACTTTATCAAAATTACTCCGATGAAGAGGACTATTCTCGAATCGTTACGTTGCAGGAGATAAGAGATAAAGAGTATAATCTTTCGCCCAATCGCTATGTGGTTTACCACAAGGAGGAAATTCGTCCTTATGCGGAAGTGTTGGCTGAGTTCAAGCACGCATATGAAGAGGTAAAGCGGTTGGAGGAAGAATTTTCATTACTCATTAACGCATAATCAATATGGCAGAAAAAGTAAAACAATATCGTCATCCGGACGACCCTATTACGCTCGATGAACTTAAAGGTTTCCTTTGGGCGGCTGCCACTCATTTGCGTGGTCAGATTGATGCGGCTGGATATAAAGAGTATTATTTTCCCTTTGCTTTTTTCAAACGCATTTCCGATGTTTATGATGAACAGTTTGAAGGTTTTGTGTGTGAAGGAGGAGTTGAGTATGCAGGTATGCAAGTAGAAGATCTCCCCATCCGTATTCCTGATGGTGCGCACTGGAGAGATGTTCGTGAGGTGACGGAAAATGTTGGTAATAAATTAGTCGAAGCATTTATTGCCATTGAGCAAGCCAATCCTGCTAAGGAAATGGATGGTAGAAAAATCGGAGGATTAGAAGGTATTTTCGGACCTAAGGATGGCTGGACCAATAAGGCGGAGATGCCTGATAATATCATTACTTCGTTGATTGAGGATTTTTCTAAATATACGTTGAGCCTAAAGGCTTGTCCTGCCGATGAGATGGGGCAGGCATACGAATACCTTGTTGGAAAGTTTGCCGATGATGCCGGAAATACTGCTCAGGAGTTCTATACGAATAGAACAGTCGTTCAACTTATGGCTGAGATACTGCAGCCACAACCGAATGAAAGCATTTATGACCCAACTTGTGGTTCCGGGGGGTATGTTGGTTAAATGTTTAGACTATCTTCGCAACAAAGGTGCAGAGTGGCAGAGTGTACAGGTGTTCGGACAAGAGGTGAATGGCTTGACTTCTTCTATTGCACGAATGAATCTTTATTTGAATGGAGTTGAAGATTTTTCGATTGCATGTGCAGATACGTTGGAGCATCCTGCATTCTTGGATGGCAGCCATCTTCGTAAGTTCGACATTGTTCTGGCAAATCCTCCTTATTCAATCAAAGAATGGAATCGTGAAAAATTCATGAATGATAAGTGGGGACGTAATTTCTTGGGAACACCTCCTCAGGGAAGAGCTGATTATGCATTTCTTCAGCATATCATAGCTTCAATGAATGAAACTCAGGGAAGATGTGCGATTCTTTTTTCCCCATGGTGTACTATTTCGTGATGAAGAATTAGAATTACGAAAGAAACTCGTTGAAATGGATATACTTGATTGTATAATAGGTTTGGGGAGCAAACTTGTTTTATAATTCTCCTATGGAAGCTTGCATATTAATATGTAACTGCTCAAAGGCTAATAGCAAAAAGAATCGAGTTTTGATGATAAATGCTGTGAATGAAGTTACAAGAAAAAATGCAGAGAGTATGTTGTTGGCAGAGCATATACAAAGGATTGTAAATGCATACCAGCAAAATAGAGAATTGGATGGCTTCTCAAGAATTGTAAGTAATGATGAAATTAGAGAAAAGAAGTTTAATCTGAATATATCATTGTATGCATATCAAAGTGTACTACAGGATGCACTTACTGTCTCTAAAGAGGATGCTATAAATGTTTGGATTTCCTCTCATAGTCAATGTATAAATGAAATGGATGAGTTAATTAAGTTGATTAAATAGTATGGGTGTAGTAAAATTAGGTGATGTCGCTCGTGAAAAGTCGACTTAAATGGACAAAAAAGTAAACAGGATGTTCCTATAGTTGGTTTGGAACATCTTATCCCTGATGAAATACGTTTTGATGCATATGATATAAATACAGATAATACTTTTTCAAAAAGGTTTGTAAAGGGACAAGTCTTATTTGGTAGACGTCGAGCTTATCAACGTAAGGCTGCAATTGCTGAATTTGATGGTATATGCTCAGGCGACATAACTGTAATAGAAGCAATAGAAGGGAAAATGGTGCCTGAGTTATTGCCTTTCATAATTCAAACACCTGTATTTTTTTGATTATGCTAATAGAGGCTCTGCTGGATCTCTATCACCTCGTGTAAAATGGGAGCATTTGGCTGATTATGAGTTCGAATTACCTCCATTAGAGGAACAAAAAATTCTTGCTGATAAATTATGGGCAGCCTATCGATTGAAGGAGGCCTATAAAAAGCTACTTGATGCCACTGATGAAATGGTGAAATCGCAATTTATCGAGATGTTTGGAACCGTTGAGAATAATACCCATAACTTTCCAATTATGACTATTGGTGAGTTTGCAAATTGTTTTGCTGGAGCAACTCCAAGCACATCTCATCCTGAATATTGGGAGAATGGAAGAATAAGATGGATGAGTTCTGGCGAGGTACACAAAGGTCATGTAGAAGATACAGATTCTCGCATTACTGAGCTTGGATATAAGAGCGCAAGTACAAGGATGGTTCCAATACATTCTATTGTAATTGCTATCGCTGGTCAAGGTAAAACTCGTGGTACTGTGGCTATTACAGAAGTTGATCTGTGTACAAATCAGTCTTTGTGTGCTATTGTACCCGACGAGCGTGTAAACTACTCATATCTTTACCATAATCTTCAGGGAGATATCTCGAACTTAGAGGTCTGTCTGGAGATGTTAATGGTAGAGGAGGTCTTAACTTGAAGATAATCCAAAAGATTCCTGTTATACTGCCTCCAATAGAGAAGCAACAACAGTTTGCATCCATTGCCCAACAAGCCGATAAAATCAAAATTTGAATTGCGTAAATCAATAGATGCAATAGATAAAGTAATTAAAAGTTTAATTAACAATTAAAATTATAGCCATATGATTGACAGAACAGTAAAATTTCCCCAAATAGGTGATGTGTCAAGTACACAATCGTATGTGCTTGTTGGGGCGAATGGTAGTGGAAAAAGTCATTTGGGAGCATGGATTGAAAAAATAATGATAAAGTTTTTACGTATCTCTGCTCAACGTGCATTATCTATTCCTGATACTATTAACATTATAAATGAAGAGGCTGCATGGAAAAAATATATTCTATGGCAATCCCACTCAAACAGATAAAGGTTATAAATGGAAGTGGGGAAAAAAGAAACATCTACACTAGTAAATGATTATGAAAGTGTTTTATCAAGTGTCTTTTCTAGGGAGACTGATGAACTTCAGTATTTAAGGATTTGTGCGATAAAGGGGATAAGCCCAATAGATATGAGACAATAGTTGAAAAAATCAAGATGATTTGGAACCAAGTATTACCACAAAGAGAGCTTGTTCTAGAGAAATTTGAAGCAAAAGCAAAGTACAAAGAGGGAGTTATATAAGGCAGGTTCTATGTCTGATGGAGAAAGGGTTTGTCTCTATCTTATTGCGCAATGCTTAATAACTCCTGATGATTATATTATTGTTGTTGATGAACCGGAAATTCACCTTCATACATCTATAATGAAAAGGCTTTGGGGTGAGATTGAAAGGTATTGTCCCAATAAGACTTTTGTTTATATAACCCATGACTTAGATTTTGCAACCTCAAGGAAAACAGCAACCAAGATATGGGTGCAGTCATATGATGGACATGATAGTTGGGAAATTTACCAGATAGAAGATAATGATGACATTCCAGAAGCTCTTTTCTTGGAAGTATTAGGTACTAGAAGTCCCATTCTGTTTGTGGAAGGGGGAAAAACTAGTTATGATTTGCCTTTATATAAAGAAGTTTTCGGTAATTATTTGGTCATCCCATGTGATAATTGTCGAAAAGTTATAGGGTTGACAAAGGCATTTAATAATGAAAAAGTAAAGTCTTTGCACACATATGATGTAAAGGGGTTAATTGATCATGACTTTTTAACTGATATTGAGAAAGATAGTTATCTAAAAACAGAATATATATACATTGGATGTGTTAGAAGTGGAGAACTTATTTCTCATAGAACCTTTGATTAAACTTGCGGCCAAGCAAATAGGTGATAATGAGAATGAAGCATTTCAAAAAGTAAGTGATTTTCTTTTTTGAACAAATGGAGCAAGGTAAATATGACATAGTCAACTCTATTTGTATAAAAAGAAATAAGACACAAACTAAATTGTTTTTCATCTAAAGGCAATAAAGGCGAAGATATACAAAACGACTTAAATAATCATATTTCTGAAATTGATGTAAATGCGATATTTGTTCAGACTGAAACAAATATCTCAGATATTATTGCAGAAAGGGATTATAAAAAAAAATGTTGAATGTGTTTAACCATAAGGGAATGTGTCAAGGAGTTACTGGTATAATCGGTCTTAAAAAGAAATATCCGCAAGTAGTACTTGATTTGATAAAAGGAGAAAAAACGAGATGAGATTATAAGTGCATTATTGGGATACTTGCCAAAGATTGATTGAATTTAAGTTATTCCCTTAGAATAAAGAGCTTAATAAACGGATAGAATAGATAGATACGTTGATACTGCAGCTTAATTGATAACTAATTTATTAATAATATGATAGAGAATCTGATTAATGACATAGAGCAGGCTATGCTGGGAGTTTTAAACAACGAGCAAATGAGTCAATTGCGAAAGGTATTGATTATACTTTTCGTGATATCAACGTATCTTCTAAGAACAATGAAGAGTGTAGTGGAAATAGTGAGTTGATAGATATCTTTTTATCGGCCAAAAGAGTTGAAGGATGTTCGGATAAGTCGATGCACTATTATCGAAGTACGTTAAATAATGCAATCAGGAAAATAGGAAAAAATATTCGTCATATTACGACGGATGATTTGCGTAGTTATCTAAATGACTACCAACTAACAAGTGGGGCAACAAAGGTTACGGTAGACAATATACGTCGCATCTTGTCGAGCTTCTTCTCATGGCTTGAGGATGAAGATTATATTGTCAAGAGCCCGGTACGTCGGATTCATAAAGTAAAAAGTCGGGAAAACAGTCAAAGAAACATACTCCGATGAAGCCTTGGAACAAATGCGAGACCATTGCGAAGGCATTCGCGATTTAGCCTTGATAGATTTGTTAGCTTCTACTGGTATGCGTGTCGGTGAGTTGGTCAAACTTAATAGAACGATATAGATTTTGAAAATAGGGAATGTATCGTTACCGGTAAGGGAGATAAACAACGCCGAGTTTATTTCGATGCTCGTACAAAAGATACATTTACAACGTTATTTTGCAGAGCGGATAGATGATAATCCGGCTCTGTTTGTCTCGTTATTAGCACCTTATGACCGCCTACAGATAAGTGGCGTGGAAATTCGGTTACGTCGATTGGGACGTGAATTGAATATTCCTAAGGTGCATCCTCATAAGTTTCGCCGCACGTTGGCAACAATGGCGATAGATAAAGGTATGCCCATAGAGCAGGTCCAGCATCTCTTAGGGCATCAAAGTCTTGATACAACATTACAATATGCTATGGTGAATCAGACAAATGTAAAAAATGTCTCACCGTAAATTTATTGGTTAGTATGTCGCAATTTATCGAGATGTTTGGAAATCCTCTTTCTTCAAAACAGAAGAATGAGTTGAAGAGGTTAGGACAATGCTGTATTATTAATCCAAGACGACCTAACATTGCTCTTTGCGACACAGATAAAGTCTCTTTTTATTCCTATGCCGGCGGTAAGTGAGGATGGATATTTGGTAGATATGGCTGACGAAGAATATGGAAAAGTAAAAAGGGCTTTACATATTTTGAGAATAATGATGTCTTGTTTGCCAAGATTACACCTTGTATGGAGAATGGGAAAGGTGCTATTGCTTATGGACTTACAAATGGAATAGGAGTGGGATCTACAGAATTTCATGTATTGCGGCCAATTAACGGAATATCTAGTCCTTATTGGCTGTTAACATTAACACGAATGCCTATATTTCGTGAGCGTGCTGCAAAAAAATATGTCTGGAACAGGCGGTCAGAAAAAGAGTTAGTGCTTCATATCTGAACCATTTTATGGTTGGGTTGCCTGCGATAGAGGAACAAAGGCGTTTTGAAGCAATATATAGACAAGCCGACAAATCAAAATCTGTCATTCAAAAAGCTTTAGTATATTTGAATGACATACAGAGTGACGAATTAAGGAAAATCGCTTAATTATTAAATTGATAACAATAAAAAATCATAGATATGTTTAACGAAGACAATACAGTGGAGCAAATGCTCATAGAAGCTGCAACCCAAAAAGTAGTTGGCAGTATGTAAAGTCACAGGATATACCTCGTAGTTCTGATTCTGTCCTTGTTGAATCATGGCTATTGGAAGCTCTTGTCAGGTTAAATCCAATGCAAGAATAAAACTTATCCTCTTGGTCCGAATTTGAGTATTATTTGTCATCTACTGCAAGTATTTGAAATGGTTATATGGCAAAGTTATGTGCTATATTCCAGATATATATAATTAGTGACGACGAATCGCTCAATATTTGTAAAAATAACGGTTAGAGTATGATTTCAGACTAAAAATCATACTCTAAACCGCTTAAAAAAAATAGGGATAATTGGCTGTCAGTCTTTCCTTGTCAAAGTAATCTTTTTGCTGGCTTCACGTTTGTTGGCATCCACGACTTTGATATACCTTTGCGTGGTGGTGATACTCTTGTGCGCCATGATGCTCTGTATGGTGCGGATGTCCGTCCCGGCAGCTGCTTGTAGCGTTGCAAATGTTCTACGATACGATGTGGAAAGGTTATATTTTTGGTAATTCCGGCAGAACGAATCCACTCTTTCATCGGAATTTGCGTCCAACTGCGCATCAATCTCTTGAATACCAAACCTTTCTTTTCAGAATTATAGCCTATCAATCCCAATGCTTCTTCACTAATAGGAATGATATCTTCCGCTTTGTTTTTTTTTGTGTAATGATATGTACGCATTTCCCTCCGGCTGAATAGTCTACAATATCTTCCCAGCATAGTGCGAGAATATCACTGATACGTAAACTGGTCATACATGAAAAACAGCGATGCTATTTTTCAGAATGGGCTTCTTGCACGGTGTTTCAGCCAACTTGTACAGTTCATCTACAGACAGATACTCTTTAACAACGTCCTCCGTTTCAATCTTATCCAAAAATCATTGACATTGGTCTTTATCATTCCATTGCGGTAGAGTATTTTCAGGAAACCCCTGAAGGTAGACCAGTATCCCGATGCGGAGTTTCGTGTTATGCGTCCTTTACGTCTCAGTTTCTTAGCCGTGAGCAGATACTTCCCGAAACTTGTTGCAAAGGTCTATGTCAATCTCTTCAAAAAGTACATTTACCATGTACGAAGTTGTTGAAATGCAGATAGACAAACTCCCATTTCTGGTCATGCTTACGGAGTTGTTTGCGATAATGCTCCAAGAAAGTCTGCCTTGAGTTTGTACTTGTCAAAGAAGTCATACCGTTCATTCACTACCGACTCGAACCTGCGGCAACGGATGGCTTCAGCCTTCTCGGCCATTACCTCGTTGAAGTCCTGTTCCCGCTTGTTCTTCGGATTGGCATATATATAAATGCCAAGCGATTCATGACGGATAACTTTCATTGTTTCCTTGTCTCTATACCCAGGATAATAATCTAAATAGAAAGACATCATTCTACCTTTTAACGGACGTGTTCTTAATGTTACGGTTTTACAATCGTTCATAATGTTATATTTTTTATGGTTGTTATTAATTCGCTGGCAAATCACTGTAATGTAACCATGCAGATTACCTACAGCAGAGATTAATTTTTTTTTGAATAATTTACGGATAGCCATAAATTAGACTATTTGCGGACACCCATTACCCGGTCAAACTCCACTTTCAGGAATCTGACGAACCGTCCGTTCTTCTCCCGGTTGATCTGATGGAATTGCAGAATACCGTAAACTGAATCACGAGAAAGTTTGAATTTCTCCATCGCCTCCTTGACGGTGTAGTATTCCGCTTTGCTCTCCTGTTCCTTTGAGATGTCGAAGTGGAGCTTTGAGTAGAATATCTGCCCATGTTCCTTCTTGGATGGGATATTGTTCCTATACACTTGCGAACGAATGGCGACACGTGTCATGCCGTACTTCTCCTGAATTTCTTCCGGGGTGTACCATTCGGTGAGGTCGGAATCCACCTCGTATTTGGCAAAGGCAGCATCGATATGTTTTTGCTATAATAGTTGAACTGGCGAATACGGACTTTGGGGATATTGTTCTCTCGTATATGCCCAAATCCATTTTTTGCGATACTTTGTACTTTTCGGAAATTTGCTCGGCAGTGTAGTACTCAGTTATATCAAGATCATCTTTTACTCTTCTTCGTTCATAGGGGCGGGTTTTGAGCATCAGTTCAATATCGGCTCTGCGAATGATTGACATCCTTGCACTGATTCTTGAAGCTCTTAACTTATCTTCTTTGACGAGTTTATAAATGTATTGGCGAGAAACGCCCATCAACTGTGCGGCTTGTGCAAAAAGTAAAGTAGTCTTGATGGTCAAGTTTACTTTTTGACTTCTATCAAATCCTGTAACTCACGAAGTTCGAGTCTTCGTTCTCTCATACGATGTTTGTAGCCTTGACTGGCACATTGGTGGCTACAATAATTAGTGGTAGTTTTCTTCGCAATGAATGGTTTACCACACCATTGGCAAATTCTTTTTACTTCCATGTTGTTTTCTCCATATTTTTTAGTGAAACCATATAGTTTTAATTTCGCTTTTTTTGTCTACTTATGTAAACCATTGTCAATACATGTTGTTGACTACCTCGCGCTGTGACATCGGGGACAAACCCCCAATTTGTGTCACGGTAGAAATATGATAGAAAAATATGGATAAAAACCGTTACTATCAAATAAGGATTAGAAAGTGTTAAAATAAAAAAGTCGCTGTATTTCAGCGACTTTATTCTAAATGATTATGGTTGCTTATGGTAGTTTCTAAGCCATCACTTGCCGATGCAAAAATTCTTAAAAATATTACCCAGAACCTCATCCGTAGTAATCTCGCCGGTAATTTCACCAAGATAATGAAGACACTCACGGATATCCTGAGAGATGAATTCGCCACTGAGTCCGGATTCAAGACCTTCGTTCACACGCTCGATGGCTGTGCGGGCATTACGAAGGGCTTCGTAGTGACGGACGTTACTGACGATGACATCGGAAGTATTGAGGGTATTTAGATTTACAGTCCGGGTCAATTCCTGAATCAAGCGATCCAGATTTGCTCCGGTACGGGCTGAAATCGGAATAATCTCTTCACCGGAGGTAAAAAGCCGGATGGTTTCCTGAGGCGTCAATAAATCTTCCACCTGATCGGTTTTATTAAGGACGATGATTAACTTTGCATCCGAAGTGAGGCGGGATTTCACCTGATGATAATATTCTTCGAAAGACTCTACTCCCCGATTCAGATCGGTCAATAACAGAACTACACTAGCCTGACCGATTTTAGCAAAAGTCCTTTCGATCCCGATATTTTCGACCTCATCCGAGGTGGCCCGTATACCGGCCGTATCGATAAAACGGAAAGTGATTCCATTCAAATTGATCGTATCTTCGATCACATCCGGGGTTGTACCGGCAATATCCGACACAATAGCCCGGTCCTCACGCAACAAAGCATTCAACAAGGTACTCTTTCCTACATTCGTATTGCCGACAATAGCTACAGGTACCCCATTTTTAATCACATTTCCCAAAGAAAAAAAGATCTACACAAGCGGGTCAGTAATTCATCGATATTTCCGGCAATACGTCTCAATTCCGAACGATCAGCAAATTCAACATCTTCCTCTGAAAAATCCAGCTCCAACTCAAGCAAGGAAGTAATATGTAACAATTCGGCCCGCAATTTCATCAATTCAGCTGAAAAGCCACCTTTCATTTGCTTCAGAGCCATCCGATGCGATGCAGCCGAAGAAGAAGGCGATCAAGTCTGCAACCGCTTCTGCCTGCGACAAATCCATTTTTCCGTTCAGGAAAAGCCCGTTGCGTAAATTCGCCGGGAGTAGCCAGCCGGGCCCCCTGATTCACCAACAGCTGCAATAAACGCTGTTGGATATACAAGGAGACCATGACAAGCGATTTCTACAGACTCCTCCCCTGTGAATGAATGAGGTGCATGAAAAATAGTCACCAGGACTTCATCCAACAAACAACCTTCTTCAAGGATCCTGCCGAAATGCACTGTATTCGCTTTCGCGCCGGTCAGTTTTTTCCCGGATGGAGACTCGAAAATCCGGTCGGTAAGAGCGATACAACCCGTCCCCGGACATTCTCAAAACTGCGATAGCTCCGATTCCGGGAGCCGTCGATACAGCGCAAATTACCTCAGAAGTTTCCATGATAGCCAGAATTTATCGTTTTATAAAATCAATTTTATCATTTTTTTTAGAAGCGTCATTCCCAATATGGCATAAAATATGCAAAACCTTTCCTAACAGCTATTTCTGACAAAAGTACTCTTTTTTACTGACATGACAGAAACGAAGTTTTATACTTTTTTAAATACAGGTTGAAAACTATTGGAGAAATTAACACGTATATGAGGGAAATTAATAAACGGTGATATATGATAACAATCTGAATAACCGGATATAATATAAAACAACTAAATAAAAACGACCTATTATGAAACGAGTATTATTTTTATTGCTGGTATCTGTATTTATGCTGCCCGCTTTCCATAGCGAAGCACAGGTACAAGGAACACACAAACTCCGACTCATTATCAGGAGCTAACCAAACAACAACAACGACAAGTGAAGCGGGATCTTCGCAAAGAAAGCCCGTGAGGTTGCTAACAACAAGCTTTCAACGCTGCTGTAGATGCTTTGAAAGACCGGAATTGGGTATTAATGGCCAGTACACTTTATGGCCCCAGAGGTTCAGCTATACCTGTATCCGACAATACCAACTTCATCAATTTAAAGGCAATACCGTGTATGTACAGTTAGCTTTCAACGGCATTGCCGGTCCGAACGGTCTTGGTGGAATCACCGTACAGGGTACTCCTTCACAAATCACCACCAATACGGATAAACATGGAAATATCACTTATTCCTTCTATGTGAACGGAATCGCTTTAACCGCCCAGGTTGTGGTCAATCTGAGTGCAGGCAGTAACTATGCCAATGCAACGGTTTACCCGATGATGAACGGTAATAACCTGACTTTCTCCGGAACTCTTGTTCCCCACCTCACAATCCGGAATCTTCTTCAGAAGTGGATTCATCAGTTATTGACCGGAAGTTTATAAATTACGGCTTTACACTTAAAGCCGGTAAAATAAAAGGCGCCTTGCGGGGCGCCTTTTTACGATCGTTGTTAATCTAATTATTTTGCCTTTTCCAATTCGACAGTAAAGTGGCGCATGATCGGAAATTCTTTCGTAATTACATAACCACGGGTAATGGATTCGCGGCGATCATATACATTTTTTCAGTGCAGCAGCTATTACATCCATATGATTATTGGTATAAGTACGGCGCGGAATAGCCAGCCTTAATAATTCCAGGCGGGGATAACGGTTTTCGCGGGTTACCGGATCCCGGTCGGCCAATATCGAACCGATCTCCACACCACGGATTCCGGCTTCAAGATACAACTCTACTCCTAACGTCTGAGCGATAAATTCTTCTTTCGGTACATGAGTAAGTACTTTCTTGGCATCCACAAAAATCGCATGTCCACCGGCAGGACGCTGATAAGGTATTCCGTATTCATCCAATTTCGCCCCCAAATATTCCACCTGTTTAATCCGGGTTTCGAGGTATTCGAACTCAGTACCTTCATCAATCCCTGTGCCAAAGCATTCATATCCCGGCCCGACATTCCGCCATAGGTAATAAACCCCTCGTTCATGATACAGAACATCTGGCATTTTTTTCCATAATTCTTCGTTTTTGAATGCTACAAATCCACCCATATTTACAATCGCATCTTTTTTTCGAAGACATGGTCATGATATCGGCATAAGAAAACATTTCTTTTACAATCTCTTTGATGGATTTGTTTTCATACCCTTTTTTCCCTTGTTTTAATGAAATAAGCATTCTCTGCAAAACGGGCAGAATCGATCTGCAGGTTCACTCCGTACTTTTTTACAAAGGGCAGATACTTCCCGAATATTCTGCATAGATACGGGCTGACCTCCGGCGGTATTATTCGTAACGGTCAATACGACTGCAGGGATCTTTTCTTTGGGATATTTTTTTCAGTACTTCCTCCAGCTTGGCAGGATCCATGTTGCCTTTAAACGGAATTTCCAACTGCGTATCAGCTGCTTCATCGATGGTACAATCGATAGCCAAAGCTTTCCGAATTCAATATGTCCTTTCGTGGTATCGAAATGGGGAATTGCCCGGCAACACATCTCCTTCTTTGATAATGGTAGAATATAAAACATTCTCCGCAGCACGTCCCTGGTGAGTCGGTAAGAAATAATCGAATCCCAGAATTTCCTTGATAGCATTCTTCATCTTATAATAAGAACGGGCTCCGGCATAGCTTTCGTCTCCCAACATCAGCTCAGCCCATTGTTTATCGCTCATAGCCCCGGTACCCGAATCGGTCAGCAGATCGATGAATACCTGGTCGCTTTTCAGGTTAAAAAGATTGTATTTAGCCTCTTTAATCCATTGTTCACGTTCTTCACGTGTACTTTTACGGATGGTTTCCACCATCTTAATCCGAAATGATTCTGAAAATGGTAATTTCCATAACAATATAAATTAAGTTTTAAACAAAAAATAACAAAACAAAACCGGAAAGTTATCTATAACTCTTTACAGACATCCTCACCTCAGGACCTTTTAAACAGAAAATATAGAACAACAAGAATAAATGAGTTTCAGAAATTAAACTCATCGCGCTTTTTAATATTCAGAAAAAGCCGGTTTAAAGGCAATATGTTTCCACTGCGTTGCATACGATTGCAAAAAATATAAAATAATTTAGAAATGACAAGTTTTGAACAAAAAAAAGATACTACAACTTTCACCGAACCACTAAAAAAATTATTGACCACACTATTCATATACCGTTCCATATAATCCTCCCGCTTGACCAAAGGATAATATTAATAAGTCTTACCGATATTCCAAAGGATTTGTATGATTTGCAATTCTGCCTTCGTTAATTCCTCCATTTTATTCATTATTCACTCATTTTTAGTTATCCCATCCAAGTATCGTTACACAAACGCACAACTATAAAAATAATTATACAACTACTTCAATAGTTATTTTCAAAACAGCCGATAAGAAATTTTTAAAAACAAGCTATATCTTTTATATTTGCAAAAAATAAAGACGATGAACATCACCACTTACTTTTTGATTCCCCCTTGTCTTATTTGTTATTTTACTGTATCCCTTGGTCAGGAAGGCTGTTGCTTTACTAGAAATTCTGGTAAATAAACAGGTACAGCAAACTACTCAGGAAAAGCAAGCGAATACGTCGTCTACTTCACAAACGCTATTTAATCTGAAATTATTAGCTTATGAAAGGATTATTCTATTTATTGAAAGAATAAAGCCGGATTCGTTTATCCCCCGTACCCTTTCTCCCTCTCTTCCTTATCAGAATATCAATTATTACTGATCAACGAAATTCGGAAAGAATTTGAATATAATCTTTCCCAGCAGCTTTATTTAAGCGAAAATGCCTGGGAGGTCACGGTCAATTTCAAGGATAATATCATTACGCTGATCAATAGTGCAGCCACCTCCTGTCCTCCCAAGCAACAGCCAGCGATCTGGCCCGAAAAATTTTAGAGCATTATATTTCGTCGGACCTGAAAGGAGATCAGATTTTAAAAATCGTCAAGGCAGAAATACAATAAAAGTGATAAAACTAGAGGCTAAAAGGCTAGAGGCTAGAGGCTAGAGGCTATGACGCAAAGTTAAAATTATTTTTCAGCTTTTAGCCTCTAGCATTTAGCATTTAGCTTTATTGCTTTTCAGCCTTTCCTACTTTTTCCGTCTTCCCTCTTTGGTTCGGTCTTTACGTACTTTTTGGGGCGTTTTACTATTTTTGGCTGATTTGGCATGGAAAGCTCCACCACCTTTCGGTTTACCTTTTTTGATAGACAATATTCGAAGTCTGTACTTTTTTCGTCGTCAAGTAAGACATCTGAGATCACCAGATTTTCCGGTAAGGCAGCCCATTCGACCTGCTGCCCGATCAGCTTTTCGATTTCTTCGAATTTCGGCTTTCTTCTTTTTCCGTCACGAAGCTGATAGCCGTTCCTTCCTTTCCGGCACGGGCAGTACGTCCGATGCGGTGGATATACTCCTCAGGAATAGAAGGTATATCGAAATTGATGACATGGCTGACATCCTGCACATCGATTCCACGTGCCGCAACATCTGAAGAAACCATGATCCGAGTCTTTCCTTCTTTAAATGCTTTCAAAGCATTTAATCGGGAATTCTGGGCCTTATTCGAATGCAGTACACTCAGTTCCCCCTTCCAGTGGTCGCCCAGTCTCTCCACAATCCGATCGGCATTTTTCTTTGTTTCGGTAAATATCATGACCCTGCGAAATTCTTCTTTATCCGTGAGAAGTAACTTCAATAAGTTGATTTTAGTCTGAATATTAGGAAGATCATAGCGCAGCTGGGTAACCAATTCTACCGGAGTCGTCGGGTTACCTGTCTCTATCCGGACCGGTTCCGGAGCCAAAATTCTGCTGCCAATTCAGCAATTGTAGT